>ERZ779861.3381-NODE-3381-length-13344-cov-2.529536_pt1 | contig 13344 bp, 10 predicted proteins | sample MGYA00511558_ERZ779861 | MGnify/ENA primary metagenome ERZ779861 (study PRJEB29588, sample SAMEA2163432) | human gut metagenome | biome: human gut; feature: human-associated habitat; material: faeces | place: Denmark | collected 2008/2010 ... | reverse complement strand
CCGGCTTTTCAAATTGAAGCTGGACCGCCGCGCCGCCGGCAAAGTCGACGCCATACCGCAGGCCGCCATTCATAAAAATGGTGATCAGCCCCACCAAAATAAGAAGCGCAGACAGACCGTAGGCATAATGCCGCATACCTACGAAATCTATTTTTGTCTGCTTGCTGAATATATGAAGACTCATGCCAGAACTCCTCGTATCTTAAAGCTCGAGATACATCCAACGACGGATACGCACCAGCCGGGCGGCTAGATGCTGAGCTTCTTCCCGTCGTTTCCACCAAGCCAGAGCCCAAACGCCGTGCGCGAGACGAAAATGGCCGTAAACATGGACGCCACGATACCGAGGCTCAAGGTTACGGCGAATCCCCGCACGGGGCCGGTGCCAAACTGATACAGGATGGCGGCGGCAATGATGGTGGTCAGGTTGGAGTCCACAATGGAAATGGTCGCGCGATCAAACCCCACGGCCACGGCCTCAAGCGGTTTCAGGCCTTGCCGTATCTCTTCGCGGATACGTTCAAAAATAAGCACGTTGGCGTCCACGGACATGCCGATGGTCAGCACGATGCCCGCAATGCCCGGCAGAGTCAGGGTCGCGCCGAAGGCGGCGAGCCCGGCCATGAGCATGGTGATCGTGAAGACCAGCATGACGTCGGCCAGCAGCCCGGCCAGCCCATAGTACAACGGCATCACGACCATGACGGCGATGCCGCCCACCGCGGCGGCCAAAATGCCGCTCTCGATGGATTCCTTCCCGAGGGAAGGGCCGACCGTGCGTTCTTCAAGCACGGTCACGGGCGCGGGAAGCGAGCCAGCACGCAGCACGATGGCAAGGTCCTGCGCCTCGGTGGGCGTGAAACTGCCGGTGATGCTGGCCTTGCCGCCGCCGATGCGGCTCTGGATGGTGGGGGCGCTGTGCACCTTGCCGTCAAGCACGATGGCCATACGCTTATGGATGTGCTCGCCGGTGATGCGCTCGAACATGGCCGCGCCGCGCGAGTTGAAGGAAAGCCCGACGCTCGGCTTGTTGTCGCGGTTGTCGAAGGAGGGACGGGCATCAGCCACGTCCTCGCCGGTCATGAGCGGTTCCTTGTCCAGCGCGATCATGCTTTCGGAGGTGGAACCGTCGGGACGGACCGTCACCATGGGGAACAGGGCCACACCGGGAGGCAGGATACCCTGCGGGTTCACGTCGTCGCGCACGAGGTGGAACGTCAGCTGGGCGGTTTGGCCCACAAGCTGGATGGCGCGCTTGGAATCGGTCAGGCCGGGCAACTGGATCTGAATGCGGAAATCGGCCTGCTTGCGGATATCCGGTTCGGCGACGCCGAACTGGTCGATACGGTTGCGGATGGTGCGGACAGCCTGATCAAGGGCCATTTCCTCGATCTTCGCTTTGGCCGCCGTAAAACGCAGCCCTCCGCCTTCCACCTGTGTGGGCGAGTCAACGGCAAGCTGCGGAAAATCTTTGGAGAGCAGCTCCTGGAGCTCGGTCCGCTGTTCGGCTCTGGGCAGCAAAAATTCAAGGCGATTGTCCGGGGTCAGGCGCGAGCGCAGGACGGTGATCCCCTTTTCGGAAGCCTGAGCGCGCAGCTCCTGCCCGGTCAGCGAAAGGGAATTGCTTACGGCTTTGTCCACTTCCACGCCAAGGGTCAGGTGCATCCCGCCCTTCAAGTCAAGCCCGAGGCTTATCCGCGCGTCCGGCAGCAGATTGCCCAGAGACGATCCGCCGACGCCCGGCAGGCTCGGCAACACATAAACGATGCTGGCCAACAAAACCAGCAGCGAGACGACTATCCGCCAACTCAACGATTTCATGGTGTTCCCCTGAGAGCATCAGATTCGGCCCATCCGCCTGCCCCCCGGCCGGATCTGCACTGTCGTTATGCGTACGGCCCCTGTTTTCCCCGATGAGGCCATACGGCGCGGAACGCTCCGCGCATAAAATGAAGAAAGGCAGACATACGTCCGCCGGGATCGACGGAACGCATGTCTGCCGGCAAAGCAAAAGAACCTACTTCTCTTCCTTCACGGCCTTGGAACGGGGATCCATCACGCTCACGACATAGGCGCGGCCGAGGCTTACCGTGGTGCTGCCGAGATCAATGGAGAGGATGTCGCCGTCGATGTCCACGACACGGCCCACGAGGCCGCCGGTGGTCAGGACCTGATCACCCTTCTTCAGAGCTTCCAGCATGGCTTTATGCTGCTTGGCGCGTTTCTGCTGGGGACGGATGAGCAGGAAGTAGAAGATGGCGAGCATGGCGATAAGAGGAACAAACTGCATGAGGGCGTCAGCGCCGCCAGCCTGACCGGCACCGGCCGTACCCATCGCATGAGCAACAGAAGCAAACATGAGGCCTCCTGGGGCAAAAAGGGGTTAAAGACATAGTGAAAGAAGGCCCATAATTACGGCTAGGGCCACAAAATCCATATACTATAGCGTCTATCCAAGCTTGGCAAGTACGGAAATCCCCGCAGCACAAGCTATTCGGGCTTGCCGGACACCGTTTTTTCAAACGCCCCCGACTTCCAGATATAACGCACAGATTTGGCTACAGGCACGTCGACGAGGCCCGCAGGCCCCCAGAAGAGCGGCCGTACATCCAATCCGTCATCTTCAAGGCAGAACATGAACGCCGGGGAAACATCCGCCGCAAGCCGCTGCCCTGAGGCCAAAAAATCGGAAAGCTGCGGGTCATCCGGCGGATTGGCCGGCACGAATCCACCGGTGGCGTCTTCCTGCCAGAGCTCAAGGGCGCACATGGCGCCCCCGTCCGTCCCTAGTGCGGCAAGCAGCCTGTCCCCTCCCCGGAAGACACGCAGCCCCACCCGCGTCTCGCCAAAAGGCCGCGATACCAGTACGAGGCGATCGGCGTCGAACCGCTCCACCTCCCAAAATTCGCTTGCCCCCTGCTCGATCAGCCGGAGCTTTTCATCTTCGGAAAGGCCTTCCGGCGTGTTTTCAAACAAGGTGATCGGCAACTGGGCAAAAATATCCAACGCCGTCAATTCCCGCGCCTGCACGGACCGCGCCGACAGCAAGAGACAGGCCGCGCACAGCAGCATCCAGAATCCGTCTTTCATTTTCCGCTCCGTCATGCGTTCCCCCCGCCCTCCGGCGGCGTCCGATGCAACGCATGAAAGCACGCCGGACCATCCATATCCACAGGAAAAGTGCCTTTTTCCGTTTTCAGGGCCCGTTCCCGCTCGACAAAACGGGCGAGCGTCATGCCCTTGAGAAACATCCGCATGTGATCATCCAGCTCCCGCCAGAACCATCTTGTGGGGCAGACGCCTTCCCGTTCGCAGCTTTTTGCCCCGTGCAGGCATTCCACCGGAGAAATGTGCCCTTCCAAACGCTCGAAGACCTCGTCCATACGGATGGCGTCCGGGGATTTCGCAAGCGCATAGCCGCCCTTGGCCCCGCGTGCGGAACGCAAAATGCCCGCAGGGCGCAAGACGCGTACGATCTGCTCGAGATACTTGACGGAAACGCCTTCCTCGCGGGCGATTTCCGCCAACTGGACACAGGACCCCGCAGGCCGTCCCGCCAAATTGATCAAAAAACGGAGCCCGTATCGGGTGCGAGTCGAATAACGCATGCTTTCCCCCTAAAGGACCACACCCTCCGGATCGGCTCAGATCTCTCCAAGAGCCTGATCGAGATCCTCAAGAATGTCGTCGATGTGTTCGATACCGATGGACAACCGGATCAGTTCCGGCGGCAATCCCGCGTCACGCTGCTGTTCTTCGCTGAGCTGCGCGTGACTTGTGCTCGCTGGATGGAGCGCAAGGCTCTTGGCATCGCCCACGTTGGCGAGATGCGAAAAGAGGCCGAGTTTTTCGATGAACCGCTGGCCAGCAGGCTGGCCTCCCTGAATCCCGAAAACGACCATGCCCCCGAACCCGTTGCGCAGCATACGGCAAGCCGCGGCATGGGCGGGATCGTCGGGCAGCCCCGGATAGCGGACCCACGCCACTTTCGGGTGCTGCTTGAGATGATAGGCGACCTTCAGCGCATTGGCGCAGTGCCGCTCCATGCGCAGCGGCAGGGTTTCCAGCCCCTGCAGGATCATCCACGCATTGTCCGGCGAAATGCAGGCCCCAAGATTCCGCAGGGGGACCAGCCGCATCCGCGTGATGAACGGCGGATACCCTTCCGGCAGATCATATCCCCATCGCAAGTAATGATAACTGGCATCGGGCTCGACGTACAGAGAGAAACGGCTGTCCGTCCAGTCAAATGTGCCGCCGTCCACGACGATGCCGCCGAGAGCCGTGCCGTGCCCCCCAAGCCATTTCGTCAATGAATGCACTACAATATCAGCACCATGCTCAAAAGGCCGAAGCAGATACGGCGTGGCGAAGGTCGCGTCCACAACCAAGGGCAGCCCATGCCGCTTGGCGATGGCGGATACCGCATCCAGATCCGCGACGTCCAGCGCGGGGTTGCCGATGCCCTCCACGTACAAGGCGCGCGTCCGCCCGTTGACGGCGGCTTCCATCTTGTCAAAATCCTGCGGCTTCACGAAGCGTGTGGTGATCCCGAACTGGGGCAGGATGTCGTTGAACAGGGTGAACGTTCCGCCGTACAGGTTGTTCGCCGAGACGATTTCGTCCCCCTGCTTCGCCAGATTGACGATCGTCGAAAAAATGGCGGACGTACCCGACGCCGAAGCCAACGCCCCGACACCGCCCTCCAACAGGCTCATACGTTCTTCCAGCATGGCCTGCGTGGGGTTGCCGAGCCGCCCGTAGACATTCCCCTGTTCGGCAAGGCCAAAAAGTTTGGCGGCGTGCTCCGCGCTCTTGAAGAGGTAGCTGCTGGTCCGGTAGACCGGGACTCCCCTCGACAGCGTCGTAGGATCAGGATGTTGCCCGCCATGAACGGCGAGCGTTTCAAAACGGATAGGCATTATTGTCCTCCGTACCCGGCACAAGGCCGGAACCGTCGTTTCGGGAAAATGTCCTGAGGCGGCCCTCCCCGGGCCCCCGCGCATACCGGGCGGCATCCCCCCCTTGGAGAGGATCTCCGTACCTATTCCTCAAATGGCTTCGGATGCGTCCCGGCCTGAAAGCCGTTTCCGCATCCAGCCGCCCCCGGAGCCCCCGGCTCGGAAACACTCCGCGCAGTGCCTTTCACTGATTCCGCATATGGGACGCCGACGCGTCAAGCCTATCCCGTACCCCAGCGTGACGGCCCCGTTTTTTTCCGAGGGCGGACTTAATCCCTGTCTGTGGGGATATCGTCAAGGCGGTATGGCGTCGCCTGATACACGCAATAGTTCAACCAGTTGGAATAGAACAAATGGGCATGGGCCCGCCAGCTGACCAGCGGGGGCCGCGTCGCATCGTCACCGGGGTAATAATGTGCCGGAGGCGCGATCTCCATCCCCTTGGCCACATCCCGCCGATACTCCGCATCCAGCGTATCCCGGTCGTACTCAAGATGCCCTGTGATGAACATGCTCCGCCCGTCGAGCGTACCGGCCACAAGCACCCCGGCCTCATCCGACTCGGCCAGAATCTCCAGCGAGGGGATCTTGGCAATGTCTTCGCCCCGGACTTCAGTGTGCCGGGAATGCGGCGCATGGAACACATCGTCGAATCCCCGGAACAGCTGATTCGTGGGATTATTGATGGTGTGGCTGAAAATACCGGAAAGCTTGCGCGGAAGCCCGTACTTCGGGATGCCGTAATGATGGTACAGACCCGCTTGTGCGCCCCAACATATATACAACGTAGCGTGCACGTGCTTTTTCGCATAGTCCATGATGCCGACGAGCTCGTCCCAGTAGTCGACTTCCTCAAAGGCGAGCTGTTCCACCGGCGCGCCGGTGATGATCATGCCGTCGAACGAGCTGTCGCGCACCTGAGAAAACGTCTTATAGAAACGCTCAAGATGCTGCGGCGCGGTATTTTTGGATTCGTGCCCCTCAGCCCGCAGAAGCGTCACGTTCACTTGCAGGGGCGTATTGCCGAGCAGGCGCAGCAACTGCGTTTCCGTGGCGATCTTGGTCGGCATCAGGTTAACGATGGCAATCTCCAGAGGCCGGATGTCCTGACGGTTGGCGCGGCCTTCCGTCATGACAAAAATGTTTTCGCCTTCCAGTATCGGGCGGGCAGGCAAATCTTCAGGAATCTTAATGGGCACGGGAAACACTCCTTCGCGGCGATAAAGGTACGCCGACTTCCCTACTCAATTGATATGGATTCTGTCAAGCCGGGCAATCGGTCGCCGATTTCTACCCTATTTGCCAAACTTGGCAATCCCGTTACGCACCCTCCTTGATTTTATATGCAAGGCGGAGCATACTCGGAACGATTATGTTCAAACTCGTGTCTGCCGTAAGGCACAACCTTTTGTAAGGAGCGTTTTTCAATGCGTCTGCTCAGAGCTTTCCTCGTCCTTTCCCTTCTGCTGCTGCCCCAGATGGCCAACGCCGAAACCTTGATGATGGCGACCACCACCAGCACGCAGGACACCGGCCTTCTGGAATATCTCCAGCCCATCTTCAAAAAGGACACGGGCATCGATCTGAAATGGATTTCCGTAGGCACGGGCAAAGCCCTCGCCCACGGCAAAGACTGCGACGTCGACGTGCTGCTCGTACACGCCCCCGCCCTTGAGGAAAAGTTCGTGGCCGACGGCTTCGGCGTGGACCGCCATCAGGTGATGTACAACGACTTCGTGCTGATCGGACCCGCCGCCGACCCGGCCGGCGTCAAGGGCAAAGACATCCCCACCGCCCTGAAGACCTTCGCCGAAAAGAAGATCCCCTTCGTGAGCCGCGGCGACAACTCCGGCACGCACAACACCGAAAAACAGCTGTGGAAAGTCGCCGGCATGGAAGTGCCCGGCAAGGACGCCACGTGGTACATTGACGCCGGCCAGGGCATGATGGCCACCATCCGCATCGCCGCCGAAAAAGACGGCTACACCGTGACCGACCGCGGCACCTACATCAAGTACAATGCCGCCGCCAAGGGCGATGCGCCCCTGAAGATCCTCGTCGAAGGCGACAAGGCCCTCCTGAACCAGTACAGCGTCATGATTGTCAACCCCGCCAAGTGCCCGAAGGTCAAGCAGGAAGCCGCCAAGAAGTTCATCAACTGGTGGATCAGCCCCAATACCCAGAAGGCCATCGCCAGCTTCCAGCTTGAAGGCAAGCAACTCTTCTTCCCCAACGCCAAGGCCGGAAAATAGCCTCGATTGATTTTGAATGGGCGGAGCATATCGGGGAAGGGGGGAGCCCCCCACGCTTTCCCTCCCTTCCCCAACTCCGCCAGTGCGCCCCCTCTCTTTCCGCCAAGCGTTTATACTTACCGAATCCCTTCCCCCGCATCCCTTGAAGCCCCTTTCTCTTCAAAGACGCATTTCATGGAGAACGGGGTTCTCGGCCTTGGAACATTTCAAAACGGAACTGTTCCATTTTCCGTGTATCCCCCTGCTCTTCTTCCTTTCCGCTGAACCGAACTCCCGTCGCGCGGCCTCCCCACCAGTCAAAAGCCTTTGAAAGGAGATAGGAGGGGGCCGGGGTAGGGAAGAGGGAAGCTTCTCTCAGAAAGTTTCCCTCCCCCGCTCTCCCTCTCCTCCCCCCTCCACGCACAAAAAAAGGGAGCCCCCGCAAGGGACTCCCTTTTTCCACAGGTAAAACTGCCAGAGAAACGCTTAGTGGGGGCCGCCCACCAGAATCAGCGGAACTTCAGGGATATAGGTACAAATGAGCAGGACGATAAGCATCAGGGCGATCATGGGCAGAGCCTGACTGGCGATGTTCTCGAGCTTCGCCTTGGCGACGCCGCTGGCCACGAAGAGGTTTACACCCACGGGCGGCGTGATGAAGCCGATGGCAAGGTTGACCACAATGATGACGCCGAAGTGCAGCGGCGATACGCCCACGCCCGTCACGATGGGCAGCAGGATGGGCACGAGGATAACGATGGCCGCCAACGCTTCCATGAACGTGCCGACGATGAGCAGGAGCACGTTGATGAGCATCAGGATGACGATCTTGTTCTCGGAGAAGCTCAGGATGGCCCGGGCCACAGTGCCGGGCACGTCTTCGATGGTCATGATGTTCCCGAACAGGGTCGCCATGGCCATCAGCACGATAATGACGGCGGAAGTCTCGCAGGACTCAATGCACGAGTTGATAAGGCACTTGAAATCCATTTCCTTATACAGGAACAGGCCCACGATCAGACCGTAGAAGGCGGCGATGGCCGCGGCTTCGGTCGGGGTCATGATGCCGCCGTAGATGCCGCCGAGCACGATGACCGGAACCATGAGCGCCCACTTGGCGTCCCAAGCCGCGTGCATGAGGGTCCGTGCATTGCGGACCTTTTCCTGACCGCGCCACCCCTTCTTGCGGGAATACCAATAGCAGTAGCTCATAAGCACGATGCCCACCATGATGCCGGGCACGATACCGCTCATGAACAGGTCGCCGATGGAGACCTGCGCGGAAATGCCGTACACCACAAAGGGGTTGCTCGGGGGGATCATGACGCCCACGCAACCGGCGGCCGCAACGAGGGCTGCGGAAAAATACTTGTCGTAACCGCGCTCCACCATCGCGGGGATGGTGAGCGCGCCGATGGCCGCCACGGTGGCGGGGCCGGAACCGGAGATCGCGCCGAAGAACATGCAGGTCACAATGGCGGTGAGGCCGATACCGCCATAGGTGCCGCCGACGATTTCGTCGGCAAGGGACAGCAGACGGTGGGAAAGCCCGCCCGCGCCCATGAATACACCCGCCGCGATAAAGAACGGGATAGCCATAATGGGGAAGCTGTCGATGGACGTAAAGGCCACCTGAGCCATGTATTCGATAGGGAGGGTGTCCGCGCAGATGATGGTCGCCAGCGTGGACAGGCCGAGGCTGATGGCCACGGGCACGCCGATGGCGCACAGCACGATGAAATAACCGAACAACGCGGGCAGCGGTTCGATGTAGTCACAGAAAATGACCGGCGAAGCGATGACGAAAACCGCTATGAGGCCGATCAGGGTATCCACCAACCCGCAAACCTTGACCTGCTTGTAGAGAGACTGGAGCAGGCGGAAACACATGAGACCGAAGCCGAAAGGCAGGATCAGATAAGGGATGAGGAAGGGGATGCGCAAAGCCGTGGTATGCTGCGGGTATTCCTGCAGCCGTTCGATCTGGCCCCAGCCGTAGTAGGCGATGGTGGCCGTCAGGATGAAGAACAGCACCTCGACCACGATCCAGCTGATCTGCTGCAAGCGCGGGGGCAGATGATCGTAGAGCATGTCCACCCGGATGGACGAACGCTTTTTGATGGCGACGCTCAGGGCGAGGTAGGAAATCCAAATAAAGATGTAGCGGGAAAGCTCTTCAGTCCATACGGCGGCACCGGCGCGCTCAATGAACTGCGTGATGATGTAACGGTAAATAACCTGCCATGTGATGAACAGGGTAATGGACAGCAGGCCGGTGACGAGGAACATCTTCTCAAAGTTTTCGTCGAGCCAGTGCAGTACGCCCTGCTTGGAAGCGTTGGTCTTTTCCATGCGAGATTCCTGTGGTGTAAGAGAAAAAGAGCCGGCCTGCGGCAAGAACATGCCGCAGGCCGAGCATCAAAGGACTTACTTCTGGGTATCGGCGATCAGCTGCAGCAATTCGGCCGGGATTTCCTTGGCGAACTGTTCACGCACGGGAGCGGTCCTGTCATACAGTTCCTTGCGCTGTTCGGGCGTCAGCATCGTGATTTCGATGCCCTTGGCCTTGAACGCGTCCCAAGCCTTCTTTTCGAGCTTCACGGATTCGGCGCGCTGCCATACGGTGGCTTCCTTCGCCGCTTCAGTGATGATCTGCTGCTGTTCGGGGGTCAGGCTGTCCCACTTTTTCTTGTTCATCAGCAGGATGTGCATGGAATAGTTGTGCTCGGAGTCCATGGCGTACTTGAGGACTTCGGTGTGCTTGGCGTCGTTCAGCAGCGAGAAGGTGTTGCCTTCGGCGTCGACGGTGCCCTGCTGGATGGCGGTGTAGGTTTCACCCCACGCCACGGGAGCGGGGTTCATGCCCAGCTCGGTGGCCACGGCCACTTCTACGGGCGAGTCGGTCGTACGAACCTTCAGGTTCATAAGATCCTTGACTTCCTTGAGGGGCTTCTTGGCGGACACGAAGTTGCGGTAACCGAATTCGCTGAACATGATGGTCTTCAGGCCGATGCTTTCGGAAACTTTGTCGAGGGCCTTGCCAAGTTCGCCGTCGTCAAGAGCCTTGTAAAGCTTTTCCTGATTGGCGGGAGAGGTCACATAGGGAAGGTCGATAGCCATGTAGGATTTCGAGAAACTCGCGAGGTTCGGCGTGGAGCTGGAGGACATATCCAGCGTCCCGGCCTGGGCGGCTTCCGTGGTCACGCGGTCGCTGCCGAGCTGGCAGTTGGGGAAGAGCTGGATGCGGATCTTCTTGTTGCTCTTCTTTTCGACAAGCTCCTTGAACTTCTCATAGCCGACAGTCACGTTGTTGCCCGGAGCCATAGGGTGGCCAAGGCGCAGGGTAAGCGGTTTTTCAGCTCGCGCATTATTGGCCATGCCGAGGACCATGCACGAGGAAGCCAAAAGGGCAGCTACGGTGTACAGTACTTTTTTCATCACACGTCTCCTTACGTGAAAAAAAGTATTCCCGCCAACGGGTATGATGCTTGTTGTACACCAGCCACAGAAAAAAAGGGAAGCCCCCCTCATTTATCAAAAAATGTACCAGAGTTGAGTACGCGATCAGTTTTTCCGGCGTACCTCAAATGTCTACTTTCCACAGTTTATAAGTGATTTTGGCGTATTGTCTGACCATTCCGGAACATATTGAAAACATTAAAATACTTCATATGCGTACTCAAAAAATGAATGTCGACTTTATACTCTTAGGGAGTATGTTCACTAAAAGAAATTATGATTCCAATATATTACGATATCAAAAAAATATTTTTAAAAAATTTGTGAAATTATGCCTTTTCTCTACCATAAACGCCCTGAAACGGCATTTTTCCACACTTTTCGGCATCCCCTTTTTCTCACTTTGCTGTTCTAGAAACACATTATTTATTTTATTTCAGCGTGATATGAAAAACACAGTCTTCATCAGGGGCTTCATGGGCTCCGCGCCCTCATGGATACCGTCATTTTTTAGGGAGAAAATCATACCCTGATTGCAACAAAAAGAACAAACGGCGCATCACAAAAAGCATTCCCCTCCTGCAACATCCTATAAGGACAAAATAAAAGGCTCATCGGCATAGCGAATGCCGATGGGCCTTCAGTGTTCGTGGGCTTAGCAGGCAACTAATCCTTAAAAGGACAATCCGCCGCGCTCCTTCCCTCAATGACGCCAAGAGCCGCGCCCGGAGCGACAGGCTTATGGCCTGATGCCTTAAATACTTTCCGGGTCAGGCTGTCGTCCACGGTCCCTTCGGGAAGCTTGTCGACACTGATGATCCCTTCTTGGTGGAGGAAAGCCACCACTTCATCGATGTTCGCCTTCTCGCGCTCCCCAAAGTAGAAGTTCATCCACTCGCGGACAAGGTTGGGAGAGTTGGCCGGAACCTTGCCGAATACGGAATACCACAGCACCCGCTTGGGAACGCCGGTGGCGTACTGGGAAACCATATTGATGACCTGTTCCCAATTGTCGGGGTTCAGCATGAACAACTGGGCTTCCAGATCCGAACGCAAATAGCCTTCGGCGACTTTGGGATGTTTCTCCATGAAATCAGAACGCATGACCACTATGCCGAGGTCCTCGTTGTCACAGGCGGACCCATCGGCGACAATCTTCCCCACGCCTTCGCCGACCTCGGAAGCCAGCCCGGAAAGCGTAGGCTCCCAAAGCGACGCCGCATCAAGCTTGCCCGCACGGAAATTCGTGGAGATGACTTCAATGGTCTGGTTCAGGTATTCAGCGGGCTTCACCTTATACTTCTCAAAAAAACGGCGCATATACTGGTCCGAGGCGCTGCCCTTGGGAGCGGCAATGACCTTCCCGTCAAGCCAGCGGGCCAACGCTTCGTTGTCCTTGAAGTCCGGCGCGTCTTTGCGCACTAAGATGAGCGAGCAGCGGGTCCCTTCGGACATGTCCGTCGTGGACACCATCTTGACCTTGCCCTTGGCGCGCACGCACAGCACGGCGGCCGGCATGATGCTCATATAGCCGATCTGCGCCCTGTCAGCCAGCATGTTGCTGGCGACGACCGTCCCCTGCACAGCGGGGTGAAACTCGATTTCCGTCCCTTCGGGCGTATATTTCTTCCAAAGCCCCAGTTCGGCGTTGATGATCGCTTGATAGGAAATCGTATCATACGGCTGAAATCCCACCACAAATTTTTCAGCCTGCGCAGGACTGGCCAACAACCCCATACAAAGGGCAAATGCCCCCAGCATCTTCGAAAAGCGTTTCATATATGCCCTCCTCAATATGAATACCATACAGGCAACGCACCTCCGCGCCGCCCCAGTACCCCTTTCCGCATTGCCAAAGCGGCCTCAGCGCCTTCTCAGGCCCCTTGCGGGGACTTTTCCGGCACTCTAAACGTATCTCAGCTTTATCCTGCTCTATCGTGTTTTTTTCTGTTCTTCAACAGGTTCCATAGCAAGGGCCCCTCCATGCCCGACAGCAAAAAAAAGCCCCGAACGAATCGGGGCTTTCTCAAAATATCGCTTCAGCAACAGCAAAACACTATTTGGACTTTGCCTTGGAGGTAGATTTCTTTTGCGCTACAGAAGTGCTTTTCTTCTGTGAAGAACGCTTCTGGGCAACCTGTTTCTTTGAGGAAGGCTTCTTGCTGCTTGCCACGGAAGTCTTACTCGTCGCCTTCTTCGAGGCTACCGTCGTCCGCTTTTTGCTGGAAACAGCCTTGTGTTTCGAGCTAGACCGGCTGGACGAAAGCGTCTGCTTGCCCTTTTTCTGCGATTTGGAAACGACGTGCTTGGCCTTGCTCTGCGAAAGCGCCGCGTCGGAAGCCGTCCGGTGAAGCCGGGAAGAGCGGGATTCATACAGCGCCATCAGTTTCTGCGCGGCTTCGGCATCGGATTCCGAAATGCTCACACGGCGGGCGCCGAGGAACGTCGAACTGAAATAAGGATCGCTGAGCGAGGTGATCTCCACGCTCTTGCCGCGCCGGGGGCTGTGGATGAACTTGCCGTCCCCAACGTATATACCCGTATGATACCCACGCCGGGGATGCCTGAAAGCCACAATATCTCCAGCTTCCATTTCATCGGAATCAATAGGCGTACCCAGCACGGACTGTTCCCGCGCGGTACGCGGGAGCGAAACCCCGACGCTTTTATAGGCCCATTGCACGAAACCCGAG
>ERZ779861.3379-NODE-3379-length-13351-cov-3.305280_pt1 | contig 13351 bp, 10 predicted proteins | sample MGYA00511558_ERZ779861 | MGnify/ENA primary metagenome ERZ779861 (study PRJEB29588, sample SAMEA2163432) | human gut metagenome | biome: human gut; feature: human-associated habitat; material: faeces | place: Denmark | collected 2008/2010 ... | reverse complement strand
CCGATGCCTTGCTAAGCGGAAGGAAGGCGTTGACTGCGATTCCGCACGCACCTCCGACAGTACCGAAGCGCAATCGTTTTTCCCTGGCGCCGAGTCTTTTTTTATCTATAAATTTTTTTATTATAAAATCGGTAACCGTAATAATCCCTCCGAAAAAGCGGCTGAATGATTTCAGCCGCCGTTTAATGATGACAGGTATTTATTATACATTCAGAAGCGCCGCGCCTATAATTCCTGCGTCATTTCCAAGCTTTGCAATTCTCACCTCGGTTGAGCTTTCACTGCGTTTTGTAAACATTTCGCTGTAAACTATTTCTTTTACTGGCTTCAGCAGGTAATCTCCCTCTTTTGAAATGCCGCCTCCGATGCAGATTACCTCCGGCTGAAGTATATTGATTACGTTTATAATGCCGGATGCAACGGAGCGCAGATAACTTTCAACAACATAAATTGCAGTATGGTCATCTTTCCGCATTGCATCAAATGAAGTCAGTCCGTTTACATTGTTAAGGTCGTTCTTTGCAATCTCCCACATAACCGATTTTTTATTTCTCAGCATTTCCTGCTTGGTAAGCCGTATAAGCCCTGAAACCGAAGCATACGCCTCCCAGCACCCGCGCCTTCCGCAGCTGCATTCCCAGCCGTCGCGCTCAATTACAATGTGTCCGAATTCGCCGCCCTTATTATTAAATCCGGAGTATATTTTGCCGTTAATAATCATTCCGCCGCCGACGCCCGTTCCGCCAAGATATTTCGGTTCTTCTCCCGCCTTTGCGTAGACAAGAGCAGTGCCGGTGCCGCAGCTTGTGATTATCGCGCTGTCGAGCTTCGAGAGATAAAGTCCGCCCAGTCCTATGGATTTGAATTCCGCTATCTTTTCGCACGGGAGGTTGTATATCGACTTTGACACATACGACGAGCCGGCGCCGGTTATCATAACCTTCTTTATATCTTCAAGAGTCAGTGAATTTGAGTCGAGGAATTTGCCGAACGCGCCGTAGACGGAGGTTATCGGGTCGGTTGCCTTGACAAAAATCGGCTGAATAAGCTCTCTTTTTCCGTCAGACGTATCGAATCCGACAATTTTTGTTGTGCTTCCGCCTATATCTATACCTATGATTATTTTTCCTGACATTGTTTACTCCAAAATTGCATTGTTACTTCATTATCATATCACAACATAGGATAAAAATCAACCGTATTCGTTTTTTGGGAAATATTAAAAAACTATTTTTTATTGTTTTGGCATTGACGTCTCGCTCTCCCTTGTGTTATACTATATATGAAGAATTTGCCGCGTGAGGACAAAGCCAAGTCTTATCCTAGGAGATACATACATGAAGAAATCTCTCGTTTGCGCATTAATCGTATTCGTTTTAATTACAGCAATTTCGGTGTGCTCCGTATTTGCCGCCGGAGTTTTCTCAAAAGAAGAAAGCGTGTCCTGTCTTGCCTGCGGTGAAAACATGAAACTGTGCTGCGGAGAACAGGCAGTGAACGGTGACAAAACCCTCTCATGGAATGCGTACTACTGCGAAAGCTGCGGCTACTTTGAGAGAAGTTTTGACTCCCACGACGAGAAATCATGCGAACTCATAAAGCTGCACGACGCCGTACATATAGAGGACGCAACCGAACACTCCGAAACACCTCATGACCCTGCAGCCGCCGGAGACTACTGTGGGCAGCATCAGGTATTTGAGTGCAGAATCCCTCACGAAAGCTGAAAATAATCAATCGGCAATGACTAACCATTAGCTTTACCCGAGCGCGGCATCTCTTCCCCACCGATAACAAAAACTCCCGTCTCACACACAGGCGGGTTTATTTATAAAGGAAAAACATATGCTGACCGAAAAAAACTATGACCAAGTAAAATCCCTGCTGAGCAAGAAGAAACTCTATGTGTTCGACATGGACGGCACTATCTACCTCGGAAACAACCCGTTCGACTTCGCCATCGACTTTATAAAGAAGCTCCGCGCGGACGGCAGGAAGATACTTTTCTTCACGAACAACGCTTCCCGTGACCCGAAAACCTACGTTGAAAGGCTGACAAAGCTCGGTTTTGCTCCGACTGACGACGAGATTTGCACATCAGGCAACGTCACCTCCGCTTTCCTCACACGGAACAGAAAAGGAAAAAAGGTCTACCTCATCGGAACTCCCGCTCTGTACAGGCAGTTTTTATCCGACGGAGTTGACCTTGTATGCGACGAAAACGGAAAGCCGGACGGAAGAAACGCCGACATTGTTGTAAGCAGCTTCGACACGGGGCTGACCTACGAAAAGCTCGTCGTGGGATGCGACTTCATCCGTTACGGCGCGGAATTTCTCTCGACACACCCCGACCTCAACTGCCCTACCGAGAACGGATTCATTCCCGACAGCGGCGCTATTGCGGCATTAATCACAGCTTCAACAGGCGTAAAACCCATGTACTTCGGAAAGCCGTACCGCGAAACCGTCGACATGATCTCCGAGATTACGGGTGAGGCTAAGGAAAACATGATAATATTCGGAGACAGGCTCTACACCGACATAGCAGTAGGACGCCGCCACGGAATAACCGCCTGCCTTGTTCTCACGGGAGAATGCACAACGGACGATGTTGACGCCGCAGAAGAAAAAGACAAGCCGGACATAATGCTCCCCTCTCTCGGTGTGGCAAGAGACATGATGTTCGGCTGATATTCAGTTCGGGTACATTTCAAATTCGCGCAGGAGTGCGTTCATAGCGGCGTCGGCGTATTTTTCCTCCACTGCAAGGGAAATCTTTATCTCCGACGTGGATATGCCGAGGATGAATATGTCCTCTCTGTAGAGGGTCTTCAAAATTCTCGCCGCTGTTCCCACTCCGCCGCGCATTCCAAGCCCCGAAATGCTTATTTTTTCCGCGCTTCTGTTCAGTATTATCTCGGTCTTGTCGTATTTTTCGTACAGTGTCTTCATCGTGTCAAGCGCAGCGGATGAATCCTCTCCCCGCACGGTGAACATGATTCCGCATCCTCTGCCGCCGGGGGATGTTTGGAAAATCAGATCCACATCCACTCCTGCCTCGGCGAGAGAAGAGAACGTGAGATACGCTATACCGAAAATATCCGGCGGATTTCTTATGTCGATGACGGAGATATCCCTCTCCCTTGTTATCGCAAAAGCTGCCACAGGCTCTCTCCAATACTGTTCGTTCTATAAGCAGTATATTCAGCCCGCGCTCGTTTGGGTATTATATAACGCGTATGTATTCGAGGTCGCTGAGCAGTCCCGCGGCTTCGTTCAGCTCGTCTATGCTCAGGTTTGCCGCAGAAACTCTCGCCCGCTCTCCGCTTCTGGGGAGCTTTTTTATTTTTGTGTCGTAATGCTCGAGGACATAGCACAGCTCCTCATCTCTTGCACGCGCTGTAATGCACCAGTCGTATTTCTCGCTGTCATATCGCCTTACGCGGCGTTTTACGCTATCTGTTGCTGCACGGATAAATTCCGGAGCGAACTCATGCTTTGCGCTTCCCGTGAGAGCCGCACATACATCCGCAACGACTGCACCTGCCGTAGCCATTCTTCCCGCGCCTCTGCCGTAGAACATTATCTCGCCGAGCGTTTCACATTCGACCGATATTCCGTTGAACACATCCGATATTCCCGACAGGAGCGACGAATGCTTCACTATCATGGGAGAAACGCACATTGAAACGTCTCCGCCATCCGCTATCTCTGCCCGTGCGATGAGCTTTACCTCTCCGTCGAGCTGAGCTGCGCTTTCCATATCCGCCGTGGTGATGTTTCTGAGCGTATTTGTCACTACGTCCTCCGCAGAATAGAGCTTACCTGTCGCAAGAGCGGTGAGGATGAGTATTTTTCGCTGAGCGTCTATTCCGTCTATGTCAGCCGACGGGTCTTTTTCGGCAAATCCCAGAACCTGAGCTTCCGAGAGCGCGCTGTCAAACGAAAGTCCGCCTTTTTTCATCCTTGTGAGGATATAGTTTGTCGTTCCGTTGACTATTCCCGTGATGCTTTTTATCTTCTCTCCTGCAAGAGACGTCGTAAATGAGCGTATAACGGGTATTCCTCCGCCGACGCTTGCTTCAAATAGGTATGACACCCCGTTTTTCGCGGCGCACATAAGAAGCTCGTCGCCGTAGTTTGCCACTACCTCCTTGTTTGAGGTAACGACGCTCTTTCCGGCTTCCATGCACGACAGCGAAAACTCACGCGCGGGATGAGAGCCGCCCATGACCTCGCACACGACCTCTACGTCTTTATCGCTTAAAATAATGTTGATGTCATGCACTACCTTCGCGGCATACGGAGAACCCGGAAAATCGCGCAGGTCAAGTATGTACTTCACTTCCACGTCCTCTCCGATGAGCTTGCTTATTTTCTCTCGGTCGGCTTTTATTACTTCGGGAATTCCCCCGCCGACTGTACCGAAACCGAGTACCGCTATATATTTCATCACTGTTCTCCGATTTATTATAAAATTTATTTTTATCATGCGATAGGATTATTCTATATAATACCACATTTCGGAAGATAAATCAATACTAAAACTTAAACAAAAGAACAGACGAAGCATGGTCTCCATCTGTTCTATATTTGTTTATTCGTTTTCTTCCGCGAAAGCCGTATCGAAAAGCTCTCTCAGCCTGTCGTGCTTTCCCGAGAGGTACAGCCATCCGAACAGCGCTTCAAGTCCCGTTGCGCGGCGGTATTCCCCTACCGTACTGGATTTCGGCGTGCTGGAGTGACCGAGGTTTCTTCCTCTGCGGTAAGCGTCCTCCTCCTCCTCTGTAAGAAGCGGTAGTATCTTCTCGACAACGCCGCTCTGGATGTGCGCAGTCACGTATTTCAGTGATTCCACACTCGCACGGCTGCTGTTTTTTCTGACAAGGTGCTCGCGGACGTACAGCTCATACACGCAGTCTCCGAGATAAGCAAGATTCTGCGCGCTAATTTGGTTGATTTCTTCTGATGTTAGCTTTGTTTCTGCCATTTATTGTGTGTTTGTCTCCTTAAATTATATTACATTCATAATATAGCGCATTCTGAGCTTATCATGAGCCGGAAGTGAAGAATATACCGAGCTTTCGATATCCTTGAGATATTCCGCCAAAGTGCATAGCTCACGATACGACAGCTTTCCGCCGAATTCTTCCTTTTCTATTATTGCCATGACGTCGGTTATCTTATGTCCCGATATATTACCGTATTCGGCTTCGACACGTACGGCGTATTCTATGGGAAGCTCGCCTGTTTCGTGCGGCATTCCGAGAGCGGAAAGGATATCGAACACAGCGTCGGTCATGCTTCTTGCGCTTGCGTGTACGTCCGTCTCGCCTGAGGTGAATTTCTGCTCGCTCATTGCGTCCTCGACAAGCGTCTGTCTTCTCTTCACAGCCTTCATCGCGCGATGTCTGAGCACACCCCAGATTATCGAAAGGATTATGATAACTGCGACGACTGCGGCGATAACTGCAATGACGACGGTGTAATCGACTGTCTCATCGGTGCCGAAAACTGTGTCGTTTGTCGTGTCGGTATCGGTGTTTCTGTCGCTTACCGTGACCTTGCTTGTGTCTATTCCCGTTGTGGTCGAGGTCGTGCTTTCGAGGTCGTACATCATCTCGCAGTAGGACGGAGTGCATTCGTACATCATCCATCCGATAGCGGGATAGTATATCTCAATCCAAGCGTGCGCGTCGTAGTCCCGTACAGATGAGCGGTATGTCGCGCATGCGTCCTTTGCGTAGGTTCTGGAGAAGCGGCTTGCTATATATCCCTCGTCGTATCTCACCGCAAAGCCAAGCTCACGGAGAAGCGCGACGGCGGAGGTAGCAAAGTGAACGCAGTAGCCTTCCTTTATATCAAACAGGAACGCTTCGAGGTTGGAGTCCGCCGTGATGTCGAATACCATGACGGGGTCGCCGTTTTCGTCAAGCACAACGTTTCCGTTCTCGTCCGTCAGCTCCTTTGTCGGGCAGTTCGGATAGAGAGTGTAGGTGTAGTTATTTCTAAGGTAGTTTATCACAGCCATAATCACGGTGTGGCGCGGAACAGTCTCTCCGGTTGAAGCATCGGTGAACCATGATTCGCTGTAGTTGCCGTATTTTTCCTCGGCGGTCATGCGCTTTATCTGGTTCTCGTTCTTCGTCTCGAGGTATGATTTGTCCCACTCCGGCTTTTCTCCCATGACTATGCCGTTTTCCGAGAGGATTTCTGCGGCGAGAGCTGATATTTTCTCACTGCCGAAAGTGTTTCTGTAGGTTTCCTCGGTGTAGTCGCGGTAGTTCAGCTCGGAGGAGTATGCGCTCCGGTACTGTCGTCTCTCTCCCGCTGTCATTGCAAGGTACATCTCGACAAAGGACTGCGCCTTGTATTTGTATCCCATCGCGGCAACGTCATTTTCAAACATTTCGATGAGGAACGTGTAATCCGTGCCGGTCATTGCAATCTCTCCGAGCGGTGTTTCGTGGGTGTACGATTTTGTCTCGTCCCACAGAACCGTGCTCGAAATATCGGATTCGATTATGTCAATGGTGTCGGCGTACTTCTTGCAGAGCATATAGTATTCTATCGAGCCTTCGAGATTCTCCGCGAGGTCGGGATGCTTCAGGACGGGATTGAAGGATGAAGTTGAATACGACACGCCCTCGTTGAAGAAGCGGGAGGAATATATTCCGTCGTAGTAGGCAGAGTATTTTACGGTGTTCGGTTCAATCGAGCCGTATTCCATGATACCGAGCGCAGCGTTCATGATTGAAGGAACAAACAGAATCCTGCTGCTGCCCGAGTCGCGCTTTACATGAACCTGGAACACGCGGAAGCCAAACTCGTCAAGGTTGCGGTACTGGTTCACCTTATTCACTTCAAGCGCGTTCGGGTAAACGTACTTCGCGAAGAAATACGAGATATTGTCTGGGGAATACGAGCTTCCGAAGCGTGAACGGTAAGCTATAACTTCATCCGCGTCGGCAGAGAGCCAGCTGTCGTATTCCATATTGTAGTCCGAGCCAATCCAGCTTCGCATATATACGGGAGCCTGATAGCCTACGTCGACCGTGAATATCCTCTGTCCTGTGTACTGGGGAGTATTGAAGTCGACGCTTCTCGGGTTAAGCTCAGCCACGCCGCCGTACATCGAGAGAGAGTTCAAGTCAATGTCGTCTCCCATGAGGTAAGCTGTGACATAGGTTCTCGCGAGCTGCATTTTGTTGTTGATAACGTCTATAATCGGGAAGTTTTTGCTGACAGCCGCGTAGGGAATCCAGACGGCAAGAGCCGCGATGAGCATAGCCATTCCACCCGCAAATCCCGATGCAGAGCGCAGCTTTAATGAATTCACCAGCCCTGAGTTTTTCTCGCTTCTCGCCTTTTTCGCCGCAGCCTTTGTGTCAGCTGTCAGCTTTTGAAGCTCCTGTGCGTCCTCCGGGGTCTTTGACTTTTTGAGCAGAGCTGCCTTTGCGCGTACCTTTTTCTTTTCCTCTGTCAGAGCGAGACGGGTCGCTTTTTTCTGCTCTTTCAGAATTTTTGCTTCTTCGGATTTTTGGGATTTTTCCGCTTTTTTCGCTTCTTTTACCGCAAGTTCAGCCGCTTTTTTGTCTTTTTCGGCTTTAGCGTAAACGGCGGCTTTTGCTTTCTTTGCGGCGGACTTCGGCATTCCTTTTTCAAGCGCGCTGTTGTATGCCGAGGTTGAGAGGTTTTTCAGGTTCAGCTTTGCGGTCTTTTTGTCCTTTTTCGCCTGCTTTTTCGCGAGCTTTGCGGCTTTTTTGCGCTCTTTCTTTGCTTTACGCTCGGCAAACACACCGCCGTAGAGACAGTCGGAAAGATATGTCGCGACCACTCCGACTATGAAAACGAGAAGAAACGCAAGTCCTTTGTTCGTTCTTGTGATATTGAACGTGAACACGGGAATCATGTACAGCGTGCACATCAGTCCCACTCCGACAGCTTTTACACGTCTTGCTACAAACAGTCCGAGAAGAAGTCCCGACACTACGACGATAACGCACGCCGCCGACTTTACAAGCTCTTCTTCGGGATAAGGATAAGCCGCGCCGGAGATGTATTTCATGTATGTGGTATATCCTGCCGCGCCCATGTTCTCGAAAACAAGGTCAAATAGCCGTCTGAACGCGTTCGAGAAGTATCCCACGGGGTCTGAATATGTCGAGAAGATATATGCCGCCGCGCCGCCTGCTGTGATTATCGGGGAGAGGATGCGCGTTACCTTCGTCAGTGAGAGAAGCATTACATAAGCGGCGCATATCGCACTCCACAGCACAACGGAGCTTACCTGGATTGTGATATTGTCCGCCCTCGCACTGTTTAGTATAACAACCTTCAAAGCGTCGAACAAAAACAGGTTCAGTCCGAGAATGCCGATAAACAATGTCAGCGCGCGAAGGACAAGACCTACTGCCGTATACGGAGCACTCAGCCCTTCGGCAGGGGAGACTGTTACCGCCTCACGAAGCGCAGCCGCACGAAGTTTGTTCCGTTTTTTCTCCGCGCCCTCTATCTTCTGACCGAGCGTTTCGGCAGATTTTTTGGGATTTCGCTTCAGTTTCCTTTCAGAATTTATATTCATAAGAGTTTTCGTCCTCGGTTTTAGTATTTTTCTCCTTAGTGCGCCGCTATTCTTATCGCGTATCTTCCGCTTTCATCTTTTGCGGCTTCAAGCTCGGTCAGATCCACGCCGTCCTGCGCAAGACGATTTCTGCACATTTCAATGTACTCACGGCGGATTTTAACGTCCGTATATCTCTCCTCCGGATTGAACAGGAGCACCTCCGTCACACATCCGCTTCCCGCGCCGCCGAAAAGTCCTGGGATAGATGCGTATCGGTTCAGTGACAGCGGGTCGATATTTGATGTGCATATTCTTATCGTGACGTTGAGAGACTCCGTTATGAGCGGGAGAAGCGTGGTGACGTTGTCCTTCTCGGAGCAGGGAGAGGTTGTAGCGAACACGGGATAAACGACGTTGAAGTCCTCGGGACAGGTAAGCTCAACCGCCGCGATACCGCCCTTCTGCCGCTTGTCCACCCACACGAGAGTGACAGTGTTTCCGTTGTTCAGCTCGTTCAGCACGGCTCCTATCGACATTTCAACCATACCGTCTGCACAGTATTCGTCGATATCGTTCGCGTATTCGGTTTTGAGCACTCCGCCCATCGAAAGCTCGCTCTTTATCTCGTCGTCGCGGCGTTTCTTCTCAGCGGCTTTAATCTGCTCGTCGCTAAGAATGATATCATCCGCCGCGTTCTTCTTCTTTGACGCGAAGAGGGGCTTTCTCTCGGATTTTTCTTTGACTTTTGTCGGATGCTTGGCTTCTGCGGCGGTGTTTATCAGCTCGTCAACAAGCGCGGCGTCTCCGATTCGGTTTGCGCTGAGTCCGCGTTTTGCCCTCGCCTGAGCTTTTTTCGCGGCACGTTCGGCTTCAAGAGATTTTTTATCCTGCTTTGCTTTTTTCAGCCTGACGTGCTTTTCTTTGGGTTTTCTCGCTTCCTCTGCGGCGGCTTTTTCTCTTGCGATTCTTGCGTCCTCATCCTCAAAAACCTCCGGCGGAATTGAGCGTGAGAAGTCGCATAACATATACACACTGCGTGAGGTGTTTGTGTTGAACTCCTTCACCATGAGCGTGCCGCCGACCGATTTTGACGACAGCTTCCAGTGGATATTCTTCTGACTGTCGCCGGGAATGTATTCTCTTATGTTGCCGATTTCCGATTTTTCCGTCGAGAACACCACTTTTGCGGAGTCGTTCGGTATATCGGAAGCGGAGGTCTGCGTTTTCATATCCATGCCAAGCTTCCGCGGGAACACCATGATGTTTTCATAGATATAAGCGTCAAGCCTTATCGAAAACAGTCCGAGAAAGTCGGAGATATACAGACATCTTACTCCTATCTCGTATGTGCCGCGGTATTTGAATGTAGTCTCGCGCTGAACCGAGTATGCCGCAAGGGGGGCGAGCGACATATTGACCGACTGCTCCGTACATCTCACTCCGTCGTTTTCGGGAATGCTCACAACAGCTTCAATGAACGGATAAGCGAACGGCGAGGCGTTGACTATTCTAAGCTCATATTCAAGCGGCTGCATTTTCTCTACCTTTGTAGTCGAGGAGCTTACGTAGATTCTGACAAGCGCATTGCCGACAAGAACGTAGATAAGCGACAGAATCGGCACGAGCACAAGGAACCAGAAAAGCACAGCCGAGGCAGTGGCTCTGAGAGCCTGGGTGAATATCAGCGAAAACACGAGAAGCAGAGCATAGAACACTGCCGCCTTATGAAATTTTACGAGCGGTCTTTTTGTATAGTTATCCATTTTCAGCTCTTTCCGTGTATATTTTATCTTTTGTTTTTAAAGGGAGCTTCCACGCTGCGGAGTATTTCTGCGAGAATATCGGTCTGAGTTTCGCGGTTAAGTCTTGCCTCCTGTGAGAGAACGATACGGTGCGCGATTCCGGGGGTGAATACAAACGCAATATCCTCGGGAAGAACATAGTCGCGTCCTCTGAGGAATGCATACGCCTGCGACAGCTTCATGAGAAGGAGTGACGCACGTGGAGAAGCGCCGAGGGAAAGCTTGGGAGACTTACGTGTCGCGTGGATGAGCTTTACTATATAATGGCAGATCTCGTCTTCAAGAGCAACTTCCTTTGTTGCGGCGCGAATCTCACGAATCATATCGACGTTTGTGACAGCGTTTACCTTTTCAAGCGGGTTCACTGTCTTACGGTTGCTGATGATGTTGACCTCTTCCTCTTCCGTCGGGTATCCCATTGAAAGGCGGACGGCAAAACGGTCGAGCTGAGCTTCCGGCAGGGGATATGTTCCGACGTAGCCGGTAGGGTTCTGTGTAGCGATTACCATGAACGGGTCGGGAACTTTATATGTAACGCCGTCGACAGTGACCTTAGCCTCTTCCATTGCCTCGAGAAGCGCGGACTGAGTCTTCGGGGAAGCACGGTTGATTTCATCAGCGAGGAGCACGTTTGTCATAACAAGACCTTCGCGGAATTCAAACTGTTCCTTCTGTCTGTTGTAGACGTTGAATCCGGTGATATCGGAAGCCATAACGTCGGGAGTGAACTGCGCTCTGTTGAAGTCAAGTCCCGCCGCACGCGCAAGAGCCGCCGCAAGAGTAGTTTTACCCGTACCGGGAACGTCTTCTATGAGTACATGACCTCCGGCAAGCATAGCAGTAACAAGGAGTACGATCTCGTTGTGCTTACCGATTACGACTTTTTCAACCTCTGAAATAAGAGCCTGTGCGGATTTGTAGGAGCTTTCGTTGTTTGCCATCTTATGCTTCTCCGTTCTATATTAAAATTTAGTTTTTTCGATTTTTACTAAGAGCTATTTTATCATAATTCCTTTATAAAAACAATACTAAAACATGGTTTGATGAATATTTTTGTCACTATTGCCAACAACTTTTTTACGGATTTTGTTGTATTGCATAAATGATTATGTTATACTATGTTGAATTGTGTTATCGGCAGAAACTTCAAATATACTATTGTCATTATCACAAGGGAGGTATTCTTATGATATACGACGTTTTGATAATCGGAGCGGGATGTACGGGGGTCATGACTGCCCGTCTCCTGTCCGAATACAATTGCAGCGTCGCGGTGGCTGACATGGCGTCGGATGTTGCGACAGGAGCTACGGCGGCAAACTCAGCTATAGTACACGCGGGATACGACGCAAAGTCCGGTACTCTCAAGGCCAAGCTCAACGTGCGCGGAAACCGTCTTATGAAGGAGCTTGCGGCACAGCTTGGAGTAGAGCTGAAAAATGTCGGCTCTCACGTTATAGGATTTGGCGACAGCGACCTCGTTCATCTGAAGGAGCTGTACAAGCGCGGTGTGGACAACGGTGTGGAGGGACTGGAGATAATCTCCGGCGACAAGCTTCGCGAAATGGAACCGAACGTATCCGCGGAAGCTACGGCGTCTCTCTGGGCTCCTACGGCTGCAATAACCTGTCCCTACGGCATTACAATAGCGGCGGCTGAAAATGCTGCGACAAACGGCGTTCACTTCTATCTTAACTTTAAGGTAACGGACGCGTCCTCGGCAGGCGACGTACACTATGTAACGGACGGCGTGAACACTATCGCGGCAAAGTATGTAGTAAACTGCGCGGGCGTGCATTCGGTTGAGGTTGCAAAGATTCTCGGCGAAAACGATTTCCCCATCAGCATAACTCCCCGCCGCGGCGAATACATGATTCTCGACAAGTCATGCGGAGACATTGCTCACTCTACACTTTTCGTATGCCCGTCGTCAAGAGGAAAGGGAATTCTCGTAAGTCCTACGGTTGACGGAAACATTATCGTAGGTCCGAACGCTTATCCCATCTCCGACAGCGACGACAAGAGCACGACCGCTCCCGGACTGAACGAGATTAGCGAAGGCGCGCGCAGGATTATGCCTTCTATTAATCTCAGAAACGTTATCACGTCCTTTGCCGGAGTTCGTCCCACGCCCGACATTTACGACTTTTACATCAAGCACTCAGAGCAGCTGAAAAACGTCATTCACGCTGTCGGAGTTGAGTCTCCCGGATTTGCCGCTTCTCCCGCAACAGGCGAATATCTTGTTTCCCTCCTTGAAGAAGCCGGACTTAAGCTCGAAAAAAAGGACAACTACATCCCCACAAGACGCGCCGACGGCAATCACAAGCAGTGGAACCGTCTCACAGATGAAGAAAAAGCGGAAGCCTGCAAGCTAAACAGCGCATACGGAAAGATAATCTGCCGCTGTGAAACTGTCACCGAGGGAGATATCCTTGACGCGCTCACCTCCCCCATTCCGGCTGTTACGGTTGACATGATGAAGAAACGTCTCCGTGCGGGTATGGGCAGATGTCAGGGTGGATTCTGCTCACCGAGAGTAGCGGACATTATCGCACAGCACACAGGAAAAAGTCTCGATGAAGTCACAAAGAACGGCGGCGGTTCATGGCTCGTTGTTCCGCGCGAAGGAGGCACAAAATGACAAACCACAAGAAGTTAATCATAATAGGCGGCGGTCCTGCGGGTCTTTCTGCGGCAGTCTCGGCTTACGAAAGCGGTGTATCGGCGGAGGACATTCTCGTGCTTGAAAGAGACAGCGAGGCGGGCGGAATACTGAACCAGTGCATTCACGCGGGATTTGGTCTCCATCGTTTCGGAGAAGAGCTGTCGGGTCCCGAATACGCCGGAAGATACATAAAAATGGCTGAAGAGCGCGGCATTCACGTCACGACAAACGCCATGGCTCTCTCAGTCTCAAAGGACAAGGCGGTATCGTTCGTTTCCCCCGAAACCGGATACACTGCCGTAACTGCCGACGCGG
>ERZ779861.3377-NODE-3377-length-13355-cov-6.371203_pt1 | contig 13355 bp, 16 predicted proteins | sample MGYA00511558_ERZ779861 | MGnify/ENA primary metagenome ERZ779861 (study PRJEB29588, sample SAMEA2163432) | human gut metagenome | biome: human gut; feature: human-associated habitat; material: faeces | place: Denmark | collected 2008/2010 ... | reverse complement strand
TTAGGAAAAGAAGTAGTAGTCTTTATTATATCTATGCTTCCTTTATTAGAATTAAGAGGAGGCCTACTCGCAGCATCACTACTTAAACTAGACTTTTTACCTGGTTATATTATAAGTATAATAGGAAATACTTTGCCTATTCCAATTGTTCTATTATTTTTAGAAAAAGTTTTAAATTGGTTAAAAAAATTCAAAGCTACTACAAAATTTGTTAATAAAATAGAAAATAAAATCTTATCAAAAAAAGATCAAATAGAAAAATATGGTTATATTGGTCTTATGTTATTCGTAGGTATTCCCCTTCCAGGAACTGGAGCTTGGACAGGAGCAGGCCTTGCCGTACTACTTAATATGAATAAAAAGAAATCATTTCTTTATATCATGCTAGGAGTAATTCTTGCTAGTATCATTATGAGTATTATATCATATGGAATACTTGGTAACATTATTAAATAAAGAGAGTATAGAACAAAATCTATACTCTTATTTTATATCATCAAAAGTTACTTTACCTAAATAACCATCTTGCAAATCTTTTATAACTCTTTTATAAACTCTATCATAATCCGTTTCATTATTTCTAAAAGCTCCTATTTTCTTACCTATCTGATCAAGAATATCTACAATATCACCAATATTAGTAATATTATATCTATCTTTAATGTTATCTGGATAATCAGATAACATTTTATTTATAATATATATAGCAATATCTTCACAATCTAATACTTCTTCTTTAATCGCAGTCATACTAGCTAAATTATGAGCTACCTCTTCATCATCTAACTTAGGCCATAATATACCTGGGGTATCTAATAGTTCAACTTTATCATTAATTCTAATCCATTCTAGGGTTTTAGTAACACCAGGTCTATTACCTACATTAGTACTCTTCTTACCTACTAGTCTATTTATTAAAGTAGATTTACCAGCATTAGGAACTCCCATTACTAGTATTCTAGCTCTTCTAGGTTTTAACCCCTTGCTAATTCTCTTATCATTAATTTCATCAATTAAAGGTTTAATCTTATCAAATATAATCTTAGTATTAGGATTATTAATTAGATCAATAGGTACTACAATATAATCCCTATCTTCATAATATTTAATCCATTTATTGGTCTTAACATTATCACATAAATCAATCTTAGTCATAACAATAACTCTAGGTTTACCTTTAGTCATTTCCTCAATCTCTTTATTCTTAGAAGAATATGGTATTCTAGCATCTACTACTTCAAATACAATATCTATTAAATCTATCTTTTCTTTTATCTTTCTTTTAGTCTTAGCCATATGGCCAGGGTACCACGAAATGGAAACCTTTGAAAAACTTTTTTGACTATCATTATTTTTCTTTTCTTGTCTCACTTTTCTCTTTTGATACATATCCATTTAAATCACTTCCTATCTTTTATATTTTTTATTTTCTACTTCTTTCAAAATAATTTTATCTTCATAATAAAAATATTCATATTCATAAGTACTATTTTTATAATAAACATACACATTGTGTAATCCATTTTTGTACCACACTGAATAATTAAAATTATCATCTTTAAATATTTGGTTTAATTGTGCCTCTATTTCAACATTTCTTTTATCGTATACTTCTTCTATTTTTAATGTTTCAAATTCATTTAACTTTGGATGATTCGTTAAAGTTTTTAGAATGTTCCAACCATTTTTTTCATTTTTATTTAATATATTAAATCCCAAATCCAAGTATAATTTTGCCGCCAACCATGTTGTAGTTTGTGTGTGCAAAATAATACCTTTATGCTCTAATTTATTTGCAGTTTCTAATATTTTTGTAATCAATGGCTTTGCTAACCCCTTACCTTGATAGTCTTTTTTTATTGCTACCCAATCTACTGCACCATTATATCCAAGCTCTTCTTTGCTTAGTAGGGATACAGTTGCAGTACCAACCTTCTCATTTGTTTTATCATCCACTATAAATATACATCTTTTATTTAACTCTTGAATGAATGTATCGTAGAAACCATGAAATATCATTATTCCTTCTTCGATAGCACAAAATTCCCCACTCTCAATATGAATATTTATCCAATCATTCATATTCCCATCTTTATAAAACTCAAAATGAAAACCATCAGGTAATGAATATTTTTTATAAATAGATGTATCTTTATAATACATTAATAATTCATAATATTTTATTGTATTGTCATAAGATTTCATTATTTATCCCCTTTACTTTCACTTAAATATTTATTGTAAAACTCATCCATTGAAGAAATATATTTTTGATCTTGTATAACTCTAAATTTTTCATATTCTTTTTCAGCTTTTTCTACTGCTTCTTTATGAGATATACTGCCATTATTATTTAACACTTCTTTTCTTCTAAATTTTAATAAATCATCAGTTGAAGTTATCCAATCCTTCATTGTCATAACATGCCTTTGTTTTGCTTCATCCTCAGCAAATACTAAAAATACATTTGTTAAATCTTTTAAATTATTCATTTCTTCTTCGTTTAAATAATTTTTTGCAATAATCACATCATATTTATATATTAAACCATCAGGAGAATTTTTCCAATTAGTTAGTCCCATATGTTCTTTATCTGAGTTTGCTCTACTATATATTAATTCGGCAGCAGTATGTCCACTTATAGCGAAATGCAACTTATTTTGAACTATTTTAAAGAAAGTATACGCTTCTTCTGACTTAGGATTGTAATCAGTTGCTGTTGCAATAAATAAATCAGTGATTTTTTGGTATGCCATTCTTTCACTTACTCTAATCGTTTTAATACGTTCTAATAATTCATCAAAATACTTCGTATCATATTTATTTCCATTTATGAAACGTTCATCATTTAATGCAAATCCTTTGGTCATATATTCTTTTAGTATTTTTGTTGCCCATATTCTAAATTCTGTTGCTTTTTTAGAATTAATTCTATAGCCCACAGCAATTATAGCATCAAGACTATAAACCTCAGTATTATAATTTTTTCCGTCAGGTGCAGTTATTTCCATTTTGGAAACAACTGAATTTTTATCTAATTCGTTTTCTTCAAATATATTTTTTAAATGTTTTGATATTGCTGGTACTCCAACATCGAAAACTTTTGACATACCTTTTTGTGATAGCCATAAAGTTTCATCTTTATAAATAGCATCTACTATAATATTACCATCACTATTTTTATATATAATTAATTTATTATCTTTCATCAATAATCTCCTTTCCTTTAGTTTTTCATAAGTCATACACTTATCAATTTAAATTAAAATTTATTAAAAAATGTCCCAAAATGTAAAAATCATTTAGTAAAAATTCCTTTTATTTTCAAGTATTCAAGTGTGTTTTTTCATAACTCCCCACTTACCAGTTGATATTTGTTTTGTTCTTGTTTTCGTTATTCATTATCTTCACTTTCTTTCTAAAATTTTTCTTTTACTTAACGGTAATATTTCAGTGTTTTTTTCATCATATAATTTGTCTGCCAATATCATTGATTCCTTTAACAGTTCTTCTAGGTTATTTATTGGAACTTTATTATAATCCATTTTATATAACCAATCAAGATACTTTATTTTTGCAGCATTATCTGGTCTTCCATATATTACTTTCCCCGAATGTAACCAATATCCAAATTCTACATTTGTAGTAAAAGCAAACATATCAGGTAAACTTCTAGGAATCCAAAACATAATAACCGTTGATTCTATTAATGCCTCTCTTTCCCACATTGCCTGATCTATATAATTCGCTTTTGGTTTCCAAGTCGAATATTCGGGAACATAAACTATGCCATCAAATCCTAACTTATTTAATCTTTCACAAGCAGTAGTTCTCCACGATTTTGTCTTTTCATCTCTTGGCGTTGGGCCAGCCAAAAATATAGATTTTTTATTTTTTATAATAGTTTGATCTGAATAATTAATAATCATAATATCATTATCACCTTTCTAATAAATTTTATCTTATTTTACTTATAAATATTTTTAAACTTTATAATTTTTAGTTGTTTTACTCTACCACTTTGATATAAGTGCTATTTATTGGTCCTTTCTAATAATTTTTCAAAATAATCCTTATCGATAATAGAGCCATTTTTCATTCTTTCTTTATCTAATATATATCCTTGAATAGTAAAATTTTTCAGTACATTTGTTACTCATCTTCTACATTCAAATACAAATTTATTTCTTCTTCTGTCGGTAATTTATCTATTAGTTCTTTTGGTAAATATTCTTTCAGTTTATAAGTTGAAACACATATAGAAACATTTGTAGATTCCAAAGCCCAATCTACCGTTACTCTATTCTTTTCTCTGCATAATAATAAACCAATCGTAGGTGCATCACATTCTTTTTTTATTGTTTCATTAATTGCTGTTACATAAAATCCTAATTGTCCTATATATTCTGATTTAAATTTGCTTGCTTTTAATTCAACAACTACATAACATCTAAGTTCCAAATGATAAAATAGCAAATCAATATAAAAATCCTGATTATCAACTGAAATTTTGTATTGATTTCCGACAAAACTAAAGCCTTTTCCTAATTCTAGCAATACATTTCTTATTTTATTTATTAAAGCGGTTTCTAATTCTCTTTCCTTATATTCTTCTTTTAATGTAATAAAATCAAAAATATATGGATCTTTTATGGTATTATTCACTAAATCACTATCTTTTGGAGGTAACATTGCATTAAAATTATTGTTACTATTTCCTATTCTTTTATGAAATTCTGTTTCAATTTGAATAGCTAATACCTTTCTACTCCAACCATTTTTAATAGTATTTTCAGCATATATTTTTCTAATATCCTTATCTTTAATTTTTTCAATTAGTAATAAATTATGTCCCCCAAGGTAATTTGGCAACAAGTTGTTGCCATTTTTCATCATCAGCATATTCTTCATAGAATAATCTCATTGACCTTATATTTCTTTCAGAAAAGCCTTTCATATTAGGAAAAGTTAATTTAAGTTCTGTTGACACTTGCTTCGTAAAATTATTTCCATATTGTTTGTTTTCATTATTCATTATTTTTACTTTCTTTTAATCATTTCATAAGTACTATTTTTATAACTTTTATCAATAGAATTAACATACTCATCTTTATATTTTTCAAGCGATTCATCTACATTAATCCAATATACACTAGTTAGTATTCCATCATATGGATCAATTTCAGTTCTTTCTAATTTTCCACCTAACGCCTCCATAGTCTTGCTTGAACCTAAATTTTCTACATCACAATCTAACATCACTTTATCCAATCCGATCTTTTTTGCTTCAATCAATCCAAGATATAAATTCATCTTGTTATATCCCTTTCTTCTTTCAGTAGGTCTTATTCCATAACCAATATTCCCCCCAAATTGTTTCACTTTTTCTGTCAGATTCCATCTAACATTTATAGTTCCAATTATTTTATTATCATTCTTTCTAATTAATAAAAAGGTCTTTCCCGGACACCTACCAAATTTTTTGGCATATTCTTCATATTGCATATTCAAGCAACTCTCAAGTGCTTGTTCGAATGTATATCCATCTAATATCTTATCCAACGATCCTGTTCCATTAATATCTGATTTATGTTCTACAAATTCATTTATATAATCTATTATTTCATTCTTACGGTCTAAAGATGGTGTTTCTAAATAAAATGTTTCCATTAAATTATTATTATTCATATTTTTTTCCTCTTTTCTTCATATCTATTTAAATGATAAAAACTTATTATAAATAAATCATTTATTTATAATACTTTTCTAACCCGTCGAATTCTTTTTTAGAATCAGCATTTTGTACTATCAAATAGCAGATATATCTTGATAATTTAAAGTCTTGTATATTAGCAACAGCATTATTATTTCTTTTTGACAACTTGTTGACTTCAACAAGTTGTTCATCTAAATTAAATTTAGAATTTTTACAAGATTCTTTTGCTTTATCTATTACATTTTGAAAATTCCTCAATCTTTGTATTCTAATACCTTTTGTAATTCACGTGCATACCAAAAATCATTATTATATTCATCAATATGTTTTATATTCTCAAAAATACTATTAGTATTTTTATTTTCTATTTCTTGCATTATTACCTCCTTTTAATAAGTTATACTATATCACCTTTTCTTCTCTTTTTTACCAATTTTTTATTATCACCTAATATAGAATTTCTTATCATATTTAAATTTTCAGAAAAGCCTTGCATATAAATATAATATCTATAATCAAAGCTACAAATATTATCGTCGGTAATTCTTTCAACTTCATCTTTCTTTAGTTCTATAATAGTTTCTTTGCCAAAAATAGTTTTAATTAAATGTTTACTTATATATCTTCCTTTAGAATCAATATATATAGTATCCGACATCCAGCCTCCATGTAATTCTAAATTTATAAATAAAGGTTCATCATCATTAACTTCGATTTTAAAATATCCATAATCTATTGTATCTGACATTAAAACATCTTTAGCAAAACTATTAGTATCAGAAATTATTTTTAACAAATAATTATCAGAATACTTATTAGTTAAAATTTCTTTTCTCTTTTTTATAAATGACTTAGTATTATCCATTGGCCAACAATAAAAATTAACTAGATAGTTTTTATATTCATTTAAATATATCGCATTATTTATGTTATCTCTATTTAAATTGTTTTCTAAATACCTTACTATTTTATCATGTTCTTTAGCATATTCAATCTCAGACTTAGTACTATCACCAATATAACCACCTACATTTATAACAAAAATTTCATCAGCCATATCAATCTTTCTTTTATGCATATCATCTAACATTTCTTTAGTTTTAGTAAGAGTTCCCTCATCCATATTTTCCCATACTTCAAAATCTCCAGCATGACCGAATAATCCTACTGAAATTACAATATTTCCCTGTAATGTTAATTCTTTTTGAACCTGTAAAAATTCATCTTTAAATCTAGTAGAACCACATAATGTTATTACTTTATAATTACCTATCATACACAAAACACCTCGTCTTAATTATAATATACATGGTAACATAAAGTCAACTCTTCGGTAAGATTATTACCAAAGAAAAAAGCATAACAAATGTTATGCTTTACTATTATTGATACTTTTTAATATTCTCTATTCTAGCGGCAAAATAAGGCTTATCTTTACTCTCTTCTTTTAAGAATAAAGCAAATGTATTATCAATATTAAAATATCTAGGCTCATTCATATTAGGCATTGCCGTTGTCTTCACGTCAGTAGCGGCTTCACTCTTAATCTTACCACCTTTTTCATCTAATGAAAAACTAATTGTCTGAATAGCGGTATCAATAACATATTCCTTACCATCTTTAGAAGTAAATATCTTATTAGATAATTCATCATATTCTCTTTTAACATTAAAATCAATCATAGGAGTCTTAAATTCATCATTATCTTCAAAATTTTTATTACCTTTATAACTATTACTATCTATAATCATATTATCATATATTTCATTAAAAGTACTACCCTTAGGATTCTTATATAAAATAACCTCATCACCATTCTTAGTATGTAGTTTAATAGCAAAATTATCTTTATTATTATAAAATAATACTTCAATCTGCCCTCTTACCTTATCATTAGATTTCTTATTAATACCAAAGTATTTAACATCATCATAATTACCAAACTTATCATTCTTCAAAACACTAAATTTATTATTATACTCAAATTCTCTATATAACATTGTATAGAAGAAATATCTATCATCATTATTACTAAGTTCATCTTGACTCCAACTAAAACTATCTAATATATCACTTGTCTGATTAAATTTATTCTTAATACCCTGTTCAATTTCTTTCTTTAAACTTAATGTCTTAAAACCATACTTCTTATAATAATATTCTTCAGATATCATCGAAGTATTAAAATCCATTTTATTTAAATTAGTAACCATATCATTATTATCTTTAAATAAAATATCTTGTCTCACTACTTCATTAATCATATCATTCCATACTAACTGAAAAGTTCCGCACCAAGTACTATCACTATCTATCTTATCGTTCATCGTAGGTACTACTTCTACTCCTTCAGTTACTACTTTATTCTTCTTATTTTTTAAAACTACAAAATAAAATATACATAATAATATTACTACTACAATTAAACTACCTATCAATAATTTCTTTTTCATATCTAGTCTCCTTTACATTCTAATGATAACATAATTATAATAATTTGTCTAGAAAAAAGCACCTCCGAAGAGATGCTTTTTTTTAAGATATTCTAACAATATTCAAATAAGCATTAGTACCATTAGCTGGTGTTATTGTAACAGCAGTAGAAGACTTAATACTTAATCCTATTTCATCACCAACAGCAAATGAATTAATAGTACTACTGTTAAAGTCTGTATTGTTATTAGCGGTTACAGTTTTAACAATTGAAGTACTACCAATAGCATTAGCATTTTGTTTTACCTCAACAGTCAATGTAGCATTAGTACTTGAGCTTCCAGAAAAACCATATTCTACTAAATAAACTCCATTTTCTGTTATTGTAAGAGTATTTTGTGTAGCAGTAGTAATTTTATTAGTAGGACCATTGTTACCAAGTGGAATATTTTGAGCAATATTAGTTTCTAAAGAAATATTATCTGTACTAGTATTGTATTTACGACCATAAGTTTCAATAGCGGTAGGTCCTGTTGGTCCTGTTGGTCCTGTTGGGCCCTGTATTCCTTGAAGACCTTGAAGACCCTGTGGTCCTGCTGGCCCCGTTGGGCCCTCTGTTCCAGGTATTCCTTGAGGACCAATTGGACCTGTTTCACCCTTTGGTATATTAAAATTTAAAATAACGTTATCATCAGTACCTACATTAGTAACACTAGCATTAGTACCAGGATCAGTAGTAGTAGTTACACCTACATCAATACTAACTGGACCTTGTGGTCCTGTTGGACCAGTTGGACCTACAATAATCGGAGTACAATTACACTTTTTTCCACAATCTAAATTTTTTTTAATTTTATTATCAAAACAATTATTATTCATTATAATCTCCTTTCAATTTATTTTATGAAAGAAGATAAAAATATTATTTACTATTGTCTAAATATAATAAAAGATGTAACTATAAATTACATCTAATTATATATATTTCCAAATTTTCCAACAATCATAATCTAGAAATAATGTATTGATGTATTATAGTAAAAAAGCACTTTCATAAAGAAAGTGCTTTGGCGGAGGACAAGGGATTTGAACCCTCGCGCCGGTTACCCGACCTACCTTTAGGAATACTATTACAAGAACATATTTCTTCTAAGTTAAAATCATTAGTCTTTCTAAAATCAAAATTTTCTTCTAATACTTTATCATTTACATATAATTTATTATTCTTATAACTAATATGTTCTCCAGGTAGGCCTATTATTCTTTTAATAATTTCTTCTTTACCTTCTTTAATTACAACAATATCAAATCTTTTAATATTAGTACTATTATAACCAATTTTTCTTTCTAATAATAAATCACCATTATGTAAATTAGGTTTCATTGAGTCTCCACTTACAATAACTGGAGTAACGATAAAAGTTCTAATTAAGATAACTCCACCCAATATTAAAACATATGGTAATAATTCTCTAATTATATTTTTCATTTTCCACCTCTAAACAAAAAGACAATAGCTAAGCTATTATCTTCTTTCTTTAATATTATACTTACTCTTTCTGTCTCTTAAGAAATATAATTTAGCTCTTCTAACTTTACCTGGTTTAACAATCTTAATATAAGCAACCTTATTAGAATGTACATGGAAAGTTTTTTCTACTCCAATACCAGAGTACTCTCCTCTTACAGTGAAAGTTTCAGATACTCCTTTACCTTTTCTTGCGATAACTGTACCTTTAAAGTCTTGGACTCTTTCTTTAGATTTTCCACCTTTAGTTTCAGTAATAATACATCCTACTATAACAGAATCTCCTACTCTGAATTCAGGTAAATCTTTTTTTATTTGACTAGCAGTTATTTTTTCAATAATGTCCATCGTATATACACTTCCTTTCTTTTTCAGATAATCACTATATTTAATAGGCGGATTATCCCATAACGAATATAATTGTACCATATATTATATTAAATTACAACTATTTTTATGTATTTTTTCCTTTTTTAGTCCAAGAAAGTCTAAGTCTTTCTTGGTTATGACTAGCCTATAGTCTAGTCATAAATAATTATACAATATTATATCTGGTGTGAAATACTTTCTAACTAAGATAAATTCAAATAAAAGAAAGATAACTAGTATCTTCTATTTATACCATCTAGCATTAAATTTATCAATTTGACTCATTTCAGGACTCATTGTCCTAACTTTAGGAGTAACTATTTGTTCCTCCTTCATTTTATCGGTATGTATTCTTCTAAAATAATAAATATTTTCATTCACCGGAACAAACGAACCATACATAGGAATTAATTGTTTTAAATTCAAATAATCAAAACATCCTTTATCAAAGGATAATTCTATATCAAGTATACCAGGATAACTTATATCTCTTGTAAATATATTACATAATGGAGGAACACTTACTCCAAGGTATCGAACTTGAGATAAGAAATTTTTTATTTTATAAAAATGTGAATGTCCATAAAAAACTATTTTGCTTTGCTTATTTGCATTAAGCGAACAGTCAATATATGGATGACTAAGTACAATAGCTTCATTTTTAACATTAATTAATCCTTCACAATAACCAATTGTAACTAAATCATGATGATAATTATTAAGTATTGTCATAAGATTTTGTCCATAAACTTTTAATGGACTAATATCATGATTTCCTAAAACAATAAAGTTTAAAATACTTTTGTCAAAAGGATAATTATTTAACAAATAATTAACTCTATCTTCACTATCCACTTTTCCTGGATTAGAAATATTATCTATTATATCACCGCAATTAAAAATAACATGTATTCCTTTTGATATACAATAATTATATGTATCCTCAAGTAAATCTAATCTTTCTTTTTCACTTCCAATATGGGTATCAGAAATAACTACCGCTCTTAGTGTCTCATCATTTTGTGACATTAATAAATTTACTTCATTAGAAGCAGGTACATTATATCTAACTTCAGGTGTATATATTATATCCCCATTTGAATAATAATTTCTTTTAAAGTCATAACCAGTGTTCTTTATCATTGTTAAATAATTGAATATTTTTTTATGTGAAATATTCAAAATTTCACTTATTTCATTTAAAGTTTTTCCTTCATTAATTAATCTTAATAATTGAATTGTTAAATCCGACATCAAAATCCCCCCGAAACATTCAATATAATAACACAGTTTCTATTCAAAGTCAATTATCTTAAGTCAAAAGAAAAAGAGCAAATAGCTCTTATACAATTTGTTTCTTTATAACATAATATGTAACTAATCCTACAGAAAGAATACCAATAACTACAATATAAATCATAAAACTACCAGTTTTTACAGGTGTAGGTTCAGGTGTATTAGTAAATACAATTAAATTATTATCTACATCTTTTTTATCCATTTTAACTTTACCATCTTCAGTAACAGTAAATTCTATTGTAGTATCAGATAATTCATATCCTTCTGGAGCTATAGTTTCTGTTAAATAATATGTACCCGCAGGCAAATGGAAACTAACTTCTTTAGTAGATGAAATCCATTCTAATTCTTTTCCATCTAAATCAGTTACTACCTTTCCATCTTTATCTGTTACCTTTAATTTAGCTCCAGGTAATTCTGTTTTACCATTAATACTCTTTTTAGATATATATATAGTAATAGGTTCATTCTTCATAACTACTGAAGTCACTTTTTTACCATCAACAGTAATTGTACCATCACTCTTTACAACAAAGGTTATCTTAGATGTACTCTTTATATATCCTTTAGGAGCAATAGTTTCTTCTAAAGTATAAGTACCAGGAGCAAGTGATAATTTTTTTGGCGTCGTAGTAGAAGTCCAAGAAGTTACTTCTGTGTTTCCTTGTTTTACACTTAATTTTGCTCCGGCTATCTCTTTAGAACCAGTAATGTCTGTTTTAGAAATTACTACTTTATTTAATGTAATCTTAGTAGTTAAAGATGCACTTGCATTCTTTTTTCCTTCAGTAATATCATAATCAACAACATTTTGATTTTCTATTGAATTTCCTACATGTGTACAATCATATAATTTTCCTGAATATCTAATATAACTTCCTTGTGCTGTTATTTTGATTTCTGATGATTGATTTACATTTTTAACTGGAACTTTTATATATATTTTATCTCCAAAAGTAAATGTATTTGTTCCACTAGTGGCATTTGCATCTTTAGTTACAAATGCACCATTTACACCACTTACAGTGATAGTTGCTTTTTTATCAGTAATATTATCACTGCCACTTAAAGTTATTTTATTACTTATAAAATATTTTCCATCACTTGTAACATTCATTTTGTCTGAACCTTCCATTGACAATTTGATATTGCCTTCCCCTACCTTAGCATATGCATCAGCGGCATCTATAAGGGCTTGAATTTTTCTATTAATAGAGTCTCTATTAGGATCAAAGTTTTTAAATACTTCATCACCATGTCTAGCAAAGTGCCAAATTGCTAATTGCGTTACAAAAAAGTCATCATCATCATTTGAATTCCAAGTACCATTTCCAGTATATTTATAGCCGTTGGAAATTAAATAAAAAATTTGGTCCCTATTAGCGGTTAATTCACTTTCACAATTCCAGTAAACTGTTCCACCCTCTGATGGAGATGGATTTCCTTTTTGTTCATCTAAACAATATAATAGTTTGTTAGTAGTAGATATCTTTATATAAGAATGTACTTCACTACGAGCAGTTCCAATATTTTTTGATACAACATGATAGTTGATGTTACCACTACCTGGACCGCTTCCATAGTTCACTCCTACTTCATAAGCTAAAACATTAGAACTAAAAACTAAAAATACCCCCAACATAAACATAAATAAACTTAATATTTTTTTATTTCTCATTTTTATATCCTCCTATGATTAAATGTTATCATAAAATTAATTTTTTTTCAATATATTTCATAAAATTAATTATGAAATATATTATCCATCGAGGAATAACCTCAAAAAATATTAAAGAGAATTCTTATTCTGCTATTAAAAAAGCTATTAAAGATAAAGAAAGTATAGGAGTAGAATTTGATATAAGATTAACTAAAGATAAAAAAATAGTATTATCTCACAATTCTCTTATTAATTTAAATGTTATTGAAGAAACTAACTATAGTGAATTAATTAAAAATAATTATCTAACTACTTTAGATAAGATTCTTGATATTGATACTAATAAAATA
>ERZ779861.3369-NODE-3369-length-13384-cov-2.344212_pt1 | contig 13384 bp, 11 predicted proteins | sample MGYA00511558_ERZ779861 | MGnify/ENA primary metagenome ERZ779861 (study PRJEB29588, sample SAMEA2163432) | human gut metagenome | biome: human gut; feature: human-associated habitat; material: faeces | place: Denmark | collected 2008/2010 ... | reverse complement strand
ATTTGACACGGCGGGAAGGGCTTGCGTGAAACTGATGTGATGATCAAAACCTGGAGCAGGTCTTTCGGCAGTCCCGATGTGGAGACCCAGCGCTGTCGGCAGTCTTTGCCGCTCTGTTTGGCCATGCCGCGTTTCTTTCTGTGGAAAAGAACGGGGAGAATGTACAATGATTTTGCTGTCCGGAAGAGCCAAAAAATCCGGCCTCTCGACAGAATAAAACTGTAAGGAAGGTTGCACATGAATCCTACCATTATTCTTATTGAAATTGTCATCATGCTTCTGGTGTTCGGCTTTTTCGTGTTTGGACTGCTCTGTATTAGCCCGTTGACCTTTATCAGCGACTATCCGCCGGAGATCCAGGAGGTATACTACCGGACACAGCATAAAGAAGCGGCAAAGAAAACGCTGACCTGGGCAATGAAGCTCAAGAAGCTCGTCGCTTTGATTGCCTTTATGTTTGTCTTTGCATGGATGCTGCATCTGGCAGGGGCGGAAACCTTTGTGGAGGGGCTGCTTCTCGCCTATGCGTACATCCTGTGCCTGTTCGCCTGGGACACCTTCTTCCTGGACTGGGTGCTGTTTGCCAATATAAAGCGGATTCGGCTCCCCGGCACAGAGCATATGGAAAAGGAATACCATCAGAAATGGTTCCATGTGAAGGTGTGCCTCCCCATGTTTCCGGTTTTCGCGGCGGTAGGAGCGTTCAGTGCGTTGCTTATGGGCTGGATTTGGTAGAAATGATAGAACGGAAAGGGTGCGACATCCATGATGGGATTTTTCAGAAACTATGTAAATCAGACAAGAAAGCCGGAGGGGTTCCTCGGGAAAATGATGATCAAAGGGATGAACTCCGGTCATGCCAAAATGGCAGATTGGGGATTGGAGCACCTGGAAACAGCTGTACCAGAAGAAATCGTCGACATTGGCTGTGGCGGCGGAAGAAATGCGGGCGAATTATTGAAGAAGTATCCGGAAGCCAGAGTGACGGCCATCGACTATTCACCTCTGTCTGTAGAGCAGGCGGCAGAGTATAACAGGAGAGCGGTTGCGGCAGGGAGATGTGTTGTGAAGCAGCAAGATGTGTCGGCGTTGAATCTTGATGCGGGGAAATACGATCTTGCCACGGCATTTGAGACGATTTACTTTTGGCCGGGGCCTGAAAAATGTTTCGCAGAGGTTGCAAGGGTCCTGAAACCTGGCGGGTACTTTTTGATTGTGAACGAATCAGATGGTCTGGATGCCACAAGCCAGAAGTTTGTGAAAATCATCGAGGGTATGAAGATATACACAACGGAGCAGATTGAATCCGCGCTGAAAAACGCAGGTTTCAGTAAAGTGAAAACAGACCGCCACAGGAAGAAACCGTGGATCACTGTGCTTGCGAAAAAATAGAAAAGAATTGTCGGTTCTTACCAAGCGGCCCTGGAACTCTTTTCTAACTATTTTTCGTGCTTTACAGCTATATCCGCTCCAATCCGCTTGCTTCCCGTCACTCTTTACACACAAGGTTTCCGCCTGTTCCGCCGCTGTCTGTGGCTACTTATGTGGTCAAACCGTTTAGAGAGTATACCTCCGCGACTTGACTGTTTACACAAATGTGGTCGGAGCTCCCAGTTTACTTTCCGGACACCGCCACATATTTCTGTCGCGGGCTCTTGGGTTTTTCCGGAATCGTCATACGGATCGCTCCGCTCTCGACCAGGGGATCCAGATAGCGGCGGAGCGCATACTGCGCCGAGGAGATTGCCAGATGCTCCACGATCTCCTTTCTGGATCTCGGCTTTTGACAGAACGCCAGGAGATTCTTGGGGTCAAAAATTGGTTCCTCTGGGCCTGTTGCGGACTTTTCTTCCTGGATCTCCGCTGTCGCAGCCTGATTATATAATGTGACGGTGAATGTGCCTCTTCGGTCAGAAAAAACAGGTTCCGGTAAATCCATCTCCTGCATAGCGTGCCGGATCCGCGGGATCCCAGAGTAACGGTTCTCGGTCTGTCCCAGAACCTCCATCGCCGTGACGATGACGTTCGAGATGATCTCCACCGCAAGGAAGTTGACGTCGGGCTCGCGGCGAGCGGCCTCCTGCCGTAGAGTCCGCCGGGATTGGAGACCTCCAACCGGTCTGTGTACATGACCAGTTGGATCGGCATCCCCTCTGTATGGAGGCTGTAATCCCGGTGGACCAGCGCATTCAAAACCGCCTCCCGGACGGCGTCCATCGGGTACTGCGGAATATCCGTCCTCTTCCCTGTTTTCTGATCGATCACCGTGGCCGTACGCATATTGTTTCGGATAAAGGCCAGACACCCCTCCAGCATTTCCGCCAAGGTCCCCTCGACCCTTTTGCTGTCTGTAAAGCGGCGGCCTGTTTCATCCAGTATCCCCATCTCCGTGCTTGGCACGCAGGTGGCGATCACGCCGAGCTGGGGGAAATACGCCTGGGGATAGGGGCTGAACAGCATCACAGCCGCCATGGTAACGCTCCCATTGTGCAGGATACCCGTCAGTTCGTAAAGCTGTTCCAGAGGAACTGTCTCCAGGTGCGGGCGGTTCTTTTTTCTCTGCAGGAGATAATCCTCCACCTTGACCTGATCCAAAGCGGCCAAAGATGCTCCAGGCACTTCCCGGAGGTCGTCCCGATATTTCTTTCGGAACGCCTCATAGCTGTATACCTCATACTCAGTCATCGGCTTATCCGCGTCACCGACACGAATATAAGAACCCTGTAGCCGTCCTCTGGCCGTCTTGAAGCACGGCCGCTCCGAAAGGTCTACCGGCGGGACCTCTGCGGAGACAAAAACCATATCCGCTTCCGCATAAACGGTAAAGACCGGGCGCACCACGGGAGTCATCTGCTCCCCGTATTCCATAACTTTCTTTTGGAGGTCCTGGGCATCATATACACCGACCTTTTTGAAGTTTTGCTTCTCATCCAGTCCAAATACCAGGGTTCCTCCGCTGTCCTGGTTGGAAAATGCTGACAGCGTATCATATAACTTTTCGGGGCAACCCTCATGCGCCGCCTTCACTTCCACGCTCTGCTCTTCACATTTGCGCGCCTGTATTTTCTCAAGCAGTTCCTTCAGTTCATTTTCCACCATAGCAGTTCACTTCCTTGTTGACATTTTACTTGACTTCCGCAAAGATGTCAAACTTATTTTTAAAATCTTAAGAGTCCTGCCTTATTTTCTTTACATTTGTCAGAAAGTCAAGTATAGCTGTTGTGTTTTAGTTTAACATCTTCACTCTGAGAAATCTGTCAAAACAATCAGAAAGCTAATCTGCGGGTCTGCCAAAATGTGCAAGCAAATCCTTTCTAAGCGACCGGCATATTAATGATTCACACGCCTATTCAAAGAATAGGATCGCTACCATCTTGATCGTTTTGTAAATAACGCCCCCAAAAATCTTGGACACATAAAAATAACTTCCAATTTCGATTCGTGTTCCTGAGATAAAACACGCCCTTGATGTCCCCACCTCCTTCGAGGGCGGGAACATGCAAAAGAACTGGGACAATAATAAAGCTATCCTATAGCTCGGAACCATCTGTATTCATTTATTAAACAGGCTAAGCATTGATATGTCATGTGAGCACAGATGAACGACCACGCTTCTTATGTTCTTAAATGTATCTCCCTCCGGCAAGTTTACACTCTGTTCTAATGTGCTTTGTTTCCAAATAGGCTGACATAATTTCTTGTGGCGATTTGTAGTACTTTTGAATCCTTTCCGCTCGTTTGCGATTACTCTTTGGCCCCCTTAATTCCGCTGTTTCCGAGTGTTCCAGAGTTGTCTGTGGTCAAATATGGGGTCAAAAAACGCTTCTTGACCAGGGCGGTACTCGGTGCCGTGCCCAGTTAGGAAGCGTTTTTTCGTGAGAGAAGTTATTCGATTTCCAGCAGTTGCTGGGCGGCATCTATTGCTGCCCGCTTATCCCGAACCCGGGGCTCATCATACGACTTTCTGCGGCACATCCAGCAGGAACAGTGGATCTTCCCCTTGGACAGCCGTCCGACGGCGCCGTGTTCCCAGGCAAGGACATTCTCTTCTCCTCCAAGCTTGCGGAGAATCGTTTCCTTGCGTTGGATCGCACGCATGCGCTGTTTGCGATAGTAACTGCGGTCTCTGTTCAATTGTGCTCACTCCTTGACAGTTCGGGCCGCCTGCAAGAGTCGTCAAGGAAACATGCTCTCTTACAGGCAGCCTATCTGCCAAGAAGAAAAATGGTGATAGCCCATCATTTTAACCCTTTCTGTTGTTTGGGCTATTGTACCTCTGTAGAGGGTATTAAGCAAGTCTTTTCTGTGCAGCGGGCGTATCAGTTTTTCACACGCCTATTCAAAGAATAGGGGCCGAAATCCATCCCCTATCTGCTCAGCAACCACTGAATGCCCGCCACCGTCCGCTCGATTTCCTGGACAAAGTGGTTTCCGGGATTCAGTTGGAGCGCTGTGTCGATGCCTTTACTCTGGTAAAAAGCCTGGATCTCCTCTGTATTTTCCTGAACCGTTTTCAGGACTGGATTACGGGTCTTGGCCTCCCTGTCCCCCAGGGAGAAATAGATGCAGTCCGGCCAGCGCTTCGGTTCATGGGAAAAGATGTATTCCTTGAAACCAGGAAACCACAGGGAACCAGACATGCACCCTACCCGAGAGAACACATCAGTCTGGTAGATGGCGTACAGTGCGAATAGGCCAGCCAGAGAGTACCCAGCGATCCCCCGCCACGCCGGAGGACTGGCCAGGTCTTTTTCTACCCTGGGTATGATCTCTCCCGCCAGCAGCCGCAGGTAGTTATCCGCCCCTCCGGTAAAGGGCTCCCCATTTTTGAATGACGCTGGGCTGTCCAAAGGAGCCATGTCTCGGCTCCAGTCCAAATCACTGATGGATACCAGAGTGAACGTTGGGCAACCGGCGGCATGGGCCACCTCATAGACCTGCCGGCCTTCGCCTGAGACGGTATTCAGGTAAATCACCGGAGCGCCAGAAAAAGCAGCAGGAAAGACGGATACGGTTTTCTTCTCCATGGTAGAGCCAATCATTTTGCGACACCTGCTTTCTGTAAAAATCCTCACCATTTACTTTGATTTCATTGTACTGGAACAAATTTGATTTCACAACTATAGTAAGTTTACAAGTACTCTACATATGGCGGGGCGTGCCATACAGTATGAAGAAACCGGGGGCGATAGAGTTAAATTTGTAGATTTATGTTGATAATGTTCGCCAAATGGTGTATTATCAGAATTAAGAGGAATTTATAGTACCGCCGATTAGGAGGTCCCTGATGGATTACATGACGATTTCTGATGCGGCTGCAAAATGGGGGATCAGTTCCCGCCGGGTCCAGATCCTGTGCGCCTCTGGCCGTATCTCCGGGGCAGAGCGCCTGGGGCGAAGTTGGGCGATTCCAAAAGACGCTCAAAAGCCTGGCGACGCCAGGATCAAAAGCGGAAAATATATTGGTTTTTCCGAGAAGTATCGAAAGAAAAAAGAATGTGTTGCCGAAAGTCCCGAAACTTCTGACCGCTGAAGGAGGCCATTATGCAGATATTGGACAATATCAATCAGACAGTGCGGTCTGATTTGCAGGCCTCTATCAAAAAAAGAAGCAAGGTATCCATCGCCGCTGCCTGTTTCTCCATCTATGCCTATCAAGAGTTAAAGAAACAATTGGACAGCATTGATGAGCTGCGGTTTATCTTTACCTCTCCCACGTTCATCCAGGAGAAGATTCCCAAAGAAAAACGGGAGTTCTATATCCCCAGGCTGAACCGGGAGCGCAGCCTGTATGGAACTGATTTTGAGATCAAGCTGCGCAATGAATTAACCCAAAAGGCTATTGCCAAAGAGTGCGCTGATTGGGCGCGGAAAAAGGTAACTTTTAAGTCCAATGTGACGCAGGAACAGATGATGGGATTTCTGACGGTGGATGAGAGCACCTATATGCCTATCAACGGCTTTACCACCGTGGATTTGGGCTGTGAGCGGGGCAACAACGCCTATTATCCCGTCCAGAAGACAGAGAGCTATGAGAATGGCCGATATTTCTTGAAACTGTTTGAGGAACTTTGGAACAACGAAAAGAAATTCCAAAATGTCACTGACATTGTCCTTGACAGTATTACCACCGCCTATCGGGAGAATTCCCCAGACTTTATCTATTTTTTTATGCTGTACAATATCTTCAATGAATTTTTGGAGGACATCTCGGAGGACGTTCTGCCCAACGAGGCCACTGGATTCAAGCAGAGCAAGGTTTGGAACATGCTTTACAACTTCCAGAAGGATGCCGCCCTTGCCATCATCAACAAATTGGAAAAGTACAACGGCTGCATTCTGGCGGACAGCGTCGGCTTGGGTAAGACTTTCACCGCCTTGGCCGTCATCAAATACTACGAAAACCGCAATAAATCCGTTCTGGTTTTGTGCCCCAAAAAACTATCGGAGAACTGGAACACCTACAAGGGGAACTATATCAATAACCCCATTGCAGAAGATCGCCTGCGATATGATGTGCTCTATCATACGGATCTGTCCCGGGAACACGGCAAATCCAACGGCATTGATTTGGACCGCCTGAATTGGGGCAACTATGATCTGGTAGTCATCGACGAGAGCCACAACTTCCGTAATGGCGGAGAAATTTCCGGTGAGGATGCCAAGGAAAACCGCTACTTGAAGCTGATGAACAAAGTCATCCGGGCAGGAGTTCGCACCAAAGTGCTGATGCTCTCCGCCACCCCGGTCAACAACCGATTCATTGACCTGAAAAATCAACTTGCTCTGGCGTATGAGGGGGATTCTGCTCAAATCAATGAGAATCTGGACACCAGCACCTCCATTGATGAGATTTTCCGCCGGGCCCAGAAAGCCTTTAACGTGTGGAGCCGTCTGCCCGTCGAAGAGCGCACTACGGATGCACTGCTGAAAATGCTGGACTTTAACTTCTTTGAAGTGCTGGACAGCGTGACCATCGCCCGCTCCCGGCGGCACATTGAGAAGTATTATGATACCACAGATATTGGGAAATTTCCGGAGCGGCTCAAGCCTATCTCTCTGCGTCCCTGCCTGATCGATTTGGGGGATGCCATCAACTACAATCAGATCTATGAGCTGTTGATCTCTCTGAATCTTTCAATCTACACCCCCACCTATTACATCATGCCCTCCCGGCTTTCCAAATACGAGGATCTCACCCACAGCAAGGGGACAAGCCTGACCCAGAAGGGCCGTGAGGAAGGTATCCGACGCCTGATGAGTATCAATCTGCTCAAACGGTTGGAGAGTTCCGTTTACGCCTTTCGCCTCACCATTGACCGGGTCTATCACCTGATCCAGTCGACCATTGAGACGATCTACGCCTACCAGTCCGGCGAACAGCTTTTGGATTTGCAAGACTTTTCTGACGCCGATGAGTTTGACCTGGATGACCAGAACACCGATTATTTCTCCGTGGGCCGGAAGATCAAGATTGACTTGGCAGACATGGACTATCTCTCCTGGCTGCGGGATTTGAAAAAAGACGCAGAAAATTTGCAGCTACTCTCCTTGATGATCGGCGACATCACACCGGAGCACGACACCAAACTGCAAACGCTACTGAACTTGATCCGGGAAAAACAAGAGCATCCGATCAATCCCGGAAACCGGAAGATCATCATTTTCACCGCCTTTTCCGACACTGCGGACTACCTCTATCAACAAGTCGCTCCCTTTGTCAAACAGGACTTTGGCCTCAATACAGCGGAGGTCACGGGCACCGTAGACGGCAGGACGACGATTCCCCGCTTGCGGGCGGACTTAAACACGGTCCTCACCTGTTTTTCCCCCATCTCGAAAGGCCGGAATATTTTAATGCCAGGCAGCACAGAGGAACTGGACATTCTGATTGCCACCGACTGTATCTCTGAGGGCCAGAATCTCCAGGACTGCGACTACCTTATCAACTATGACATCCATTGGAACCCGGTCCGCATCATCCAGCGGTTTGGCCGGATCGACCGCATCGGCAGCCGGAATCAGGTGATCCAGCTGGTGAACCTCTGGCCGGATATGGACTTGGACGAATACATCAATTTGAAAAGCCGGGTGGAGACCCGCATGAAGATCTCTGTCTTGACTTCCACTGGCGACGATGACCCCATCAATGCCGAAGAAAAAGGGGATTTGGAATATCGCCGACAGCAGCTAAAGCGGCTCCAGGAGGAAGTTGTGGACATCGAGGAGATGTCCAGCGGAGTCTCCATCATGGACCTGGGGCTCAACGAATTCCGCCTGGATCTTTTGGAGTACATGAAACACCACCACGATGTGGAGACCACGCCTCATGGGATGCACGCCGTGGTCCCGGCTCGGGAGGACGCCCCGGCTGGAGCCATCTTCATTCTTCGGAATGTCAATGACAGTGTCAACGTAGACCATCGGAACCGCATCCATCCGTTCTACATGGTCTATATCGGTATGGATGGCGAGATCCTCTGCGACTATCTCAACCCCAAGCAAATGCTGGACACCATCCGCCTGCTGTGCAGAGGCAGAACGGAGCCAATTTTCGACCTCTGCCGGAAATTCAATCAGGAGACCGACGATGGCAGAAACATGGCTGAGATGTCAGAACTGCTGAGCGAAGCAGTCAACTCCATCATCGACGTGAAGGAGGAGAGCGACATTGACAGTTTATTTAAAAGCGGTGGTACTACGGCGCTTCTCTCCCAGATTTCTGGGCTGGATGATTTTGAGTTGATCTGCTTTTTGGTGGTGAAGTAAGGGGGAATCGTTATGCTGGGCCTGCCAAAGACCTCAGAGTTCAATAAGCGCATTCCAAAGCAGAAGTTCTATGAGAACCTGCCGGTGACGCCCGCCTTGAAGCGGGCCTTTGTGGAGCAAATCAGGATCATCTGGTGGCGGAACAAGATCGCCGCCGCAACGGTCAACCTGGCCCCGGGAGAGGCTGTCACGGAGATCGAGGTGCTGGAACTCCGGCTGAACCAGCCCTCATTGGATGAATCCGTCCTGCTCCAAATCGACAGGGAGATCCCCTACCACATTCTCTTCCTGCTGGAATATGAAGGAAAATACCAGACCTGGATCGGTTACAAAGAGGCCGCCTCTGGCAGTTCCGCTTTCAAGGTCAGCCAGTATTATCACACTGACTGGATGAACGCAGACCAGTTACCCCTCCGTATGGAGGGCCATTCCCTGGACGCCGTGTACGAGAATTTTGTCCGCCAGGTCGCTGGGGAGAGCCTTGCGCCTGCTGGTGCGGAGAGCCTGCATGAATCTGTGGAGCGGGGCCTCCGGCGGCAGCAGCTCCAGAAACAGATCACAGCGTTGAAAAATAAGATTAGGAGGGAAAAACAGCTCAACCGGCAGGTGGAACTGAATGGAGAGCTAAAAAAGTTGAAAAAAGAAGTGGAAATAATCAACAATGAGAGGAGCTTGAATTAGTGTGGATTCTTCAACCGTTAAGAGTGTAAAAGATATTATGGAAATCAATCAAGAGATTGCTGAAATGCAAATTATTTTGAATACATCTCCCTTTGATACAGAAAAAGCCCGAAACAAGGTGGATGAGATCAACAGCAAACATCCCGAAAATATAGGGGTATATAAGTTGGTCTACAAGCCAACCGGGCCGTCTATTTCAGTTGCTCAGGCAAATTCAACTGGCTTAATGGCTGATTTGAACTGGAAAATTACTTATTTGCAGGCGAAAGCGATGGGGAAAAGCATTGATGAGTTGGTAAAGGAACTGAAAAAATAAAATAAGGTTCTTGGGCACCAATCGGAGGAGGAAATGTATTGTGGACCACATGAAATTTGAGACGCCGGACTTGACGGCGCAGAATATAGAGAAAATCGCAGCCCTGTTCCCGGGGTGCGTCACAGAGGGCCCGGACGGCAAGGGCGGACTGAAAAAGGCCATCAACTTCGAGCTGCTCCGGCAGATGCTGTCCAACGATGTGCTGGAGGGGGATGAGGCCTACGAGTTCACCTGGGTGGGCAAGAAAGCCTCCATCGTAGAGGCCAACAAGCCCATCCGCAAGACCCTGCGCCCCTGCCTGGAGGAGAGCAAAAACTGGGATACCACCGAAAACCTGTACATTGAGGGCGACAACCTGGAGGTGCTCAAGCTGCTCCAGGAGGCCTATCTGGGCAAGGTGAAGATGATCTACATCGACCCGCCCTACAACACCGGCCACGACTTCATCTACAATGACCGCTTTGAGATGGACAAGCAGGAATACGACCAGCAGATCGGCCTGTTTGACGAGGAGGGTAACAAGCAGTTTGCGGAGAACGCCGAGAGCAACCCCCGGTTCCACTCCGACTGGTGCAGCATGATGTATCCACGGCTGATGCTGGCAAGAACGCTTCTCTCTGATAATGGAGTAATTTTTATCTCTGCGGATGATAACGAAATCAGCAATCTTCAAAAGATGTGCAATGAAGTATTTGGAGAAGATAATTTCATATCACAAATTTCCGTGGTAAATAATTTGAAAGGAAGAAATGATCGAAAAAATGTGGCACCCTGCCATGAGTATCTGCTTATATATGGAAAACCGGATTTTGAGGCTAACGGTCTTCCTCTGACAGATGAACAAAAAGCCGCTTTTGATAAAGTTGATAAAGATGGTAATAAATATCAACTGCGTGATTTAAGAAAACGTGGACAGGGAGATAGGCGAGAGGATAGGCCTAATATGTTTTTCCCAATTTATTATGATGCGGAACGCGGAGAGTGTTCTTTAGACTACCACGATGGATGGGTAGAAATATATCCATATCGTGGAGATGGCTCTGATGGCCGCTGGAGATGGGGAAAAGAACGGGTGCTAAACAATCTATCCATCTTGGAAGCAAAACAAATTCGCAATTCAAATAAATGGGGAGTTGAATATAGGGTATATCTCAACTCGACACTGAATCATACAAATGATGATCAAGACGATGAGGAACGGGATTCTAAATCTAAAAGTTTTTGGAATGGACCGGAACTATCCACTGATGTTGCTCGCAGACAAATGAAGTCCTTATTTGGCAATGCGGTGTTTGATTTCCCAAAATCTTATGAACTCATTAAAAAAATGCTTTATATGGGAACCAAGAAAGATGATTTGATTCTCGACTTCTTCTCCGGCTCCGCTACAACCGCCCATGCTGTTATGCAGCTGAATGCCGAGGACAGCGGAAACCGTCAGTTCATTATGGTGCAGCTTCCCGAGGTTTGCGATGAAAAATCGGAAGCATACAAAGCAGGATACAAGAACATCTGCGAGATCGGCAAGGAGCGCATCCGCCGGGCTGGGGAGAAAATCAAGGAAGAAAGCCCTATGACTACACAGGACCTGGACGTGGGTTTCCGTGTCCTCAAACTGGACGACACCAACATGGAGGACGTCTACTACTCCGCCCAAGAGTATGACCAGGCCATGCTCCAGAAGATGGAGAGCAACATCAAGCCCGACCGCACGGATCTGGACCTGCTGTTCGGCTGCCTGCTGGAGTGGGGCCTGCCCCTGTCCATGCCCTACCGCTCCGAGCAAGTGGAGGGCTGCACCGTCCACACCTACAATGACGGCGACCTGATCGCCTGCTTTGACGAAAACATCCCTGAGAGCGTCATCCGAGAAATCGCCAAGCGGAAACCCCTCCGGGCTGTGTTCCGGGACAGCGGCTTTGCCACCAGCCCGGAGAAGATCAACGTGGGGGAGATTTTCAAGCTCCTGGCCCCGGATACCAGGGTGAAGGTGATTTGAGATGGCAACCAAGTATTCCATGAAAGTCTACCGTTACATATCATTTCAGCGATTCTGCGAGCTCCTATTTTATCAAGAATTGGCGTTGGTTCATCCCAGTAAATGGCCTGACCAGTATGAAACATCTGTTATTAGGATCTTGAACGCCCCAGAGAATCGCAAAGTCTTGGAAGAACTTTTTGTCCGCCACGGCCTTTCTTTTGAAAAACATTTCGACTCTTTCTTGGAAACCATCCAAAGCGTTGTCGATGATATGTTTTGTCTCTGCTTTTCTCGTAGTAAAGATGCAGAGGTAATGTGGAATGCGTATAGCTTTCAGAATCACGCAATCATGATCCGGACTTCGATTGATAAATTACGTGCCCTTAATCCGGAATCACTTACAATTTTTCGAGTCCGATACGATTTAGAAAAGAGTGGCTTAGGAAATATACTTGATAATTGTACCTTTGAAGGCAATGAGGTAAGTGTATTTCACGATGGTGATGAAATTATTCGTCATAAACGGAAATGTTTTCGTTATGAAAACGAAATGCGATTAGTAGGTTCTGCTTTATATGTTCCTCCAGACAAAGTTAAAGATGGGATACTTTATCTACCCATTCAGAACATCTCAGATTTTATTGAACGGGTGATGGTGCATCCATTGGCCGATGACGAATATGTTGCACTTATCAAGAAAATGTGCATACATTTCGGAATCAAGTTCTGGGGCAGGTCAAAAATTTATGAGTTCAAGGGAATGTAGGGTATGAAATTACAATTCAAACATCAAAAATTTCAGGCCGACGCCGCTAAGGCCGTGGTGGATGTGTTCGCCGGGCAGCCCTACCTGACCCACACCTACCTGATGGACCGGGGCTCCGACGCTCACCAGCTCACCCTGGAGGAGATGAGCTTCACCGGCTGGCGCAATGAGCCCATCGTCCCGGAACTCAATGACCAGGTGGTGCTGGAGCACCTGAACAAGATTCAGCGGGCCAACCAAATCGCCCCCTCTCCCCGACTGGAGGGCCGCTATAATCTGACCATCGAGATGGAGACCGGCGTGGGTAAGACCTACACCTACATCAAGACCATGTACGAGCTAAACCGGCACTACGGCTGGAGCAAATTCATCGTGGTGGTGCCCAGTGTGGCTATCCGGGAGGGCGTCTATAAATCCTTCCAGGTGACCCAGGAGCACTTTGCGGAGGAGTACGGCAAGAAGATCCGCTTCTTTATCTACAACTCCGCCCAGCTGACGGAAATCGACCGCTTTGCCTCCGACAGCTCCATCAATGTGATGATCATCAACTCCCAGGCCTTCAATGCCCGGGGCAAGGACGCCCGGCGCATCTACATGAAACTGGACGAGTTCCGCTCCCGCCGCCCCATCGACATCATCGCCAAAACCAACCCCATCCTGATCATCGACGAGCCCCAGTCCGTGGAGGGCAAGCAGACCAAAGAGCGGCTGAAGGAGTTCAATCCCCTCTTCACCCTGCGCTACTCCGCTACCCACAGAAGTGACAGCATCTACAACATGGTCTACCGCCTGGACGCCATGGAGGCCTACAACAAGAAGCTGGTGAAGAAGATCGCTGTCAAGGGCATCTCTATCAGTGGGACAACAGCTA
>ERZ779861.3367-NODE-3367-length-13386-cov-3.561473_pt1 | contig 13386 bp, 14 predicted proteins | sample MGYA00511558_ERZ779861 | MGnify/ENA primary metagenome ERZ779861 (study PRJEB29588, sample SAMEA2163432) | human gut metagenome | biome: human gut; feature: human-associated habitat; material: faeces | place: Denmark | collected 2008/2010 ... | reverse complement strand
TCACAAAGGAGAAAAAAATGGACATAGTGGTGATAGATATGCCGCTGCTTGATACGCGACGGGATAAAAATCTGCTCGGAACATTCATCAGCGACCTTGTATTACAGCTTCTGTCTTTCATTTTACTGTCACGCAGAAGCAGGAGGCAAAATATGCGTATAAGTTACAATAAGTTATGGTGATAGATAAAAACATGAACAAGCATGATCTCGCCGAAAAGAGCGGTGTCAGTTCGGCCTCCATTGCCAAATTGAGCAAAGGTGCAAACATCACTACAGATGTGCTTCTAAAAATCTGTGAGTCTCTTGACTGCGCCCTGGAGGATATCATGGAGACGGTAAAAGACTGACGATGAGGTGATATAGTGCCGAATGTGGTTACACTCGATATGAACACACCATCCGTTCAGTATCTGTGAGAGAAAGATAACTGTATGGATAACGGAGCAATGGAAAACTTTTTCGGAAGATTAAAAGTCGAAATGTTCTACGGCGAAAAATTTGAGACAGTTGATGAATTCATCAACTGTCTCAAGGAATATATTTTTTACTACAATAACGAAAGGATTGTTGCTAAATTGAAAATGAGCCCGGTGCAATACCGAACTCATTCTCTTGCAAGTTAATTTTTATTTGTCTAATGTTTGGGGTTCGCTTCATTTTACAAAAGAGCTTTTTGTCATTATCTGCTTTTTAATAAGTTAGGAAAACAATATATAAGACTTTATATCGTTTAACTTAAGTTACCTTTAACATCGCATGAGATACTTAGATCAATATTATATGTATTAACGGTTACAAAAAGGATTTGCTTTACATATTTTCCTTTACCGTAGGCTGAGCTTCCCGATTTTGTTGCAGAGCCATCAGAGAAAGACCAACTGCTGTCATATGTGCTGTTGCTGTATGATGCACTTGTACATGAAGATGATACACCTGGAACATACGAGAAAGACGCCGACAGTGTATACTTCCATTCGAGGTCACCGTTTCCATCTGTAAAATATGCGTCTCTACTGCCGGATATCGTTTTTTGCGTTGCACGGGCTGTTCTTTTGTCTTCGATTACATTATAGACAGCGGAAATAGTGAGAATGCTTCCGTTGTCATAATATACAGTTGTTGTTCCGTCATCACTTTTTTGAACACTCATAGGCTGGTAAACAATTTCGGGTTCTACTGCAAAAGCGGGAAGAACCGTGGCAAACAGCATTGTGATTGCCACTAAAATAGAGGTTAAGACTTTTTTCCTAATAAACTCCTTGGTAAGTATTAATATATATTTGTTACTGTTACTTCGCCTCTTACATGAGCAAGTAAATCAGCAAAGCAACAAATAGCAACAATAAATAAGATGCAGGAGATTATTGCTATCAATTTCCAAGCTAAAGCTTTCCCTTTCGCTTTTTTTAACAGAACATCGTAATCATGACGGTCAAATAGGCTGTTCGCTATCTCTTCGGGAGTTCCGAATTCACGATACAAATCGTCCTTTATGCTCAAACCAACTGAGTCTGCGTAATTCTCAATATCTGACTTCAGTTCTTTTATGAAAACAGCTTTCAAGGATTTTTTGCAGTTGAGATTTGCGTATATTTCTTTGAGGTATGAATTGATTATCTTTTTATTTGCCACTGTCATTTTTATCATTACCCCAATTTAACAAATTCATAACTCCTGAAAAGACTAAGTTTATCTGTTCTTTTCCATATTCCAAATATTCACGGCCTTTGTCTTCGATGTGATAATACATCCGAAATCTTTTTTCACCGGCCATTTCTTTATGTGATGATATAAGACCTCGTGAAGACATTCTGTATAAAGGTCCGTAAAGAGATGCTTGTTTCATAATAAAAGCACCATTGGTTCTTGAAGCGAGTAGTTTTATTATCTCATACCCATACATATCACGTTCGCATAGAAGGTGGAGTATAAGTAGTTCCACAATACCGCTTCGTACATTTTCATCAATATCGTTTTTCCATTCCATAAAAAAAATACTTTCCTTTATCTAACGATGACATTATACAACATATAAACTTATGATACAATACTATTTTTAAAAAAGTATATTGACAAATATATATATTTGTGTGTTAAAATAGATTTAAGAAGCAGAAGTTAGAAGTGAAGTTTACAGAGAAAAGATATTCAGAATTAGGAGATAAGGAATTGCTTCACAATTTCTATAACGAGGAAAAAAGCAGATATCTGAATCTCCATTTTATTACACCAACAGCATTTAAACAGGCAGGAAAATATTTATTTTATCCAGATCTTCGTTGTATGTATCAGAGTTATATTAATAAGTAATAAATATCACTTTGTATTTTGATATAAGGCACGTTTAGCATAATTGAAGGCTTACCATCTTAATAAATGTGAAAAGTACAAGTATTAAAAGTGAATGCCTTATATTTCAAGTGAATCGTACAGAAAAATGCTTAACAAAAAGAAAGTGGATTACAATGAAATTGTTTTTTAAGTCTGTAAAATACTCGATATCTTTAATTCATCGTTCAAGCGGATCTTTAATATTTGTTTATTTATTCTTATCGTTAATTGCCTCAACACTTGGCCTTGCCTCAACGTATGCGCTGAAATACATGCTTGACTCATTGACTGTCGAAAGTGTTCTGATCCGAAATATAATTCTGTGGATAACGATATATATTTCAGTTTTGCTTATAACGCAAGCAAACCAATCGATTCAAAACATCTTGCGCGACACAATATTCAAAAAAGCGGATCACTTATATGAGTGTGACCTGGTCGAAAAGATTTCCGAGCTTCCGTTATCCTTTATTGACTCATCAGAAGGAAACGATATGATAGATGACGTGAGATATTCGAAGCAGTATGCCGTACATCTTGCAGAGCGCTTTGTAAGTACATTATCGCTCGCATATACCTTCGGTGTTTCGATCACCGCCATTTGGGTTTATAACACATGGCTTTCGCTTTTGCTTCTGACTTTGGTTATACCGGGTGTAATTATACGGCTGGTATACGACAAAAAAGTTCAGGATTTGCGCATGGAAAAAGCACCGGATGTTCGAAAATTCTGTTATTATCGTTGGATGCTGACTGATCCTTGGCCTGCAAAAGATGTACGTATGTATGACCTTACCAAGCCTATCCGAAAGAGATATGACGAGGTGAAAGATGAATACATTGCCGCAAATAAGAGCCTTGACAAAAAAATGCTTAACCCCTTGCTTTTATCGGAAATAATCCTAAGAGCAGGAGAGATAATATTCACGATTTTTACTGTTGTAAAAGCACTTTGCGGCGAAATCGGTATTGGTGATGTAACTTTACAAGTCGGACTTGCCTTATCCGCTACAACTGCATTTGAACAGATCATGCATATAGGTTTAGAATCTTATACTCTGACAACAGAGGTTATGTCCCGTATCTTTTCCTTTTTCGCCATTCCATGTGAAACGAAAATGGGAACGAGAGATTTGAAAGCATTTGAGTCACTTGAATTTCAAAATGTGTACTTCAAATATCCTCATACCGAAAATGAAGTTCTGAAAGGCGTTTCGTTTACGTTCCATAAGGGCGACAAGTTGTCCATTGTCGGTATTAACGGTTCGGGAAAATCCACCATTATTAAATTGATGCTTGGACTTTATGAAATAGAATCGGGAGCGATTTTAATTAACGGATATCCTATGTCGGATTATGATATCAAAGATGTGCGTAAAATGTTCTCGGTGCTATTTCAAAATTTTGTACAGTATCCGCTGTCGCTCCGAAATAATATTGCTCTATCCGATTACGAAAGAGCTTCGGACGATGATGCCGTTATCTTTGCATTAAAGCAAAGCGGCATTTATGATGAAATCCAGGAGAAGCTTGCAAACGGTCTTGATTCTTTTATGACAAGGCAATTTGACGATAAAGGCACCGAGATCTCCAAAGGACAGTGGCAAAAGGTTGCCCTTTCCCGTGCGTACTTCAAAAATGCCGGTATTCTCATTTTCGATGAACCTTCAGCAGCCCTCGATGCCGAAGCCGAGGATAGAATATTCAAGAATTTTGAGGATATATCTGAGGGCAAAACCGATATTATGATATCGCATAGAATATCGGCGTCAAGAATCTCAAACAGAATTATCGTCCTTGACGGCGGTATTATCACCGAGTGTGGCAGCCATGACGAATTAGTCAAAAAAAACGGCTTGTATGCCAAGCTCTATAACCTCCAAAAAGAGAAATATACGACAGAGGTAGCAGATGATGAATAAGATTAAATTATTCTTTTCTGGTTTGTTTAAAAATGTGATGTTCTGCATCAAAACGAGCTTTAGAACTTCGAAATTTTACTTTTCGATGAAGCTCTTGATTTTGTTTTCCACTACCGCTATCCCTCTTTTCAACATTTGGCTTTGGAAAGAAGTGTTAAATGGTATAGTGAAGAAAAATGCAACGCTTGTGTTGCTCTGTCTTTCAATCTATCTCGGATTAAAACTTGTTGCTTATTTGCTCGGTCAATTCGATAACTATGTGAGTAGCAGATATAGCGACGAGTTGCAGTTTTATATTGAAACAGTTATGATGGAAAAAACTTCACGCATGGATCTCGCTTTCTTTGATTCTGCAAAGATGGGCGATAAGGTGCGTCATGCAAGAAGCAACTTTAATATCATGACAAACATGACTTGGCTTGTCTTTGATATTTTATCAGCAACGGTCAATGTGATAACAACATTGGTTATCGTTTCAAGCTATAAATGGTGGCTCGGTATTGTTACAATTGTTTTGCTCATTCCGTTTTTAATCTATAACAAAAAATATGCCGATAAACGATTGCAAATGGAAAAAGAACAGTTGAGAGATCATCGCATAAAGGATTATTATAGCGATGTGCTCTTTGACAACAACGTGCAGTTTGAAATAAAGCTTAATAACATCGGCAACTATTTCATAGATCACTTTAAGGAAATGTGGCAAAAGCTTTATCGTATCAATAAAAAAGAGGATATAAAGCACAATTTACATAATCTTTTGATCATGCTAATCAATGTTTCTTCAGAAGTGATCGTCATTGCAATTTCAGTGATGGATGTAATCGGTAAGGCGATCGGAATTGGTGATTTGCAATACAACCTCAGCATGATATCACGTCTTCGCTCTCAGTCACAAGCTTTGATAAACAATGTAACGGATTTTTTGAATAACAATGCTCGCCTTATTGAATTGCAGGAGTTTATGGACATTGCACCTCAAACAGAAAAGAGCGGAACGTTGACACCGTCAAGCAACCCTAAAATCGAGTTCTGCAATGTATTCTTCCGCTATCCGAACTGCGAAGAATATGTTCTGAAAGATTGCTCATTTACCATAGAGCCGCATGAAAAAATAGGTCTGATTGGGCTTAACGGTGCCGGTAAATCCACAATTATTAAGTTGATGTTCCGATTTTACGATCCGGAGAGCGGTTGCATATTGCTGGACGGTGTGAATTTGAAAGAATATGACGTATATGCTGTTCGCAAAGTGTTCGGCGTATTGTTCCAGGATTTCGTAACTTATTGTTTGCCACTTCGTGAAATCATCGCTCTTTCTGATTTTGAGGAAAGATTTAATGACGAAAAGTTGAAAAAGGCTTGTGATATCAGCGGTGTGAGCGAAGTAATTAAAGATTGGGAGCGAGGCTATGACAGCGTTCTCGGTAGATATTATGCCGATGACGGCAAGGATCTTTCGGGTGGTCAATGGCAGCTTGTGGGGCTTGCAAGAGCGTATTTCAAAGACAGCGAATATATGATACTCGACGAGCCGTCTGCGGCGCTTGATCCAATTTCAGAAGACAGAATATTTGAACAGCTCTATTACCTCAGTGAAGGAAAAACGTCTGTTACGATTTCGCATCGGCTCTCGAATACTACCTTAGCGGATAAAATTCTTGTCATTGGTGATGGCCATTCATTATAATATAGCTGTCGATGCAGTGAATTAATTGTTCGTTACATCGACAGCTTATATTCATAAATCCTCATGTATCATAAATGACTATTCTTTTAAATATACAACAAAACCCTGCAAGAGGTAAATCAACAAATGAAAAAACAAAATTTTCTGCAAACCTACGTTACGGTGAAAACTCTCTTCGCCTGCATCCTACGAAATAACGGTATCCCATACATTACCGCAAAAATTATCTCCGCTGTCGAAAATGCACTGGTTGGAGTTATCTATATCCTGCTCCCGGGTATCCTCATAAACGAACTTACATCTGCCGACACACGTGACCCATACAAGATCGCCGTCCTTGTTGCCGCTATCATCTTAATCTCTGTCCTCAGCAGAGTATTCAACATCAAATGGTCGCATTACACCGCAAGAAAAGAGCAGGAGCTATGTCTCAGTCTTATGTCGGAGTTATATGTGCATACGGCTGATCTCGACTATTCATTGTGGGAAAACTCCGATTTCCATGATACGCTTTCACGGGTCAGGCAGATGTATTTTTCCAAGGTCATAAACGTCATAAATCAGGTGAGTGACCTTATATCTGCGGTTTTATCCATAACAGCGGTCAGCTCAATTATCATGACGCTAAATCCCATTATGCTCATCGTTGCCATAGTACCCGTTTGCATCAATGCAAAAATTACATCGTACATGAAGAAAAAACAACACGAAAATGAGACGGCTGTGACCGCTATGCGCAGAAAAATGACATCGGCGGGCATTCTTGAAAAGCCAAACAGTATTCTTGAGGTCAAATTCTTCGGATTGAAAAAATTTTTATCGATGATTTTGTGAAACATCAGACTGAGATCGACGATTTACTAGGGAAACTCGACGGCAAAAATCTCAAGGCGCAAGCGGGATATCTCTCGACCGAGTTGTTTCAGCAAAGTCTTGTGTACATATACCTGATCTACAGGGTTGTAAAACACACTCTTTCTGTAGGTAGTATGACGATATATCTCTCGGCTGTAGCTAAGTTTTCATCAGTTGTGCAGGTTATCGTAAATTCCTATATAAATCTTTCGTCAAACAATCTTTGGATAGATGATTTTCTTCGGTATCAGACCTCGGCAGAGGCAAACGACGATGGAAAGCTGATTCCGAAATTTGACAAAAACTCCGTCATAGAGTTCAAAAATGTATCTTTCAAATATCCGAACAGTGAGCGGGTGGTCATAGATAATCTGAATCTTGTTATCCGTGGAGACGAAAAGTTGAGCATAGTAGGTCACAACGGTTCGGGAAAGACCACACTCATTAAGCTTTTGATAAGGTTCTATGAGCCAACGTCGGGTGAGATCCTGCTCAACGGCGTCAACATACGTGAATACAGCCTAAGTCAGTATCAGCGGATATTTGCTCCCGTTTTTCAGCAGAACAGCTTTTTATATATGTCGATCATGGAAAACATCGTACTTGCAGGTGAGTATGACCGTGACAAGCTTGATACAGTGATACGTGAAAGCGGTCTCGACACACTCGTGAATAAGCTTCCCAAGGGATATGACACTCAGGTTTTTAAATATTTCGACGAAACGGGCATAGACCCATCAGGAGGAGAAAAGCAGAAGCTGGCAATAGCACGAGCTTGTTATATGGGCGGAGAGATATTCCTGCTTGATGAGCCGACTGCAGAGCTTGATCCTATTTCAGAATATAAGATATATAAGCAGTTTAACAACATGATAAAGAATAAATCCGCTGTAATGATCACCCACCGCTTGTCGGCAGTAAAGCTTGCTGACAGGATCGTAGTACTTGAAAACGGTCATGTTATCGAAAACGGAACGCATAAGGAGCTTTATGAGATGCAGGGCGTTTACCGTGATATGTATGACAAGCAGTCAGAGTTTTACAGGAGGGAAAACATAGACCATGAAGAATAAAATACAGTCTTTTCAAAAAACATTAACATCCGTGGCCTTTCTGTTCGGACACGTATGGCAGAGCAGTAAAATATATGTAATATTGAAGGCTTTAGGAGCGATCCTTACCGCAGTTATGAGTCTTCCGACCATCATTCTGCCCGGACTTATCATAAATGAGCTTGCAAACGGCTTTCAGAACGGTATAATGCGTATAATTTTGTTGACCTGCCTGCTTATCTTGATCCCGTTTTGCGGAAATCTGATGCGTGGAGTACTTGATAAAGCAATAGTCAGCCATGCGAGAGACGTTAGCATGAAGCTCAAGGTACAGTTTTTCAACAAAGTGAACGATTTACCCGTAGAGCTTTATGATGACCCTGATTTTATAGACAAGATGTACCTTAATTACGACCTTGTTTACGATATACAGGGGATAGTAGATCAGATAGGTGCGCTTATCACAGACACCATTTCCATTATAGCCATTAGTTCAATCATTATGACACTTAGTCCTGTCACGATACTTGTAGTAATTGTGTGTATTTTTCTCACCTCAATACTCACAAAGAGGATAAACAAAAAGCAGTATGACTGTGAAAAGGAAATGAGCAGGTTTGAGCGTATTACACAGGGAGCAATTGAGGAATTTGGCTTCATAACAGAGATACGTATGTTCCATCTTAAAGATTTTCTGCTTAAAAAGTATAAGGATGCAAAGCGTGGAGAAAATGACGTGCTGAACAGGTTCGATAAGCAGATGGGAAGCTCAAACATCCTCATCACTCTGATAGGAGCGGCACAGCAGCTTTATTTATACGTGTACCTCATTTATCTGGTGTTGGCAGGGGAGATCGCGGTGGGCAGTATGACTATATACATGAATGCCGTAGGTCAGTTTTCATCCTCGCTGAACGCAGTTGTCAACTCCTATCTGCGTCTTGCGAACAACAACTATATGGCTGAAGATATAAAGAGCTTTCAGAGCATCCCTACTGCGGTCGAAGAATCAGGCAAGAATATTCCCGTTATCGGCAAGGATTCCGTTATTGAATTTCGCAATGTTTCCTTCAAATATCCTGGAAGTGATAACTATGCTCTGAAAAATTTAAGCCTAAAGCTGCGTGGAAACGAAAGGCTGTGTATAGTCGGTGAAAACGGAAGCGGTAAAACTACATTCATAAAGCTACTGACCAGACTTTATAAGCCGACTGAGGGTGAGATTCTTCTTGACGGTGTTAATATCCGTGAATACGACTACGAAGCATATCAGCATATTTTCTCACCCGTTTTGCAGGATTTTTGGCTTTTCAACCTTACGATAAAGGAGAATATCGTGCTGGAAAAACCGTATGATGAGAAAAAGCTGTACAAAATCTGTTCAGACAGCGATCTTGATTCGTTTATTGAGAAACTGCCGAAGCATTATGATACGCCCGTGTACAAAACCATATCTCACGACGGCTTTAATCCATCAGGCGGTGAGGAGCAGAAGATAGCCATAGCCAGAGCGTGTTATCAAGGAGGAGCTATCCACGCCCTTGATGAGCCAACATCCGCTCTTGACCCTCTTGCTGAGCAGAGAATGTTTGGTCAAATCGAAAACATGACCAAGGATAAGCCTGCGCTTCTGATCACGCACCGTCTCTCGGCGGCTAAGCTTGCGGAGCACATTGCGGTATTTGATAAAGGTCAGCTTGTGGAATACGGAAGTCATGATAAGGTTTATGCTCTCCATGGAATCTATACGGAAATGTACGACAAACAGGCGGAGTTCTATCAGTAAGACTTGTCGGGTGTTTGATGGTAAATATGAGTTGTCAATGAAAATTGGTAATGTTCCCTCAGTTTGCTTTTTGAGTATAAAAATACGGTATTGTAGCATTTTCATACTACATAAGCATCAGCAGTGCGGTTAAAATGTAATCACATCCCACTTGAACCAATGGCAGATGGAATATACACACAGCTTACGAGGAAGTTTTCTGATGACGGAGTGAATCTGTCTGGAGGTGAGTTACAGAAAGTCGCTATTGCACGTGTATTTGACAAGTTGAGGTTAAAGGACAGTGAGCTTATTTTTATGGATGAACCTTAATCTGCATTGGATCCAATGGCGGAATACGAGCTGAATCGTACAATTTTGGAATGTACAGAAGGCAAGACATTTGTATTCATTAGTCATAGGCTTTCCTCTACATGTATGGCATATCATATATATGTTTGATAGAGGATGTTTAGTTGAAACTGGTTCACATGATGAGCTTATTGAACTGAATGGAAAATATGCAGAGATGTTTTGGCTTCAGGCAGGAAAATACAAATTGTAAGCTTGTATTGAAGTGAATTAATAAGAAATGTATCCTATTAAACTTATAATATGTTCATTCATAAATATAAGAGATATAACTATCAAATAGAATGTAGAATCCGATAGATAAGTTATATGCAAGTAGAAACAGGAGGATGGCGTATGATACCTAAAATAATCCATTATGGCTGGGTTGACAGAAAGTGTCTGTTAGGTATTGCCGAAAAATGTATGGCAAGTTGGAAAAATCATGCAGTGATTATGAAATTGTCAATTGAAACGAAACTAACTTTGAGGTGAATATAGCGAGATATTCAAGAGAAGCAATGCAGTCAGTGAAGTGAGCATTTGTTACAGGTGTCATTCGGAAATGTTGAGGTTTGCCCGAGAGCTTTTTTCTGTTCGAATGGATTGGCTGACGCTTGAGATAAACATAACTCCGAATTACGCATTCAACCTACCATTTCCTTGCTTCATGGTGGACAGAAGAAATATGAGGAAAATCTTATGTTTATGAGACTAGATAAGAGATTCAAAAGAACGAATAATATTCAGGAAACATATTAAAAGAGGTATGAAATGTCAGTAAAACTTCAGATAAAACAACCACCAATAACATCATATCAGCAGATTGCACTTCCACTTACTGTCGCAATGATGAACCCGACGGCTGAAAACTGGTTCTATTCAAATTACATACAAGTCTTGTGCGTGAACCGTAGACACTACCTTTCGAAAGGGAACTGTGATAACGCGCTTCACTACGGCTTTTACAATCCGGAAATAACTTCTCCCGAATCGGCAGAACATATCTGTATTGAAGGCTGCCGTCAGCTTTATCTCTTCAAAAAATTGAGTTTCATAAAAGAAGCAGTTGATGACGGATGGTATATTTACACCGATGCCGATATGTTTTACATTGACGGAAGTGATGGATTCGAGAAAGCACACTATTCTCATGATTTACTTATATACGGATATGACATCGAAAACGTGTATATCTATATGTATGATGAATCTAAACTGACAAGCCATAAGGTAAGCTATAGCAATTTTTGGCAAGGGTATTACTCAGAATACTGCAATGAGAAATTTTACAGAAACAGAGCCATACTCTTTAAACCGAACACTAAAGTATGCGAGGTCAATCTTGAAAAGATACGCTGGCATATGAATGATTACCTGAATGGTACAGAGACGTTTGCAAGGGAGAATCCGAATGTGTTTCATCCTGATTCGTTAACAATGAATGGAATAGATACATATTTGGAGTTTGACAAGCTTATTGATTATGCCATTCAAAACAATCATAAGAATCTTCGCAGAAGCGATATGTATTGCCTGTATGAACACAAAAAAGTTATGTTTGATAGGGTAGTTTATTTAAATGAAAGAGATTTTTTAAAAGCAAGCAGCGAACTTATCGAAGAGTTTGAATCTATAAAAAAACAAGCGCAGATTTTGATGCTCCTTGGACTTAAAGTAAATACATTGAACGAATCAGAAAGAAAAAACTCGACGCTTCTTGTAATAAAAGAAAAGCTGCATGTGCTGAAACAAGTTGAAGAATCAGCATGGTATAAGTACATAGATATGAATCGAGAGGTGCTTGGATGAACTATTTCGATGTCAACAATGAAGCGCTGAAGCCTTATCGTGACTATAAGAGCTATGTCTTGTACTGTATTGATACGCAAAACAAGACCGCCGGCATAGATTTTTTCTTTGACTATACTGATGAGAAGATTCTGTATTACGAAAAGGTCATAAACGATGCACTTAAAGCTGCTTTTGAGGAATACAGACTAAATAAAGTCTATGTGAATGTAATTCGTGATAATTACAACCTGTATAATGTTCTTGAAAAATTCAACTTCATCACAGAAGCAATCCATCGTGAACAGTATTACGACGGAAATAGGAATGACGTAGTATATATGACAGTTCTGAGAGGAGAATGGGAACGTGGCGGAATCAGATATAACTTCAAATATGATGAATATGCTGTAAAAAGCGAATAATGATACAGTGCAACCGGAAAAGAGGTCTTAACAATGGAGTACAGATATTCTGTCGTACAAGAAATACATGAAGGAGAAGCAAACAGCTTTGGCATTCAGGTTATCTCTCAGTCCTGCGGGTGTTCGACAGTGGTGGAAATCATTCACGATGTATGCAGTGACGAAAAGAAAATTGCACAGCTTGTAGAGATGTGTAATACGCTGCGGCTTGATTATGTACACTTATATGATGTTATAGATGATTTTCTGAGCGATATTTAGACTAAACCAAAATATTAAAGCCGGACGCAAGACGCAGAGCTTTATAAAACCTATTGAAAGGCAGCAAATGGACGAACAATCACAGACAAGCTCGCTGTGGATCAAGTGCCCGATCTGCGGCAGCAAAACACGAACAAAAGTATATGAAGAGACAGTACTTCTGAACTTTCCATTGTACTGTCACAAATGCAAAAAAGAATACATAATAGATCTTGTAAAATTAAGATTGGTATTAAGCAAAAGAGCGTGACGCTTAAAGCGCAGAGCCTGCTTTCTCTAAGACAGAGATGCAGGCTCTTTTTGTTTATTCAACTTTCTGAAAGTTATTGCTGCGTAATGTGGTTAGAATTGCTGTAACGATTTGTATGAGCATTTCTGCCTCTTCATCTGTACATTCTCCGATAATCTGCTGGAGATATGTAAGCGGCGCGGATTGTCTTGACATTTCAGGATAGAAGATTTCCTGTGTTTCAAGATTAAGCGCTCTGACTATGGAACATAACACTTCAAATTTCGGATTGCCTTTATAGTTTTCAATATTGAGGACAGTTCTTACATCAACTTCAGCTAATGACGCAACTTCACTTTTCTACACGAAGATTCTATCGATACCTAGAAGATGTTGACGTGGAACGGATACCGGAGAAGTCCTGCGATATCCTTGAAGCTGCATTGGCAAAGGAATGGACAGAACTGCTTGATTCACCTGAGATGTTACGAAGAATCCGCCAACTTCCCACAGACTACATAGAAATAATAGAAATGCTGTACTTTGAAAACCTGACGCAGCGGGAGATTGCCGAGAGAATGTCATGCTCACAGCAGAATATCGCAAAAAAGATAGAAAAAATCAAAAAAATTTTGAAGTGAAGTTGTAAAAGCGGCTTCCGTGAGGCCTATAGGGTGAAGGAACGAAAAGTATTCCTTCTACCGCCGACAGA
>ERZ779861.3364-NODE-3364-length-13389-cov-4.407905_pt1 | contig 13389 bp, 8 predicted proteins | sample MGYA00511558_ERZ779861 | MGnify/ENA primary metagenome ERZ779861 (study PRJEB29588, sample SAMEA2163432) | human gut metagenome | biome: human gut; feature: human-associated habitat; material: faeces | place: Denmark | collected 2008/2010 ... | reverse complement strand
TTCTGCTAATTTTTTTATATGAAAGACTAAAAAGTACTAAAATGCTAAATAAAAAGCAAATACCAATGTTTAAACATAAGAGAAGAATATGTAAAGTACTAATGAAGAAAGAGATAATAGTTTTAACATATAAAATTTTCCAGTACTCGTTGCACAACGTCGAAAAAAGGTATATAATAGATAATCAGTGAAATGGGGAGATTTATTGATGGAAAGTAATATTATAGATAAACAAATATATGAAGATTTAATAAGTCAAGTTGACGCAAAGAAGCTAGATTTGGCTTCAAAATTAATGCAGAATAAAGCTATTGAAATAAATAAGATTACATATGATAATAAACAAAATTTTGAGGTTCATTCCATCGTAAAAGATGAGAAGAATGATGATGGAATTATAGTAAAACAGAAACACAAAGTTTATATTAAAGTTGCAGAAGGCGAGATTGAAAATTTATCATGTACTTGTGATGATTACAAGGAAAATTATTGTGCCTGTGAACATATTATTGCAACTGTTAAAGAATTTGCGAGTAACTCTGACTATGTAAGAATTTTTTCTGGAGAGAGAAAAGAAAGTAGAAGTACAGATACGGTTAAAGAACGTGGGGAAAACTACAAGATTTTCAATCAACTAGTAAATGAATTTTACAGAATTAATGAAGAAGAGGAAGAACAGAATACATCTTCAGGCAAGGAGGAAGGATTCGTTCATATTGAGCCAAAGATTATATGTAGTAGAACAAATAATAGCTTGAAACTAGAAATAAAGCTTTCTAAAAAAGATGAGAAGCAGGGCTATAAGGTAAAGTCTTTACCAGAATTTTATGATAGATTTGCAAGTGGTGAAAAGTATAAATATGGAGCAAAACTTGAGTTTGCACACACAAGAGAAAAGTTTGTGGAAGAAGACAGAAATCTTTTAGATTTCATACTGAAATATTCAGAAATAATAAAATATGCTAATGAATCGTCTACAGGATATGATTATTACACAAAAAGAATGGGAGAAGATGCAATAGTTATTTCTAACACAGGGCTGGATGATTTATTTGAATGCCTGAAAAATAGAGCAATTTCAATGGAAGACCAGTTTGGAACTGATGCTGTTGTTTTTGTACCAAATGAGCCAGACATTAAATTTAAATTAGAAGAAAATGATGATGAAGAATATAAGATAACTGTAAATGTGGATATATATGCGTATATGGTTTATGAGGGCAGAAAATATACATATTTAATGCTGGATAAGAAATTATACAGATGCTCAAAAAAATATAGTAGTACTGTTATTAAAATGTTGGAAGTATTTAGAAAGAATTTTACAAAAGAGATTTTGCTTCCAGAGAGTCAATTGTCTAATTTCTTCTCTATAGTACAACCAAGCATAAAGAATAGTGTTAACATTGGAGAAAATGAGTACAAGAAAGTTGAAAAATACATTCCTGCAGAGCTATATGCAAAATTATATTTGGACTACAATGACTTAAATTATGTGCTAGCAGACATTAGATTTATATATGGAGATGTAGAGATAAATCCGCTAGATTCTAAGAGACAAGTAGAAGTGCTTTCTAGAAATACAATAAAAGAAAGCAAATTAATTAACATGTTCGTTAAGAGTGGATTCATGTTAGACCAAAAGAACAATAGATTGATTCTTGCAAATGATGACAAGATATATGAATTTTTGACTAATGATATGGATTCATATATGAAAAATTTTGAAGTGCTTGCAACAGATAATTTTAAGGCAAAAGAAGTTAGAAGTACATCTGCTGTAAATTTGGGTGTAAGGGTAGAAAATAATTTGCTAGACATAGATTTTTCTAGTCTGGACTTCGACCCAGCAGAGCTTCAGGAGATAATGAAGCAGTACAAATTAAAGAAGAGATACCATAGATTAAAAGACGGAAGCTTCGTAAATCTGGAAGATAATGATACTATCAAATTTATAGAGAGTGTAACCGAAGATATAGATGTTGATTACGGTCAAATAAAGAACAATACTTTACAGTTACCAATGTACAGGGCTCTTTATTTAGATAAAATTTTGGAGAAGAATAGCTTTATTCATGTTACGAAAGATGAAAGCTACAAGAATTTAGTTGAAAATATCGATGTAAAAGAAATAGAAGGAAACATGGAAGTGCCAAAGAACTTGAATGCTAGCCTTAGAGAATACCAAAAAGTAGGTGTACAATGGTTACGTATGCTTGATTACTACGGTTTGGGCGGAATTTTGGCAGATGATATGGGTCTTGGAAAAACTGTTCAGCTATTGTGTGTAATTTGTGCATACAAATATAATGGAGGAAAGAAACCATGCTTAGTCGTATGCCCAAGTTCATTATGCCTAAACTGGCAAAATGAAGCGGAAAAATTTACGATAGGAATGCAATCTATAGTAGTACATGGAACACTAGAAGAAAGAAAAAATCAGATTGCATCAATACCAAATTATGATATAGTAATAACTTCATATGAATTATTGAAGAGAGATATAGAAGAATATAAAAAATATGACTTCAAATTTAAGTACATAATTGCAGACGAAGCACAATACATAAAAAATAATAACACACAAAATGCAAAGGCAATTAAGAATATATCAGCAGAAACAAGGTTTGCTCTAACTGGAACGCCAATAGAAAACTCTTTATCTGAGCTATGGTCAATATTCGATTTCATAATGCCAGGATACTTATTTGGATACAGAAAATTCAAAGAGCTTTATGAAACGCCAATAATAAAAGAGGGCAATGAAGTGGCAATGAACAAATTGAAAAAATTGATAGAGCCATTTGTCTTAAGAAGAATAAAAGGTGAAGTCTTAACAGAGCTACCAGATAAAATGATATCTGTTCTAAATAGCCAGATGGTGGACGAGCAAAGAGATATTTATTTGTCTTATTTAGCAAAGGCAAAGAAAAATGCAATGGAAGAAATACAAGAAAATGGAATAGAAAAGAGCCAGATAAAAATACTTGCACTGTTAACAAGATTAAGACAAATATGTTGCCACCCAAGTCTATTTATAGACAACTACAAGGGCGAAAGCGGTAAGCTGAACCAATGTATAGAAATAGTAAAAGATGCAATACAATCAGGACACAAAATACTACTATTTTCAGGATACACGGCAATGTTTGAAATAATAGAAAAAGAACTACAAAAAGAGAATATAGAATTCTTAAAATTAACAGGACAAACCAAAGTATCTGAAAGAATAAATTTAGTAGATGAATTTAACAGTAATCCAAACAAAAAATTATTCTTAATATCTTTAAAAGCAGGTGGAACAGGACTGAACTTAGTTGGAGCAGATGTGGTAATACACTATGACCCATGGTGGAACTTATCTGCAGAAAATCAGGCTACAGATAGAACCTACAGAATAGGACAAAAGAGAAACGTACAAGTATATAAATTAATAACAAAAAACTCAATAGAAGAGAAAATATATGAACTACAAAAAAGAAAAGAAACTTTGATTGATAGCATGCTTTCAACAAACCAAACATTTATAAGCAAGCTTTCAAAAGAAGATATAATGAATTTGTTTGAATAATTTCGCCCAATAGGGACGCCCTTTTTTGGGCGATTTAATATTATTGAAAGAGAACAATTTCATTTTTCAAAATTACGGTATTTCGCCCTTGGTCGGAGCTCCTTCGGACTCCTCAAAAGACGGGCTCGACCTTATTTTTTAAATGAAATTATTCTTACATATTAATATAAATTTAGTATTACTAATGAGTGATGAAAGGATATAGTATGAATGATTTTATAACTGTTGTTGGTGGCGGATTAGCTGGTTCTGAGGCTACGTACCAAATTGCTAAAAGAGGCATAAAAGTTAGATTGTACGAGATGAAGCCTAATAATTTTTCGCCAGCACATTCGAATAATAATTTAGCAGAGATTGTTTGTAGCAATTCTTTTAAGTCTAATTTGCACACGAATGCTTGTGGGCTTTTAAAGGAAGAACTAAGAAATTTAGATTCCCTTCTTATTAAAGTTGCTGGTGAAACTGCTGTACCAGCTGGGCAGGCTCTAGCTGTTGATAGAGAGGTGTTTTCTAAAAAGGTTACAGAAACTTTAGAAAACATGGGAAATGTAGAAATAATAAGGCAAGAAATTGGAAAAGATGGACTATCAGTAGAGAACATTGGAAAAGATGGAATTGTTATAATTGCAACAGGTCCACTTACTTCTGATGCCTTATCTAAGCAAATTTTAGAGCTTACAGGAGAAGATGACTTACACTTTTATGATGCAGCAGCCCCAATAATATTCAAAGATAGTATTGAAATGAATATAGCTTTTTATGGCAATAGATATGAACAAGAAAGAGCTAAAGATGAAGATGTAGAAGAATGGAAAGCAAAGCAGAAAAATGATGGAGATGCAAGCTATATAAATCTTCCAATGAATAAAGAAGAATATGAACATTTTTGGAATGAATTAGTTAATGCAGAGGTTGTAGAATTACATCAATTTGAAAAAAGAGAAATTTTTGAAGGCTGTATGCCAGTTGAAGTAATGGCAAAGAGAGGAATAGATACATTAAGATATGGCCCATTAAAGCCAATGGGATTTACAGATCCACGTACAGGTTACAGGCCATATGCACTAGTTCAGTTAAGGCAAGACAATAAAGATGCAACAATTTATAATATTGTTGGATTCCAAACAAATTTAAAATTTGGCGAACAAAAACGAGTATTTAGTATGATACCAGGTTTAGAAAATGCGGAATTTGCAAAATATGGAGTAATGCATAGAAATACTTTCATAAATTCTACAAAATTATTAGATAGAACATATCAATTAAAGAAAAACAAAAACATATATTTTGCGGGACAAATTACAGGAGTAGAAGGATATGTAGAATCTATTTCATCTGGATTAGTTGCTGGAATAAATGCGGTAAAGCAATTAAAACAAGAAGAAAAAATTGAATTTTCTGAATATACAATGATAGGAGCTTTGGCTCAATATATATCGACGCCAAATGAAAAATTTCAACCAATGAATGCAAATTACGGGATTTTACCAGAGTTAGAGGGAAAAAAGATATCAGATAAAAAATTGAAATATGGAAAATTATCAGATAGAGCGTTAGAAAAATTATTTTTAATAGAGTAGAATTTTTTGCCGTTATTTTAGATAAACTTCATTTAAAATGAAATACACAATTTTATTAATAAATTTTCGACGTAAATTATGAGTGTTTGCTTGAATTCTTAGTAAAAATATTGTAAGATAATACCAACCTTTCTTGTCAAAAGGTAGTCTTTACTTAAGGACGGAAAGGAGGGTTACAAGATGACCGTTGGAGATGCAATACTGAGTTTAGTTGATAAATTGTTAGTAGAAAGAGAAAAAGTCGTAAGACTAGAACTTTCAAGAGAACAACAATTAAATGAAGAGAAGCAATCAGACAAAGACCAGGAGTAGACATACATATGGTCGGTAGAGTAGGATTCACAGCCTGCTCTATTTCTTATATAAAAAAAGTATGTGTATTCACAGGTACACATACGATTACAAGTTTGACCGTTGGAATCAAACATTTTTATTTGTAATAGAATGATAACATATTATTTGAAGTTTGTCAAATGATTTTTATACAAACAGTGTTATAATTCATTTGTGATAATGTCTTAATAAATCATTTGAGAAAAATATTGATTTTGGCTTATATGTAAAATGTTGCAAAAATATAACAAAATATTACATTTTTGTTAAAATACACACAAATTTCTTCTCTTATGGTATATTTATTGTGATAAATAAGACTTGGTATACATAAAGCATTGAAAAAATAAATTATATATGCTATAATATAGACATATGAGTTATAAAAGGAGATTGATAATATGGCTAAAAGAAGTATTGAAATTGAAAGAGAATATAGGCAGTATACAAAGATGTCACCCGAATTTGTACATTTAACAGGTGAATCTTTAAAGCAACAAATTGGTGGCTTAGAGAATAAGGTGGAGAAAGTATCAGCTAAAATAGAAAATTTATCTGCCGAAATAGAAGAGTTAAAAAAGAGTGATAAAGAAGAAGATAAAAAAGCTTTAGAAGCTAAATCTGCTCAAAAGGAAAGCTTAAGTAAAGTTTTAGAAGCCGCTAAAAAAGAAAGAGATGAACAAAAACCTAAATTAGAAAAACAATTAAACAGAGTTCAAGGATTCGAAAAAAATAAAGAACAAATTGCAAGAATAAAACAAATAAAGAGTGATCTTCGCAGTAAAAAACTACATCTAGAATGGAAAATTAGACATAATGAAAAGCTAATTTCAGAACTTGAAGATAAATTAAATGAAATAGATGAGGACGTAAATACTAAGTTAGTTATATCTGAACTAGAAAAAATGGAAAAGACTGATGTAAAAGAATTTTATGCAGAAGATTTTACAAGACTTGACGAATTAAGAGATGAAAAAGCCAAAATAGATAAAGAAAAAGCAGGAATTAACTCTCAAATTACTAGTTTGAAGAATACAAATAAAGACTTAGGACATAGAATTGATACATTAAATACTGAAATTGCAAAATGTGACCTTGCTTGGAAGAACTTATTTGCAAATAAAACTTGGGATGAAATTGAAGCTAAATCTATGGATGGTAGATTTACAAAGAAAGAAGAAAAAGCTAAACAAGAAGAACCTGCAAAAGAAGAGAAAAAAGAAGAAAAAGCTCCTGCTACTGAAGAACCAGTAAAAGAGGAAGCAAAAAAAGAAGATCCTAAATTAAAAGAAATGCCAATATTTGAAAAATTTTCATTTGCAAAAAAACCTGTGGCAGAGAAAACAAGTGAAACAGAAGAGCCTATGTGGACAGATATACAATCAGAAGAAGAAGCCAAAAAGGAAGAGGCAGAAACAGCTCTAACCAAAACAAGTAGATGGTCTAAATTATGGAATGCAATAAAGCACCCAATTCAAACTATAAAAGCTGCAAGAGCAGGAAAAGCTGAGAAAATTGCAAAAGAAGCAAGTGAAAAAGGCGAAGAACCTATAGTACAACCACTAAAAATAGAAGATTTACAAGGAAATGAGAAAACTCCAACTGCAGAAAAGACAGAAGCACAAAGTGTTGATGCATTTATAGCAAAATTACGCCAAATGTCTGAAAAAGAAGCTGCAAAAGATGCTCAAAATAAGGATAATAAAGAACAACCAGATTATTTAAAATATGTAGCAAGACATGCAAGAAAAGTTGAAGCTCAAAAACAAAGAGACGACGAAGGAAGATAAAATTAATTCCATATAAATATTAGAAAACTAAGTGAAATATTCGCTTGGTTTTCTTGCTTTTTACGACATATTAGTATAAAATAAACAAGAAATTGAATGTTCACAACTTACATGAGGAGAATAAAATATGAAACAGATTTTATTTGTTATTGCAATGAAAAAGGAAGCAACAGACATTGCTGAAAAATTGGAACTAGAAAAGGTTAACGAAAATGTATATAGAAAAGAAAATATTTCTTTAATTATCACTGGAATTGGAAAGCAACAAACAGCAATCAATTTAACCAGATATTTAGAAAACTGTGAGATAAAGCCAGATTTAATAATAAATATGGGATACGTTGGCTCTACTAACTCTAAAATTGGAGAATGGGTTAATGTTAGTAAATCTTATAATTATGAATGGAACATTCCAGGAGAGCAACAATATACTGTTGAAGAATTTAATGATGATAGAATTAAAACATTAGAAAATATTAAGAAATTACCATGTTATAGTGCTGAAAGTTTTGTAACACATGCAGATATAAAAGACGATGTGCTTTTTGACATGGAACTAAATTCTATTTATATAATTTGTTGCATGTATAAGATGGATTTAATATCACTAAAAAAAGTTAGTGATAATTTGAGTCTGGATGATTACTACAAAAATATAGATATGAAAGAAGTAATGGAATTAACCAGTGGATTAGAATTATTAAGAGGAGAACTATAAATGTATTTGAAAAGACTAGAACTGCAAGGGTTTAAATCGTTTGCAGATAAGACTGTATTGGAATTTAAGCCGGGTATTACAGCTGTTATTGGACCAAATGGTTCTGGTAAGAGTAATATTTCGGATAGCATTAGGTGGGTACTTGGAGAGCAGAGTATGAAGTCTTTAAGAAGCGCAAAGGCAGAAGACGTAATATTTGCAGGTACTCAAAATAGAAAATCGTTGGGATTTGCAGAGGCATCTATTGTAATAGATAACTCTGATGGAAAATTACCAATTGAATATAATGAAGTAACAGTTACAAGAAAATTATATAGAAGTGGTGAGACTGGCTATTTTATAAATAAAACACCATGTAGACTTAAAGATATTATAGAATTGTTTATGGATACCGGTATTGGAAAAGATGGATATTCTATAATTGGACAAGGTAAAATTGACGAAATTTTGAGCAATAAATCTGATGATAGAAGACACATATTCGAAGAGGCTGCCGGAATTGTAAAGTATAGAACTCGTAAGGTGGAATCTGAGAAAAAACTAGAGCAAACAAAGCTCAATCTATTACGTATAAATGATATTTTATCTGAAATAGAAGGACAATTAGATCCACTTAAATTGCAGGCAGATAAAGCCAGAAAGTTCTTAGATTTAAGAGAAGAACTTAAGAGTATTGAAGTTGGATTATTTGTGTATAACATAAATACATATAAGGAAAAACTTGAACAAATTATAGAGGATTTACAAATTTTAAAAGACCAAGAAACATCGGAAAGCCAAAAGTTAGAAGAGGGTCAAAATAAAAAAGATACTTTAAAAGCTAGAATTGATGAACTTATTGCAGAAATTGAAAACATGCAAAATGTTGGTTTCGAGAGTAAGACTAAGATTGAACAGTTAAATTCTCAGATAAATGTTTCTAAAGAAAGAATTTCAAACAATGCTACAAATATTGAAAGACTTACAAAAGAAATAGAGGAACTACATCAAAGAATTAATGATTTCAATGAGGAGAAAAATAGCAAGGTTTCTAAGAAGGACAACTTATTTAAGAATAAGGAAAGGTTTGAAACAGAACTAAAAGAGAAGGAAGAAGAGCTTGCAAAAATATCTGCTAAATTATCTGAAAAAGAGCTTGAGATAGAAGGCAAGAAGAAACAGGTAGAAGCCGATACAGACGCAAAATATGAAAGACTTGCCGAAATTAATACATATGAAATTAATTACGAAAACTTAGAAAAAACTAAGAAAAACGTAAAGCAAGAGCTTCAAAGTACTATTTCTGAATTAGATAGTAACAGAATAAAGAAACAAGAAATTTCTAAAAACTTTCAAGAAATAGAAGCAACAAGAAATAAGGCTGTTAAGACTCTAACAGAAATCAAGGCTCAAAAAGAAGAGGCTTTAGCCATTATAAAAGACTTTGATGAAAAAATAAACAAGCTTACAGCAGAGTACAGAATGAAAGATTCTAGATGTAAGTTCTTAATCGAAACAGAACGTGATAAAGATGGATATATGAAGAGTGTTAAATCTTTACTACTTGCATGTGAACAAAATAGTGAATTAAATGCAGGAGTTGAAGGTGTGCTAGCAAGTCTTATTTCTGTTGACAAAAAGTATGAAACTGCAATCGAAATGTGCTTAGGCCAGGCTATGCAAAATATAGTTACAAAAACAGAAACAGATGCAAAAAAATTGATAGAGCATTTGCGTAAGAATAATTTAGGAAGAGCGAGCTTTTTACCAATTTCATCAGTGCATGGAAAGAAAATAGAAAAAGTAAATTCTAATGGAATAGATGGAGTTATTGGCATAGCAGCAGACCTAGTAAAAGCAGATAAGAAGTACCAAGACATAATCTTGAATTTGCTTGGCAGAACAGTAATTGTAGAAAACATGGATAGTGCCATAAAACTTGCAAAGGCTAACAGCTATTCGTTTAGAATAGTAACACTAGAAGGAGACGTAATAAATCCATCTGGTGCAATTAGTGGTGGTTCAGTAGCTCAAAAGACTGTAAATATATTAGGAAGAAGCAGAGAAATTGAAGAATTAAAAGCTAAGCTAGAAGAGCTTAATTCTGAGATTAAGAAGCTAGAAAAAGAAAAGGAAGAGCATTCTGTAAAAATAGCAGATACAATAGAAGAATCTGCAAGACTAGAGAAAAATTTACAAGAGATTGAGATTACATATGCAACTAAAAAGCAAGAATTAGACATGATAGACAGTCAAATTATTAAACTTGAAGAAAAAATGGCTAAGCTAAAAAATCAAGTTGAAGAAATTGATGAAGAAAAGAAAAAATTAGAAGTTTCTAAAGAAGGCACTAAACAAGTAATTGCAAACTTAGACAAAGAAATGCAAGAATTAAATGCAGAGATTACACAGTTTGCAGAGCTAAATAAAGACGACCAAACATACATAGACAACTTAAATACAGATATAACAGACTTAAAAATTTCTGTATCTTCATTTGATGAGAGTGGAACATCTCTTGACGAAATGATTGCAAGAATAGAACAAGACATTCAAAATGCAAATGCAAGCATAGAGACTAAAAAAGCAGATATAGAGAATGCAAAATTAGAGACTACTAAAAATGAAGAAGCAATTTCAAACTTCGAGCAAGAAATAGAAAAGATTAAATCTGAAGTTACAAATAGCTCTGAAAAAATAGAGGCTTTAAAGAATGAAAAGACAGTAAAAAATGAGGAATTAGAAAAGATAGAGGCTCAAATAGAGTCACAATATAGTGTATTAAATGGTCTAAAAGAGCAAATAGTAAAGGTGGAGAGCAAGAAAACAAAACAAGAACAAGATATAGATGATTTAATAAACAGATTGTGGCAAGAATATGAGCTAACTCCTAACAATGCAGATGGTTACGCAAAGCCAGATAATGTTCAAGTTGCTCAAAAGAGAACAACAGAACTACGTAAAAATATAGCAGACTTAGGAAGCATAAATGTAGATGCAATAGAAGATTACAAGAAAATGCAAGAAAGATATGACTTTATGAATGAGCAAAGACTTGATTTAGAAGACTCTATAACAAAGCTTAGAAACGTAATTTCTGAAATGACAACTACAATGCAAAAGCAATTTGATGAGAAATTTAAACAAATAAACAAAAACTTCAACGAGGTGTTCATCGAACTATTTGGTGGAGGAAAGGCAGAGCTAATATTAGAAGATGAAGCCAATATACTAGAATGTGGAATAGACATCAGGGTACAACCACCAGGAAAGAAACTACAAAACATGATGCTATTATCGGGTGGAGAAAAAGCACTAACAGCAATAGCAATATTGTTTGCAATACTAAAAATAAATCCAGCTCCATTCTGCATATTAGACGAAATTGAAGCAGCTCTTGATGACGTAAACGTTGCAAGATATGCCTTATATTTAAAGAAATTCAGCACAGAAACGCAGTTCTTAGTAATAACACATAGAAAAGGAACAATGGAAATAGCAGATACAGTTTACGGTGTAACAATGGAAGAAAAGGGAATAAGTAAACTATTATCGATGCAACTTAAATAAGAAGGTGAATAGATATGATAAGAAGCTATAAAGAAGAACAGGAATTAAAAGAAAAGATATTAGAGCTTAGAAAAAAAAATTATCCTTATGATAAGATTGCAATGGAACTTGGTACAAATGAAAGTCGTGTGAAGCTTATAATAGGATTACTTGTAGAAGAGGGAAAACTTGATAGCTTGGCTACAAATTTATATAAGAAAGAAACTGAGGAAAAGCTAAAACAGATATTGAGTATGGCAAAGGCAAAAAGAAATGTGAGTGAGATATCTAGTTCTTTAGGTATTTCTGTAGATAGAACTTATTTATATCTTGATAGGCTTGTTGAAGAAGGAAGGTTATCTATAGCAGAAGTTTACCAATGTGCAGATGAAGAAATAGAAAAAAGAGTGATAGAATTAAGAAAAGCGGGCTTAGGTCAACGTGAAATTATGAAAGAAATGAAGATAACTAAGCAAGATACATTAAGGAGAATATTAGACAAGCTATTTTCGGAGGGCAAAATAGATTCATATAAAAAAGTAGATAAAACTAAAAAACGAATAGTTGAATTATTGAAATATGGATATAATGCAGAAGAAATATCGAGGCAATTAGTAAAAGATGAACAAAATATAAGAAGTCTTATGGCTGAACTTATAAGAGATGGAGTTATTACACAAGATGAAATCACGCAAGCAAGAGAAGCAAAAAAAGAAGAAATAATTGAGTTGATAAGACAAGGAAAAGGAAGAAGAGAAATCATTCAAGAAATAGGCATTAAATATAAAGATTTAGGAGACTTTTTGCGAGAAATAATTGAAAGCGGAGAACTTAAGAAAAATAAGGAAAGTTCAAAAGAAAACAGAAGAGATTTAATTGAACAAGATGATGGAAGATAGGAAAATAAAACCTCAACATGTTTGGGGTTTTATAATTTTTTCTAAAATATGAAATTTTTTTATGAAAAATGTAAACAATAATTTTAGGTGATAATATGAATATAAAATATAGAAATATTTTAGAAAAAAGATTAAAAGAAGGAATTGCAAATAATAAATTTGTAATTTATTTGCAACCAAAGTTTTATACAAAGACTGAAAAACTAGCAGGAGCAGAAGCATTGGTACGTTGGAATAGAGATGGAGATGTAGTAATGCCAAATATTTTTGTTCCATTATTAGAAAAATATGAGTTAATAACAGAGCTAGACACATATGTACTAGAAAGTATTTGCAAATTACAACAAAACTGGGAGAAAAAAGGTTATAAAATCTTTCCAATATCAGTAAATGAGTCAAGACTACATTTGTATAATAAAAATGATTTAATAGATTTTGTAAATAAATATAGTATAAAACCAAATACTATAGAATTAGAAATGACGGAGACCTCTGTTGTTAATAATGTTGAGCTTGCAAAAGAAGCGGAAAGGAATGTTCACAAATTGGGATTTACAGTATCTATGGATGACTTTGGAACAGGCTATTCATCTTTTAGCATGTTAAAAAATATTAATATAGATGTTCTAAAAATGGATAAAAGTTTTTTTGATGATATAGTAGAAAGTAGTCGAGGTAAAATTATAATAGAGGCAATAATTGAAATGTCACATAAGCTGGGAATAGAAGTTGTGGCAGAAGGCATAGAAAAAAAGGAACAAGTTGATTACCTAAAAAGAATAAATTGTGATATGATACAAGGATATTATTTTGAAAAGCCGATATCAATAGAAAAATTTGAAGAAAAATATAAAAATGTGTTTAAGTAACATACTTAATGATAAAGAGAGAATCTTGCTTTCTCATTTATTTTTAGCTTGCAATAACAGTTTTAGTATTTTTTAATTTATTTTCTTTTTTATAATTTTTT
>ERZ779861.3348-NODE-3348-length-13438-cov-2.837705_pt1 | contig 13438 bp, 12 predicted proteins | sample MGYA00511558_ERZ779861 | MGnify/ENA primary metagenome ERZ779861 (study PRJEB29588, sample SAMEA2163432) | human gut metagenome | biome: human gut; feature: human-associated habitat; material: faeces | place: Denmark | collected 2008/2010 ... | reverse complement strand
GTACCAGTCATATACAGAGGAACACGCGTCCTTAAATGCTTCTCTTTCGGCATCTGTCAAGTGTGTGATCTCGCAGTACTTTGCGATTTCTTCTTCTTCCTTTTCGCCGTTTACGTCGTAATCTGCTCTTTCTGCAGCAACCGCTTCTGCGATGCAGTCGGTTAAGATTGTCTTCAGATCATCCGGTAAGGACTGATAGAATTCTTCACTGACGAGGATCGGAGCCATATCGATGACATGATGCAAGTCCGTGTAATATTTCTGTACTTCGTGGAACTTCTGAGAAACGGTTAAGGCTGTACCATTGTCCTGTCCGTCGATATTTTTTTGCTGCAGTCCCGTGAACACTTCCGCGAAAGACATGGAGATCGGGGAAGCGCCTAATGCTTCAAACGTCTTAATATATACATCAGACTGCATCGCACGAATCTTCAGTCCCGCCATATCTGCAGGCTTCTTAATAGTATGTTTTGAGTTGGTGATGGTTCTGGCATCATTGTAGTACCAACCGATAATTCTAACGCCTGTATCCTTGCAGAACTGGTCAGCAACAGCCTTCGCCTGTTCGGAATTATCGAAATATTCAAAAGCTTGTTCTTTGCTGCTGAACAGGAACGGCAGGGAATACGGGGTATACAAATTTGTGAAGCTGGATAATGCTGCCGCACTTAATTCGCCCATCTGTACGCTTCCGTTTTCCTGCATCTGCTGGAAGTTGGAAACAGAGTCTCCAAGCTGATTATTCGGGTAAACTGTCATCTGCAATCTGCCACCGGACAATTCATTCATTTTTGTTGCTGCTTCGTTCATACGAATCATCATGGAAGTTGTATCTGCTACGGTACCTGCATAAGAGATCTTGTAAACTTCACCATCAGCACTGCCGCCGTCGTCGCCGACGCAAGCTGTCATTGCAAATACCATAACGAGACATAATAATACCGCTAATACTTTTTTCATTTTTCTCCTCCGTAATATTTCTCTTCTTTCATGTTAACGATTATTTTATGAGTTTTCTGCGCTTCGACTTTATTTCTGTTTTGGTCTTGCGCATTGTATGTAAAGCGGTTCGTGCCTTTCGACCTATGAAAAGCGCGAAACCGGTCTACGCGATTCTTTTTTGGGGAATTACTTGCTTCCCATCTTTCTCCAGATTTCATCCCAGTCGTTCTGCAGCTGATCTCTGAAATCAGGATGCGCGATGCTGATCAAGGCATCGCCTCTCTGCAGCAGGCTCTTGCCGAACAGGTTCACTGCGCCGTATTCGGTAACAACCCAGTGTACATCGCATCTTGGCGTGGATACCGGTGTTCCCGGCGCCAATGTTGGTACAATCCTGGATACGGCACCGTGTCTTGCCGTAGATGGTAAGCACAGAATTGGTTTTCCGCCCTTAGAGTATGCCGCGCCTCTGAGGAAGTCCACCTGTCCGCCGATGCCGGAGAAAATTTTTCCGTTCATCCATTCGCAGTTTACTTGACCTGTTAAGTCGATCTCAATGCAGGCATTAATTGCACATACTTTATCATTCTGAGAAATGATTGCCGGATTGTTGGTATACCAACCCGGTGCGATATTGATCATCGGATTTCTGTCTACAAACTTATATAAGTCGTGAGAACCCTGAATGAACATCGCTGTGATCTTGCCTTTATCAATGTTCTTGTTCTGTCCGTTTACCACGCCTTTTTCGATCAGCGGCAACAAGTTGTCGGAGAATACTTCGGTATGAACACCGAGGTTCTTCTTGTCGCCGAGGCATTTTAAGATCGCGTTCGGAACCTTACCCTGTCCCATCTGCAGACAGGAACCGTCTTCGATGAGTTCTGCGATGTTTTCGCCGATCTTCGTGGATAACGGGTCGGTATCATCGATAGGCGGAATATTTAAAAGCGGGGTATTTTCTTCAACAAATGCCAGGATCTGCGACACGTGAATGGTGTTATGCTGACCGAATACCCATGGCATGGAAGGGTTCACCTGCGCGATGATCTTCTTGCCATGCGCGATCGCAGATGCGCCAAAGTCTACAGAAACACCGAGGTTGCAGTAACCGTTTTCATCCGGTGGGGTCACATGTGCCAACAAACCGTCAATCGGAACGGTGGTTTCAAAGGCACGGTCGATCATGGATACATGCATTGGACCATAGTTGCCTCTCTTTTCATTGACTGCTTGTCTGGTCGCTGTACCGCAGAAGATGGTATCTACATCCAAGTGACCGTGATACTGCGGTTCACAGTACTGAGCCGTACCCCAGTTCAGACCCTGCCAGAGCTGTACGTTTTCCAGCTCCATCGCTCTCTTGCAGAGTGCTTCGGTCAGAACCCAGGATTCCGCAGTTGCGTGGGTAGTCGCCCATCTTTCTCCGGACTGCACGAATTTTACTGCTTCGTCCGCAGACATTAATCTTTCTTTGTAAATCTGTTTCCAATCTTGCATTTTGTACTCCTTATATATACTTATCTTATTTTGTTTTGTCAAGTTTTAATATATTAGACAAATATTTCTCTCTGGCGTAATCTGCCGCGCCGATCGCCCCCATAACCTGTGGATTCTCCGGAACCAAAATATCGAGTTTGATTTCTTCTGCCATCGCCTGCACCATGCTGGCATTCAATGCGACTCCACCAGTCATGACCACCTGCGGTACCATACCTAAGCGGCTGCACAAACCTGTAACACGTTTTGCCACGGATTGATGCGCACCTTTCGCAACATCTTCCGGCTTCGCGCCGCCGGCGAGCTGAGAAATCACTTCGGATTCCGCGAATACGGTGCAGACACTACTGATCGGCACAGTATTCTGTGCCTTTGCCGCAAGTGTTGCAAGCTCGTCCAAACTGCAGTTCAGTACTCTCGCCATGACCTCAAAGAATCTTCCGGTACCGGCCGCGCATTTCTCGTTCATGACGAAATTATCGACTCTGCCCTTATCGTTCAGCCGAATTGCCTTGGCATCCTGTCCGCCGATATCGATGATGCTGCGTGTCTGCGGATACATTGACACAACGCCCTTTGCGTGACAGCTGATTTCTGTAATCTGCGCATTGGCTTTCTTATAAGTCATTCTGCCGTATCCGGTCGCTACCGTGTACAGAATATCCTCTTCGGTACAACCCTGCTCCTTGAGAAGTTCGCTGAGCGCGATTTCGATGCCGTTCGTTCCAGTGCCAATATTCACAACCTTAGTTCCTAAGAGTTTCCCATCATTGTTCATCAACGCTGCTTTGGAGGATGATGAGCCAATATCTATTCCTAAAAACATGTTCTACCTGCCTTTGTTTATGCTAGCATTTCCGCAAAGCTCTGAATTCTGGTTCTGAGCTGTTCTACAGAATCCATCTGCTGTTCGATTTCCACGTAGAGCTGCTGCACGCCTGCTTCATCAAGTTCTTTCTTAATGATCGGATAATCAAATTCATCCGGGTCACAGAACTTCATCATGCAGATAATGATACCGTCCGCGTGATACTTTTTCGCAAGGTTCTTAAGTATCGTACCTCTGGATTTGTTTTCTTCATAGAAGAAGGTACATCCCTTAAGATCAATGATCCTACCAGCCATTTTTTCGATGGCTGTGCCGCTCGTTCTTGCTGGCACGCGGAACTGTCTGGATTCGTGAGCTAGGTCATCTGCAACAAAAGTATAACCGTATTCTGTAAAGAGATCCAAGAACTTTTCCGGTTCTGTCATCAATCCGGTGATGATGACGCGCGGTCCTTTCATTTCTTCTTTCGGTTCTTTTTTGAGTGCTTCCATCAACATCTTCAACTTTTTCGTATAGGTCTTTTTATCTTGGAAATAAGCCGCCTTGATAATCATATGTCTAGTCTTCGGGTCAAGCGTCTGCGGGTAATCATTGACCAGTTCCACGAATTCTCTCATCGCAGCTCTGTATTCTTCATAAATCACAAATGCGGTTTCGATATCTTCGTCTTTGATTTCATAGCTAAGCAGATTCTCAAGGTCTTTTTTAAACCCCTTGAACTGTGCGACTAGGAAAGCTTCACTGCCGGAGCTTTCTCTGTTCTGCGGATATACGAACGGGATGGCTTTGCAGTTTGGTACCGCGATCGGCCAGTTTGCGAGGATGGCTTTCATGGTATCGCAGTAAGTCGGAATGAATACGCCCTCTAAGAAGTCATATTCACCCTTCATACCGAGCTCCATATTTGCTCTCATGATGGAGCAGCAGAAGCTCTGAATGAACTTGTCTACGTTTACCATGGTCGTCTGTCCGCCCCACATGCCGACAGGAAGAAGTCCTGCGGCATAGATGATTTCTTCCGGTGTATAAATAGGAAATACACCAAACGCTTTTTTGCCTGTTTCTTTCATGGCTTTCGCAATTGTTTTCTTTGGATATCTTGCTTCCTCTGCAAAAGCTTCTACCATAGCTTTGATCTGGTCGTTCATCCTATTTATCTCCTTTCCGAGCTTTTCTTTCTTCCATCATTTCTACAAGGGCCTGTACTCTGGTTTCGTACTGTGCTTCGGAGAACGCACTTGGGTCGGCCATATCGCCGTCGAACATGACGGACGGAATGCCTAGCTGTTCTTTGAGTCTTCTCTGGATTTCATACTGCTTGAAGTCCATGCCCTTACAGCTTCTGTTAGAATGGAAGATTGCTCCGTCTACATTGAAAGCGCCTGCCAGCTTGATGAATCTGTCGGCAGCATATTCTACGTTTCTCTGGGTATAGATCGCATCATAAGCTCTTGCCATATCGTGCAGATCGCCCGGCTCATAGAAGATTGCCCAGCTCTCCGGATAAGTAGAAGTTACCATGTTGATGCCGTTCTTCTTTAAGATCTTGTAGCAAGGCCCCAAGCTGTGCCAACAAGGAATGCCGTCCCAAAGAATTCTGTATTTTTCTTCGGAATCATCCTTCCATGGTCCTTTGCCCTGCTCTGCTTTTTCCTTGAGTTCGTCGTACCAGAGTTTGAACAATCTTGCTCCGTCCTTCTTGCCTCTCATACAGACGATCATCGCCATGTAGTTGAACATGTCGAATCCACTCAGCGGAGATGGATTATGCATCGCCATATTGGTAGCTTCGACCCACCATTTTGCGGTCTCGTTTGAAGTCTTCATGATGTCTTTGAGCTTGTCATAATCCATCTTTCTGCCTGTAAACGCTTCCAGCTGTCTGATGGCGTCCTTTAATTGTGCTTCAAGGAAGTTGATGTTGTCTTCCCGTACTTCGTAAGAAGAGTTAAAAGGTGCGTCCATCATAATCAGCGGAACGTTCAACTTCTTAGCCAGATTCTCGTACCATTTAATTACAGTGCAACAGATATTGCTGCAGCAGAAAATCAAATCTGGCATCGGGATATCCTGCGCTTCGGAGTGCTGTAAATCAGCGTATCCGATATTGACACGTGCATAGGAGCAAATGTCCGCGGAGTAGCCATCCCCTTCTGATTTATCGATAAACTGCGGTGCGTCTTTTCTGGACGCAACGGCTGCTGCATGATTCTCCGGATAAACTACGGTTAAATCCATAGCTTCCAGAAGTTCCTGAGGTGCAATCGAGGTGGACCATACAACAGGTTTGCCTTGTGCTTTTGCTTCCATTGCCTCAGCATAGTGCTTTTGCAGGAGTTCTCCAAGCAGCTGTTTTGATGTTAATTTTTCTTCTGCCATAATTTTCTTCTCCTTGTCATCCATCTTTCACGTTGTGTTTATTTCGCCACGCCGGATTTCTTATTGTCTGTCCAGACATAGAAACCTTCACCGACTTTTCTGCCAAGTTGTCCCGCGTTGACTTTTTCCTTCAGCAGGCTTCCCGGTCTGAATCTTTCGCCATAGTTCTCAAAGAGCTCTGTTTGAACCTGCAGGTTCAGGTCAAGCGCGGTATTATCATACAATTCAAACGGGCCGACCGGATGTCCCATACCGAATTTACAAGCCTTATCAATGTCCTCTACCGATGCAACTCCCTCTTCTAGGAGCTTTAGGGATTCGATCATGATCGCGTGGTAAATTCTGTTTACTACGAATCCGGTTACATCCTTCTGCAGTCTGACGGTTTCCTTGCCCATCTCCTGCAAAAGTTCGATTACATCGTCAATGACTTCTTCGTCACAGAGATGTCCTGGGATGACTTCTACCAACTTCATGACAGATGCCGGTGAGAAGTAGTGGGTGCCGAGGAATCTTGCTTTTCTTTCTCTTTTAACCGCCAGAGACAGTTTGGTAACAGAAAAGGTTGATGTATTTGTAAGGAAAACTGTCTCTGGCTTACAGATTTTATCGAGTTCTTTGAACAACTCTTCCTTTAACTCATAGATTTCCGGAACTGCTTCCGTGATATAGTCGTAATCCGCAAGGTCCTTTTTATCTGCGATTGGGATGATCCTTGCAAGAATCTCTTCCTTTTGGTCTGCGGCAAGTCTACCCTTCTTGATCTCTCTGTCCAGGATGCCTGCCTGTTTTTCTTTTGCGACCTGTGCAAGTTCCATCGTCGCATCTACGATCGCAACCTGGTGTCCTGCTCTCGCGTATACGATGGCGATCTCACGTCCCATCATGCCCGCACCGACTACTGCAACTTTTTTCATTTCTATTTCCTCTTTTCGTATTTTGTATTAGTCTTCGTAAATGTTCTCAATCAGGCAGGATACGCCGAGTCCGCCGCCGCAGCAGCTGGAGAACATACCGTACTTGCCGCCTTTTCGGATGAGTTCTTTCATGGTGAAGATGCAGACTCTAGCGCCGGAGGCGCCGTTCGGATGTCCGAATGCAATCGCGCCGCCGTTCGGGTTCCAGTTTTCCATGTTCATCTTCTCGCCTGTAATGTTTTCCATTTCCTTGATGACCGAGAGGTTCTGTGCCGCGAAAGCTTCGTTACACTCATAAATGTCGATATCGTTCATCTGCAGTCCCATCTTCTTGAGGATCTTGATGTTGGAGTAAACTGGACCGATCCCCATGATCTTCGGATCAACACCTGCGTCTGCGCCCCATACCCATCTTGCGAGCGGCTTATAGCCAAGCTCTTTTGCTTTATCTGCGCTCATCATCAGGACGAATGCAGCGCCGTCGTTTCTGCCGGATGCGTTGCCTGCTGTCGTAACGCCGCCTTCATTGACTGCTCTTAACTTTGCAAGTCCTTCTAAGGTTGTATTTGCTCTCGGATGCTCGTCAGTGTCGATAATAACCGGATCTGCCTTCTTGGAATATTTCACTTCGACCGGAAGAATTTCATCCTTAAAATATCCTTTTTCCATAGCGGCAGCTGCTCTCTGCTGTGATCTTAAGGAAAAAGCATCGCATTCTTCTCTGCTGATGTTCCACATCTTAGCCATACGGTCGGAAACTTCAATCATGCTGATTGCGTCTTCCTTGACTGGGCTCAATGCCCAAGGAACCGCTGCCGGTGCAATATCTTTATATGGTTCAATGGAGGTCGGGAACTTAACATATGCCTGGCTGTAAGTTTCTGCGCCGCCTACAACTGCGGTGTCAATCATGCCTTCGCCGATCTGAAGCGCTGCTGCGTTGATCGCTGCGATGGCAGACCCACACTGCATTTCGATAAAGGTCGCGGAGGTGTCGTAAGGTAATCCTGCTGTTAATGCCGAGTATCTTGCGAAGTTGTTGGATGCGATATCTCCGAATGCGCTGCCTGCAAAGACCGCATCAACCTTTCCTTTCTCAAGGATCTTCGTTTTTTCGCAAAGTCCTTTGATGGTTGTTCCTGCGAGCTGTGTGGCTGTCATGTTTCTGAAACCGCCACCCATACGTCCAAATGCTGTACGCATACCGTCTACGATAACTACTTCTCTCATCGCTATTCATGTCCTTTCTTTTCTGCTTGTTCATAACTTGTACGATTGATGCTACCATATATAGCAAAAGGCATGCCATTTTACACCAAGAATTTACGAAAATCGTTTTTTATTTATCAAACTTGTTCAAATTTCAATGTTTTTTGTGAAGATATTTTTTTATGTTATGTACACTGCGTGAGTGAAACGTGATATTTTTTATTTACGTCTATTTTTTGTACTAATTTTATGTCTATTTTTTATGCATAATGTTTATTTTATGTACGAATTGAGGTATAATAAATGAACTGTATACTTTTTGTTCAATTTTAAAGAGATGATGGTTGACTTTTCGATAGCACCCGTCTATAATTTGTATATCAAAGATTTTCGGCATTACGCGATCGCAAACCGAAAAACATTTCAAAAGCATGCAGACGCTTAGCATACAAGAGGGGGTATCATGGCTTTTAACAACAAAAAGAACTTTCAATCTAATGACAAACTGGCGCTTACTGAAAAGTTCATTGAAAACCTGGGCGCGAACGTTTTCGTTGCCGACAAAACCGGAGACGTCATTTTTGCAAATCAAAACAGCGCGGACACCTATCAATGCACCCTAGATGAGCTTTTTGAGTTTAACGCTTTTACCATGCAGGAGAAGGGTTATACCGACCGTCAGCCCGCTGTCAAGGAAGTGTTGTTAAAGAAGAAAGAAATCAAACGCTATATCAAAACCGGCAAGGATGTCGGCATGATCATCAGCTGCAAGCCGATTTTTGATGAAAACGGCGATGTAGAATATGCTGTAGCCACCAGTTATCGAGAGGAAGATTTTCTCTATTTGCTGAATCAGGTCGATAAGCAGAAACGTAAATTGCAGGAAACTGTCGCTTATTTGAACAAGCTCGGACAAAAACCATTCTTCATCGCGTCTTCCAACGAAAAGATGAAGCAAATGTATGCCTTGGCGCAAAAATCCGCCTCGATGGACAGTGCCGTTATGATTTATGGAGCTTCCGGAACCGGCAAAGAGGTGCTCGCGAACTATATCCACTCCATTTCCACTCGCCAAAATGAACCGTTCATTCCGGTAAACTGTGCTGCGATTCCGACAGAACTGATGGAATCCGAGTTCTTCGGCTATGAAAAAGGCTCATTTACCGGAGCCAGTGAAAATGGTCGCATGGGTCTTTTCGAAGCAGCATCCGACGGCACCTTGTTTTTGGATGAAATCGGCGAATTGACACTGCCGATGCAGTCCAAATTACTGCGTGTACTGGAATCTGGCGAGTATAAACGCATTGGTTCCAATAAAATTTCCACAACCAATGCCCGCATTATCGGCGCAACCAACAAGGATTTGTGGAAACTCGTACAAGACGGAGGTTTTCGCAAAGACTTATACTACAGGTTGAACGTCATCCCGCTGCACTTGCCGCCGCTATGTGAACGCCGTGAAGACATCCTTCCTTTGGCCTATGCTTTTTTGAATAAATTCAACACCAAAATGGGAACAAAAAAAGTCTTCTCTGAAGATGCCTGCGATTTCATGCAGTCCTACTCTTGGCCAGGCAATATCCGAGAACTTAAAAATTTCGTAGAGCGTTTGATGGTCATTTCGACCGGCACGATTCTGAATCTTACAAAGGAATACATGTCCATTTTTGATACCGAAACCTTCGGACAAGATTTCGATGTAAATACTCTTGAGCATTCAGAAACTGCAAGCCTATCCGATGCGGATGCCGCCGAAACTGGTTCGTACAAAATGATGCGGATTGATTACTCCCTTCCATACAAAGAAGCACTTCGCCGTTTTGAGCAGGAATACACAGGGCATGTCCTAAAAGAATGCGGCGGCAACATATCAAAGGCTGCAAAAGTGTTAAAAATGCAGCGTTCTAGCCTGTATAACATCTTAAACCGTGCCCAAACTATAGAAAAATAAACGGAGAAACAAGAAATGGAAAGATTACCGGACAGACCCGATGCAATGCGTAACGAATCACCCGCAGCAAATACAGATGCAGGTAATACAAAAAAACAGTCCAAAAAGGATAAGTTCAAAACTTACAGTTTTTTAATTTTAATTGTTGTTCTGCTTTTTATCCTAATGCAAAAAAATGAAGTACCGCTCGATCATATTGCTGTGAATGACTGTCGCTACGATGAGGCTCGAACCTCCTATTTTGTGGCTGGCACCTTACTTGAAGGCGAAAAATTTGCAAAAGCCCAGGTTATTTTTAACGAAGAAAGCGGTATCGCTGAGATTACGCTTTATAAATACACTACCCCAACTTTTTTGGGAACGCGCAATTTTGTAGCAATGATTGATACCACTACGGCAGACATCAAAGAGATTTGGCTAAAGACAGAAACAGGCAAGCTGCAGGTAAAGGGATTTACCGCAGCCTGCTTTTTTGTAAGATCTGTTGGTCACAGTTATCGACTACTTCCCACGACGGCGCCATCACATAAAAGAACACGCTGCTCTCCCACTCCGGAAAATATCGCGCATAGACTCTGCCGCGCATTTTGACAGGGGTAAAATCGTCCTGCGAATATGCATTGTATTTAGGCGTTCCGTATTGCAGATAGGACTGCCGGAAGCCGTTCGCGCGATGGAAGGCGCCGCTGACTGTCAGGTCGGCATCCACGCAGCTCCAGCCGCCATAGCCTAAAAATCCGTCCACCCTCTGCACTTCCCGAACTGTCCAGTCAAACTGCATATCCTGCGCGCGAAGGCCAAAGTCACGTAGTACAAGCTGTTCAAAATCATACTGCGGCACCAATCCTGTTTTGGCAAGATCGAGGCTGCCGTCCGCGTGAAAGCCGAACGGTGGCCGTGCTCTGTTTGAAACCTTACCTCCGGCAGCAGTGCCTTCCTGCCGTTCGGGATCCGATATGTCCGCGGTATCTGTCAGGGAAGTGTCGCCTGTTTCCGATACGTCCGCGGTGTCTGTCACCAGATAAGCACCATAGAACGCATTGTAATAAGGCGATGTTGGATCGTATAAGCGGCTGCAGCCCTTGCCCCGACGCAGATCGAAGGCAGGGAAATTGTATAAGATTGTCAATTCGCGATTGGCTTCCCCTATAAACCGACAGAAGCTTTCAGCGGAAGGATTGAAGGTCATCACAAACGGATACCAGTCCGCCTCCGATGTCGCGCCGCCGCCCGGAATTGAAAGTTCGATTCCTTTCTCTTCCATAATGCTTTGTCGTTCGTGCACGCCGCTGTAAACAGACATTACGCTAAGGCTCACCAGATACTTCGAAAGCGGTGACAGCGCAAAAACGACCAGCAGCACGGCGGCTGCGGCAAGAACCATCAGTTTTATTTTTGCCTTTGGTTTTCTCTTTTTCGGTTTTCTCGTACGCATATTTCTTTTCATCCCTTGCGCTTTTTCGCAGTGTCCGCTATAATTTTCCTATCATCTTCAGAAAGGATTTTAGATTCATGAATATTTGCATTTATGGGGCAAGCAGCCCTGATATCGATAAAAGCTATTTCGCGCCGGTGGAGGCGCTCGGCCGCGCCATGGTTCAAAAAGGCTTCGGTCTGGTCTTCGGCGGCGGGCAGGGACTGATGGGTGCCGCAGTGCGCGGCGTAATCGCCGCAGGCGGCTACAGTCTGGGGATCGCTCCGCGTTTTTTCGACAAGCCCGGTATTCTTCAAAAGGACTGCAGTGAGTTCCTCTATCCGGAAACCATGCGTGAGCGCAAGCAGCTCATGGAGGAACGCGCGGACGCTTTCATCGTGCTGCCCGGCGGCATCGGCACATTTGAGGAATTTTTTGAAATCCTTACGCTCAAGCAGCTTGGCCGCATCAACAAACCCATCATGCTGTTTAATTTGAACGGTTACTACGGTCCACTGCTTCGCCTGCTGGACGAGACCATCGCGCAGGGCTTCATGAAGCCGGCATGCCGCAGGCTCTACGCCGCGTTTGACAGCATAGACGAAATGCTCACCGCAATACAAAAGGAGCTCGCAGAGCCCCTCGATCTCACCGGTCTAAAAAATATCTAACCACTTCGCCTGCGATCATCAGACCTGCCGCTGACGGCACAAAGCTGATGCTTGCAGGCGTTCTCATACCTGTCTTCACCGGCTCTTCTTCCGAATAGAGCACCTGCACCCCGCGCACGCCGCGTTTTTTGAGTTCTTTTCGGATCACCTTCGCCAAGGGGCAGACTCTGGTTTTTTCAATGTCCGTAATCCGAAAAAGGCCGGGATTCAGCTTATTGCCGGTACCCATGGAGGAAAGAATCGGCACGTCGGCTTCCTTTGCGCGGCAGATCAGGTCGATCTTCGCCGTCACATTGTCGATCGCGTCCACGATATAATCGTAATCTCCAAAGCTGAATTCCGAGGCTTTTTCCGGCAGATAAAAGCACTGCATCGGTTTGACCCTGACCTTGGGATTGATTGACCGCATGCGTGCCGCGCAGACCTCCACCTTCGGCTGACCGATGGTCTCGTGTGTGGCAATAATCTGGCGATTCAGATTCGTAATGTCCACCACATCAAAATCAATGAGATGAAGATGTCCGACGCCGATGCGGGCCAGTGCACAGGCAACATTGGAACCAAGTCCCCCAAGCCCTGCAATGGCTACATGTCCCTCGGATAGCAGGCGCTGTTTTTCAGGGGAATGGCGTCTGTTCAGTGCATCCATGATCTGCGTTTGTGTCAGCATATTGGTTGGATTCTTATTCATAAATATCAGCCTCCTCCTACAAATGTGACGATTTCCATGCAGTCGCCATCTTTCAGTATGGTTTCAACATAGCGGTCTTTTGGTAGAATTTCTTCATTTAGTTCCACAACGATGCGGTCTGTCTTGTAGCTGCAGGCTTCCAGATAGGAAGAAACACTGGTGTTATCTGCAAGAACGACCTCTTTTCCGTTGATTGTGACCATCGTATAAATCCTCCTTCCCAGATGAAAAAAGAGTTCACGAAAGTAATACACCCGTGGTGGTGCACCCCTTCATGAACCCTTTGTTCACTCTCAATTATAACATTATTTTATTATGTTCCTGATTAGATGATGTTAGATAATGGAATTTTAATCATACCATGGAAGAATATGTAGTGATACATATCTTACAGGCAAGAACGTGTGCATCATATACTACGTATTTAGAGTTTCTGCGTGATTTTCCATTAAAAAAAGAGATACGCGGTAATGTATCTCTCAGTCCATTCGTTCCTTATACATCCCTACGTTGGCATTATCCAAATCAGGTTTGTGGGTCGAAGTTCTCAACTTCCTCTCAGCCTAGTACATAAGCTCCCCATATGTGATTACAAGGCAGAGTATAAAAACAATCATTGGAAATGTCAAGTGTTTTTTGCGAATTTCTTTTAGTAGAGGTCGAAAAGGTGCAAAAAAGGATAATTGTTTCAAAAGTCTGACAATTTACGATTATTTAGAAAAAAGACACATGGAAAAGGTGTTGACAGAAGAGGGAAAATATTGTATATTTATCAAGTCGGTAATCACTGAGATTACGGAGCAGGCTGCCGTGGCACAGTAGGTAGCGCACCTCATTGGTAGTGAGGAGGTCACGGGTTCGATTCCCGTCGGTAGCTTTTGAACCGGAAACTGTAGAATGCAGTTTCCGGTTTTTTGTTTGTTCGGAAATTCCGA
>ERZ779861.3345-NODE-3345-length-13446-cov-2.593234_pt1 | contig 13446 bp, 10 predicted proteins | sample MGYA00511558_ERZ779861 | MGnify/ENA primary metagenome ERZ779861 (study PRJEB29588, sample SAMEA2163432) | human gut metagenome | biome: human gut; feature: human-associated habitat; material: faeces | place: Denmark | collected 2008/2010 ... | reverse complement strand
CCCAGCCACTTCCTGTGATATAACCACGAACGATACACTCGATTGGAAGCATTTCGAGTTTCTTACACATCATAGATTTTCCATCATATTTCTCCTGCTGGAAGAACTCCGGCATATCTTTTACATCAACAGAGAGCATGTGGTTAGGAAGAATGTCTTCTGTCAGATCAAACCAGAATTTGGACATCTGAGTCAGGACAGTTCCTTTCTTTGTGACTTCATTGTTGAGAATCACGTCAAAGCAGCTGATGCGGTCTGTAGCAACCATGATTAAGCTGTCTCCATTATCATAAATTTCACGAACTTTACCTTCTTTGATTGGTTTTAATTCCTGCATTTTTTCACCTCATAGAATTTTCTTAGAATTTACAACGTAACCGTACACTTTTTAGGGGAAACTGTCAAGCGGGCTGAAAACGTGGGAAGAGAGGTGTGAAAAATCAATGAAGAAGGAAAAATGTGGAAAATTGTGTTTTTTGTATAAAAACAATGGAAAAATAAAGAGAGTGATTGTGGAATACGTTGGGTAAAAAGTAAAAAAAACAGAATGTTTTTGAGGTATCATAAACAAATCAGATATTATTTAATAAGAAATTATTATAGTAGAAAAGGCAGTTACACAGAAGGTGAAAGAGAATAGTAAAAAGAAATATTGACATCTATGACATATTGTAATTAAATTAAATTAGTATGTCTATTTATATAGAAGAAACGAGGGAATAGAATGATGCAGAATCATAATCAACAGAAAAAAATTGCGCTGATCAATGACTTTACAGGCTTTGGCAGATGCTCAATTGCGGTACAGATGCCGATTATTTCAATGCTGAAAGTGCAGTGTTGTGCAGTGCCTACCTCGATTTTTTCAAATCATACCGCATATGAAGATTATTATTTTACAGATTATACATCAAATATGGAAGCATATATTGAACAATGGAAGAAGCTGGATCTGAAGTTCGAAGGAATTTGTACTGGTTTTTTGGGATCAGCAGAACAGATTCGGATTGTCAGTGAGTTTATCCAGTATTTTAGAGACGAGAATACAGTGGCTGTGATCGATCCGGTGATGGGGGACAATGGGGAGGCATATTCGACTTATACGGAAGAAATGTGCAGACAGATGATTCAATTAGTCCGCTATGCGGATGTAGTTGTTCCAAATGTGACAGAGGCATGTATCCTGACAGGAACACCGTATAAGGAACGGTGGACAACAAGAGAGCTGGCAAAGATGGCAGAACAGATTGTGCAGACCGGACCAGAAAAAGTTGTGATTACAGGAATTCCACAGAAAACGTATGTATCCAACTTGTGCTATGAAAAAGGCAAAGGATACGAGATGATCCGTACACATAAAGTAGGACATTCCAGATGTGGTACGGGAGATATTTTCTCTGCAATCATTGCAGCAGATGCGGTCAATGGAGTGGAATTTACAAAATCTGTCCGAAAGGCATCCGCATTTATAAAGAAGTGCATACAAAAGTCAATTGAAATGGAGATTCCGTTGACGGATGGTGTCTGTTTTGAAGAATTAATGGGACTATTGAAATAAAAGAAAATTAAGGAGTAAACAAAAATGAATTTAGAAGAATGCTATGAAGCAATAGATAGTGACTATGATGATGTGATGAGAAGACTTGGAAGTGAAACACTGGTCCGTAAATTTGTATTGAAGTTTTTGGATGATACAAGTTTCCGGGGATTAAAAGAAGGACTTGAAAATCAGGATGCAGAACTCGCATTCCGAAGTGCACATACATTGAAAGGCGTGTGCATGAATCTTGGATTTACAAAGTTATTCGAGGTCAGCTCAGCATTAACAGAAGAGCTTCGAGACAAAGAAATCAAAGAAAACACTACAGAGATGTTTGAAGAAGTAGAACGAGAATATACCCGAACAATAGAAGCAATTAAAGGATTATGTTAAGAAGACAATTGAAAAAATATAAATTTTTCCTGCCAGTAGAAATTTATCTGCTGGCAGTTTTTATAGTTGCACCACTTGCAGCGTATACTCCTTCAGCAAGGCCTGTATCAACGGAAACAACAGGTCTTTTATATGTTTTCATGATAAATTCCTTCAATGCTTTCGTGTATTACATACTATCTAACCACATTAATGGAAAAAATGTATAGAAATCAAGAAAAATCCTTATAAAGTGAATGACAATTCATCCAAGCAGGGTGTAGAATAGTAAAATAATGGCTGAATAGTGATTGGAAAAGGAGAGAAGGCATGCTTCAGATACAACATATTTGCAAGGAATATCGAACAGGTAATCTGATACAGAAAGCATTGGATGATGTCAGTCTGAATCTCAGAGATAATGAATTTGTTGCTATTCTGGGACCGAGTGGTTCGGGAAAGACAACGCTTCTGAATATCATTGGTGGTTTGGATCGGTATGACAGCGGAGATCTGATTATTAATGGAATATCAACGAAGAAATATAAGGACAGAGACTGGGATTCTTATCGTAATCACACGATTGGATTTGTTTTCCAGAGTTATAATCTGATTCCGCATCAGACTGTTCTGGCAAATGTTGAACTGGCACTTACGATTTCGGGGATTGGCAAGTCCGAGAGAAGGAAGCGTGCGACAGAAGCACTTGAAAAGGTTGGACTAGGTGCGCAGCTTCACAAGCGCCCAAGTCAGATGTCCGGAGGACAGATGCAGCGTGTTGCGATTGCCCGGGCATTAGTGAATGATCCGGATATCCTGCTTGCGGATGAACCGACAGGTGCACTGGACAGTGATACAAGTGTGCAGGTCATGGATCTTCTTCAGGAAGTAGCGAAAGACCGTCTGGTTGTTATGGTTACACATAATCCGGAGCTTGCAGAGCAGTATGCGACAAGAATCGTTACATTAAAAGATGGTGTGATCCGTTCAGATACAGATCCGTTTGAAGTAGATGAAACGACGATGGGAGTGGCAGAACACAGGAATATGGGAAAATCCTCGATGTCATTTCTGACAGCATTAGCTTTGAGCTTTAACAATCTGAAGACAAAGAAGGCACGAACGCTTCTGACTTCATTTGCAGGCTCAATCGGAATTATCGGAATTGCATTAATTCTGTCTCTATCTACAGGTGTGAATCAATATATTCAGAACGTAGAGGAAGAGACGCTTTCAGAATATCCTCTACAGATACAAAGTACAGGCTTTGATCTGACATCCATGATGGTCGGGATGGACAGTGCTTCTGCGGATGATAAAAAAACAGACAAAGAGAAGTCAGATACAAAGAAAAAGTCAAAGGATCAGGTTAAAGTAATTCAGATGGTGACGAATATGTTTTCCACAATGGATTCAAATGACCTTGGTGCTTTGAAGAAGTATCTTGATACTGGCAAGAGTGGAGTGGAACAATATACGAATGCTATAGAATATAAGTACAGCGTTTCTCCGCAGATTTATAAAGAAAATAAAGACAGTATCCGTCAGGTGAATCCAGATCAATCCTTTTCTGCTATGGGATTGGGTTCTTCTATAAGTACGAATAGTATGATGTCATCTATGATGAGTACAGATGTTTTTTATGAGATGCCGGAGAGCAGTAAACTCTATGAAAATCAGTATGAAGTGGAAAAGGGTCATTGGCCAGAGAGATATAATGAATGTGTTGTGGTTCTGACTTCGAATGGCGGAATGAGTGATTTTATGCTTTATACATTGGGACTTCGTGATCCGTTGGAGCTTGATGAGATGATCCAGTCCTTTATGAAAGAGGAAAATGTTACTACACCGGATGATTTGGGAACTTATTCTTATGATGATATTATCGGAACAAAGTTCAAGCTTGTGAACAGTTCTGAGTATTATGAATATGATAGTCAGTATCAGGTTTGGAAAGATAAGACGGATAATGAAGATTATATGAAATCACTTGTAGCGAATGGGGAAGATCTTACCGTGGTTGGTATTGTGAAACCAGCTGAAGATGCGAAAGCCTCCTCTCTGAGTCCTGGAATTGCATATCCGACATCATTGACGAAACATGTGGCAGAACAGGCAGCAAAAAGTGAGATTGTGAAACAGCAGCTGGCAAATCCGGATGTTAACGTATTTACAAATAAAAAATTCGGAGAGAAAGACAGTGAAAATGGATTCTCCATGGATTCTTTATTTACGGTTGACGAAGCAGCACTACAGAAAGCATTTGGATTTGACGCAAGTGCGATGAACAATTTAGGAAATTCTCTGGATTTTGGGAATTCGTTAAATCTCAGTGAATCTATGGATCTGTCAAAAGCATTTCAGACAGGAAGTAATACGCTGGATCTGTCGGGACTTGTGAATCCAGATTCTCTGAACTTAGATCTTTCCGGAATGCCGCAGATGAATCTGGGAGAGATCGTTTCAAATCTGGATCTGAAGGTATCACCGGATGGTATGAAACAGATGGCTTGTGGACTGCTGACGGGATATCAGGAGTATGCAAAGACACATCCAGAGGCAGATTATTCAGGTCTTGGAGAGGATTTTACAGCATTTCTTAAGACAGATGCAGCAAAAAAGATTATTTCCGATAATATAAAAGATATCATGAAATCAAGCGGAACTGTGACGATTACAACCGAGAAAATACAGGAATTGATCAAAAATATTATGACCGGATACGAACAGTATATTATGGAAAAAGGATATACAGATCCGGATCAATTCGATGAATATTTGATGGAATATCTTCAGACGGATGAAGCGAAGAAAATAATTTCAGATTGGATGTCAGAAGTTATGCCGGAAGATCCGGAGATTGAGATAACACCGGAACAGCTTGAGAAACTATCAGATGATCTCGTGAAAGGTTATTTGGCATATGCTTCAGAGAATGGTCTTCCGGATCCGTCTAAGATGGGAGAACATTTCATGGCTTATCTGCAAACAGATGATGGAAAGAAGCAGTTTCAGGAGGGTCTGTCAGCAATGATCGATATGGATCAGCTGGAAAGCCAGGTGTCAAAAATCATCGGAAATTATATGAATCAGGCAATGGGGACTATGGGAAATGCGATAGGCCAGGCACTTGAGACACAGGTGTCCTCTGCAATGACACGGATTATCAGTCAGATGACAACAGAGCTTGAATCTGCAATGAAACAGATGATGACCAATGTAGGAACGCAGCTTCAGAACAGCCTCGGAAATGCAATGCAGATTGATCCGACAGCATTTGCAGATGCATTTCAGATGAATATGACAGAAGATGATCTGGCGGAGCTTATGATGTCGATGAGTGGGAAAGGCTTGGCTTCTTATGATAGTAATCTGCAGAAACTGGGATATGTAGATTTTGCAGTCCCGTCTGCTATTAACATTTATCCAAAGGATTTTGAAGGAAAGGAACAAGTAGTAAAGATTCTGGACGATTATAATAGCAGGATGGAGGCAGAAGGGAAGGATGAGCAGGTCATTACTTATACCGATGTAGTTGGAACTTTAATGTCCTCTGTCACAACAATCGTAGATACGATAAGTTATGTGCTGATTGCATTTGTAGCAATTTCTCTTGTAGTATCATCCATCATGATTGGTGTTATTACCTACATCAGTGTGCTTGAGCGGAAGAAGGAAATTGGAATATTAAGAGCAATCGGTGCGTCAAAGCGAAATGTATCACAGGTATTTAATGCAGAGACATTTATTATCGGACTTTGTGCAGGACTGATCGGAATCGGACTGACTTTATTACTTCTGATTCCGGGAAATGCGATTATTCACAATGTGGCGGATAATGCGAAGGTAAATGCAGTTCTGCCGATTGTTCCGGCAATCATACTGATTTTATTAAGTGTTGTCCTTACATTACTTGGTGGACTGATCCCATCAAAGAAAGCAGCAAAGAGTGATCCTGTGACAGCGCTTCGTACAGAGTAGGGGACTGGTGAGAAGAATGGAAAATTTAGTTTTTAGTCTGAATGCAACCGTACCGATCTTTTTGATGATGGTACTGGGAATGCTGTTCAGAAAGCTTGGCTGGATGGATGAAGAGTTTGCAGCAAAGATGAATAAATTTGTCTTTCTGATTCCATTGCCGGTATTGTTGTTTGGTGACCTGGCAAAGGTTGATTTTAAAGAAGTGTGGAATATCAAATTTGTGATTTTCTGCTTTGTAGTAACATTTATCTGTATTACAATTGCTGCACTGGTATCTTGCATCTGGAAAGACCGTTCAATCCAGGGTGAATTTATTCAGGCTTCGTACCGGAGCAGCGCAGCACTTCTTGGAATTGCATTTATCCAGAATATCTATGGCACAGCAGGTATGGCACCGCTGATGATTATTGCAACAGTTCCTTTGTATAATGTGATGGCAGTTGTGGTGCTTTCTTTCCTGAAACCGGACAGAGAGAAATTCGATCGGGCACTGATTCTCTGTACATTGAAAGGGATTGTTACCAATCCCATTATTTTGGGGATTGCTGCAGGTGTAATCTGGTCTGCGCTTCAGATACCGAAACCGGAAGTTCTGGATAAGACACTTCACAATCTTTCGGTTCTTGCCACTCCTCTGGGATTGATGGCGATGGGAGCCTCCTTTCGTGTTTCTCAGGCACGGAGCCAGATGAAGCCTGCGGTTGTCAGCAGTATTCTGAAACTGGTGGTATTTTGTGCTGCATTTCTGCCCCTTGCTGTGGGGCTCGGATTCCGAAATGACAAGTTAGTGGCGATCCTTGTTATGCTGGGTTCTGCCACGACAGTAAGCAGTTATGTCATGGCACGCAATATGGGGCATGAAGGGAGTCTGACATCTAATACCGTAATGCTTACCACGCTGTGCAGCGCATTTACTCTGACCGGATGGCTGTGCTTTCTGCGCATGATGGAATTTATTTGATGAGTCTTTTTATAACGAACCTGGAGTACTTTGAACGATGAACAAAAGTATTCCGGGTTTTTTGATGCCTGCGGGAAAAACAGGAAGCGTGTCCGAACTTAAAACGATGAAATATTTAAAGAAATACTATGATTTTTTCGAAAAATATTAAGAAAAAGTGTATTTATACATAAAAATATGATAAAATGGTAAAAAGAGCTATTGTAGTAAAAGGAGACTGATTTGAATGGAGGTAAGCTGAATGGAGGGCAAAAGAAGGGTAAGTACGGGAATACCGGGATTTGATCAGGTGATTGATCAGTTCCGGTTAGGTGACAATGTAGTATGGCAGGTTGAGTCTTTAGAAGATTACAGAAGAGTGGTGCAACCTTATATCCGCCAGGCGGTCAGGGATGGACGGAAACTGGTTTATATTCGATTCGGAAGCCATGAGCCTGTAATTTCGGAAGAAGACATGGGTGCAGTTTCTCTGGAATGGATCAATGCCCAAAAGGGTTTTGAACACTTTGCTACAAAAGTTCATCGGCTGATTACAGATTATGGAAAAGAAGCATTTTATGTTTTTGATTGTCTTACCGATCTGCTGAAATTCTGGTATTCTGATTTGATGATTGGAAACTTTTTCCGGGTGACGTGTCCTTACCTGTTTGAATTGGAGACCATTGCGTATTTTGCGTTGATCCGGGATTCTCATACGTCGGATACGATCAACAGAATCCGGGAAACCACCCAACTTTTATTGGAGGTTTATGATGTGGACGGCAATTTCTATGTCCATCCGGTTAAAGTGTGGCAGAGATATTCTAAAACGATGTTCTTGCCGCATCTGATTACGCATGATACAGCGCAGTGTATCACCTCCAGTGCAGAGGCCGCGGCCCTTTTTTCCAGATATGGTCTGGAAGATGAAAAGATGGATTACTGGGATGTGACATTTCAGCGTGCTTATCAGGCATTATCCGGTTCAGAGGAACGCCGGGAGGAACGGAAAAAATTATTGTTAAAACTTCTGATCGGGGATGACACGAAGATCTATACTCTCTGCTGCAGGTTTTTCAGTCTGCGGGATCTGGTGAATATCAAGTCCCGGGAAATCGGAACCGGACGGATCGGAGGAAAGGCAGTAGGAATGCTGCTTGCAAGAAAAATCGTGGAGCAGGATAAGGAGCGGCGGTTTGCTCCCTATCTTGAGATGCATGATTCCTTTTACCTGGGAGCTGATATATTTTACACATATATTGTACACAACGATTGTTGGAAACTTCGGACGAAACAGAAAACAAGAGAGGGATATTATAGATATGCCCCGGAACTCAAAGAACGGATTCTTCATGGAACTTTTCCTGAGATGATTAAAAATCAGTTTCGTAAAATGTTGGAATATTATGGCCAATCACCGATTATTGTCCGTTCCAGTTCTCTTCTGGAAGATAATTTCGGCAATGCATTTGCCGGAAAGTACGACAGTGTGTTTTGTGTGAATCAGGGAACACCGGAAGAACGTTACGAGGCATTTGAGCATGCGGTCCGTACGGTATATGCCAGCACGATGAATCAGGATGCGCTGAATTATCGTATGAACCGCGGACTGTTTGAACAGGATGAGCAGATGGCACTGCTTGTTCAGAGGGTGTCCGGTGATTATTATGGGACGGATTTCTTTCCGCATATTGCAGGGGTTGGTAACTCTTCCAATTTGTATGTGTGGAATTCAGATATTGATATGAGTGCCGGGATGCTGCGGCTGGTTTTCGGGCTGGGAACACGGGCGGTAGACCGTGTAGTCGGTGATTATCCCAGAATTGTCTGCCTGGATGATCCAAACAGGAAACCACTTGTTGATTATCAGAATGTGCGTAAGTTTTCACAACATTATGTGGATCTTCTGGATCTGGAGCATAATACCTGGACGCATAAGGGAACGGATCAGATTCTGAATATGAATTTAAAAGCGGATAAAAAGTTATTTGCATCCAAAGATTTTGAGACGATGCGCCGTTTGCGGGAACGGGGGGACTATCGGAATTTTTATATTGTGGATTTTCCGCATCTGCTGCAGAAAACAGATTTTCCGCAGAAAATGCGGGAGATTTTAAAGTTGTTATCCGATACTTATGAATATCCGGTTGATATTGAATTTACCGCAAATTTCAAGGAAGACGGCAGTTACAGAATTAATCTTCTGCAGTGCCGCCCGTTACAGACGAAAGGACTTGGGCGAAATGTGACCTTGCCGGAATTAAAAGATGAGAAAGATTGCCTTTTCTTCAGCCAGGGGAATTTTATGGGCGGAAATGTCCGGCTTCCGGTCAATTATGTGATTTATGTGGACGTAAAGCCATATCTGGCACTTAACGAACAGGAGAGATACGAGGTTGCAAGAACGGTCGGGTGTCTGAACGAAAAGCTGAAAGACGAACATACTCTGCTGATTGGACCGGGGCGCTGGGGTACTACGACAACTTCTCTTGGGGTTCCGGTACATTTCACAGAATTATGTCATATGACGGCAATTTGTGAGGTTTCCTGTAAGGAAGAGGGACTGATGCCGGAACTCTCTTATGGAAGTCATTTCTTTCAGGATCTGGTAGAATCCGATGTATTTTATGTAGCATTATTTAAAGGAGAAAAGGGAGTGATTTTTCAGGAAGAACAGATTTTGGAGAAGCCGAATTTATTGAAAGAATTGACAGATGAAAAATTTTCTCAGGTGATTCATGTAATAAAGACAGAAGGGATGGAATTATATTCGGATACGATTCATCAGAAAGTACTTTGCCGATAACTGTAAGGGTCTTTTCCCGATAAAAAAAAAGGAGGACCAGTACCTGACAGCCAGGTACTGGCGTATGAAAAAGAAAATTTTATGAAAAGTTTGGGTTGTCTTTTCTACATTTTTAATTTAACAGATGAGTGTGAGAGAACTGTGATTTGACTTTAAATGTTTTGTGAAAAGTTTATTGACGAATTGTGAACATCCCGGAGAATGTTTGAAAATGCCATTTGATTGTAAAATTGACTACTGAAAATAAGGTTATCTACAAAGGAAAATTTACACAAGGGATTTTTATGATATACTTTTACCTATCAAAGGACAGACAGGATGAAAAGTATGAAACAATTTATAAAGACAGCAATGCAGATATTAAGAAAAAATTGGCTCAGCCTGTTGATTTTCGAAGTAACCTATCGGATTTTTTTCGCAGAGGCATTAATGAAAGGTTCGAATTTTGTTATGAAAATCTGTCTGAAAAGGCTGGGATATAGTTATCTGACTGCGGAAAATTATCAGAAATTTGTGACATATCCATTGACAATTGTGTTTATTATCATTGGGTGCTTATTCATTTGTCTTGCCCTGATTTTTGAGATTCATGCCTTGTTTTCTTGTTATGAAAGTTCCTGGAGAGGACAGAAAATCAGTGTCCCGGCGATGATTCGCTGGGGCGGAAGGGGTGCACTGCGTTTTATTGCCAGATATCCGGGGCGCTGGATGGTGTATATGGCGGGAAGTATCCCTTATTTATGGATTCATTTTCTGATATGGGAAGTAACACAGACAAAATTCCTGCAATTTTCTGTTCAACAGTTGGCGAAGGCAATTCCTCATTATTATGTACTGGGAATACTTCTGATATTGGTTTTTGTCTTATCCATGCTATTTTCATTCAGTGTGCCGAGAAGAGTCATGACGATGGATCGGCCGGAGGAAGTCAACAGGTATTGCCGGAAACGAATGAAGATGAGATGGAAAAGAGATTTGTTTTTTTCTGCGATTGTACAGATTTTTGCGGCGCTGCTTATGTTGATTCTTTATCTGGCAGCGTTATTTATCATGGTCGGATATGTAAAAGTCATGCGTTCTTCAGGTACGATGGTCAGTGCTGTATTATTTTACAGCAGTTTGATTAAGTACTATGCAGGAGTGATCGCAGGAGGTGTGGGGATGACATTGACGCTGCTTTATCTGTATACCTTCTTTGCACGTTCTTCGGAGAAGAAAAAGTATAATCGTTCCAGAAACCGGAAGAAAAGCAGGTTTAAGCAAATATTGACATCAAAACAGGTATTGTCCGGTATCACAGTGTTGATTGTATTTCTGGATCTGGCGTATCTTGTGATGGAGGCGAGGATCAATCTGCCGGATGTAGCTGTTTCGCAGTCTGATATGGTTGTCACGGCACATCGGGGCGGGGCGCGGATGGCTCCGGAAAATACAATGAGTGCCATGGAATACGCAGTTGAAGCATTGGCAGATGTGGCGGAGATTGATGTGCAAGAGACCAAGGATGGGGAAATCATACTTCTGCATGATACGAATCTGAAGCGTACTACCGGTTTGAATGCCGATATCTGGGATCTGACATACGATGAAATTTGTCAGCTTGATGCCGGAGTGAAGTTTAATAAAAAGTTCCGTGGTGAACAGATTCCAACGTTGGATCAGGTGATCAAATACTGCAAGGGGAAGATTAAACTTAATATTGAGGTGAAATATAACGGTCATAATAAGCACATTGTAAAAAAGGTAGTAAAAATTATCGAGGATAATGATTTTACAGATGATTGTGTACTGACATCGATGAATTACAAGTTTCTGGAGCAGGTGAAGAAAGAAAATCCGAATATCCGGACTGGCTATACACTCCGTATGACTTATGGAGATCTTTCGGAATTGACAGAGGTGGATTTCTTCAGTGTGAAGCATACATATATTACGCGGCAATTTGTGGATGAGGTTCACAGACTTGGTAAGGAAGTGTATGCGTGGACCCTGAATTATCAGGGAGATATGCAGCGGATGATTACATTGAAGGTTGATAATATCATTACAGATGAACCGGAACTTGTGCGAAAGGTTCTTTTGGGGGAGACGGACAGGAATCCATCTTTTATCACACTTTTGAAATATGCGGTAAAATGACAGAAAAACATTGGCTTTTCATTTCTGTCCGGGAATGGTATAATCAGAACAGCACGAAAACATGCGGTATAGGAGTTGATATAGATATGGCAAAAGAACAGCAGAACGCTGTAATCAGACGGAAAAGCCGGACAACGCGCACAAAAACGCGCAAAAGAGCAGATTATTATGATTATAATCTTCTGGCAGCAGTTATCTTATTGATTTGTTTTGGCTTGATTATGCTTTACAGTGCCAGTTATTATGAGGCTTTTCAAAAAATCAGTGGAAATGATGATATGTATTATTTCCGAAGGCAGGCGTTGATCTGTATGGGCGGTGTAGTGGGTGCGATCGTACTTTCTAAGATCAATTATCATATTTATACGAAATTTGCAAGTGCAATCTACGTGCTCAGCCTGATTCTGATGGCAATGGTTCGTTTTTCACCTTTGGGTGTGGATGCCAATGGTTCCAAGCGTTGGCTGAACCTGGGAATTCAGTTTCAGCCTTCTGAGATGGCAAAGATCGCGGTTATTCTTTTTCTGCCCATGGTGATTATCAAAATGGGAAAGCAAGTCAAAACGCTGAAAGCATTTTGCATTCTTATGGTTATCGGAGGAATGCAGGCAGTGGGAGCGAAGGTATTTACAGATAATTTAAGTACAGCATTGATTATTCTTGGAATTGCCTGTGCCCTTATTTATTTGGCACATCCAAAGACAGCCCCCTTTGTGGCAGCAGCGGTTCTGGCGATTGTCCTGAGTGTTGCAGGTGTTTCCATAATAGCAGCCAATATGGATGCAACTTCCGGATTCCGAATCCGCCGTGTACTTACCTGGCTGAATCCGGAGGGATATCTTGAGGATGGAGGATTCCAGGTGATTCAGGGCTTGTATGCAATTGGTTCCGGAGGCTTTTTCGGCAAAGGACTTGGAAACAGTGAACAGAAGCTGAGTACGATACCGGAAGCCCAGAATGATATGATATTTTCTATCATCTGTGAAGAATTGGGAGTGTTCGGGGCAATCCTGGTGCTTTTGATGTTCGGCTATTTATTGTATCGGCTGTTTTTTATCGCACAAAACGCACCGGATCTTTACGGAAGCCTGATTGTAAGCGGGATTTTCTGTCATATCGCGCTGCAGGTAATCCTGAATATCTGCGTTGTGCTGAATCTGATTCCGACTACAGGAATTACGCTTCCTTTCATCAGTTACGGAGGAACTTCCGTTCTTTTCCTGATGGTAGAGATTGGGATTGCGCTGTCGGTTTCACGGCAGATAAAATTTACTTCAGAATAAAAGATAAAAAATATATGGAAATGTATTGACAAAGTGAAATTTTCCCAGTACACTTTCAATGACAAATATCTTAAAACTGATTTAAGGAGTGAAAGTAAGATGTTAGAGAAAATGAGAAGCATCCTGGAAGAACAGTTAAACTGCGAAGGGGATATCATTACAGAAGAAACTTCTTTCAAAGATGATTTGGGAGCTGATTCCCTGGATTTGTTTGAATTGGTGATGGCATTGGAAGAAGAATATGGCATTGAGATTCCGGCAGAAGAACTGACAGAACTGGAAACCGTAGGGTCTGTAATTGAATACTTGAAGGCTAAGGGTGTGGAGGTATAATCCACACCCTTTTATGATGTGTTACTATGAAAGTCCCGTACAGCAGCCATGA
>ERZ779861.3342-NODE-3342-length-13471-cov-4.217874_pt1 | contig 13471 bp, 10 predicted proteins | sample MGYA00511558_ERZ779861 | MGnify/ENA primary metagenome ERZ779861 (study PRJEB29588, sample SAMEA2163432) | human gut metagenome | biome: human gut; feature: human-associated habitat; material: faeces | place: Denmark | collected 2008/2010 ... | reverse complement strand
GATCCCAGGCCGTGATGCCGGAAATATCGCCGCCAGCAACCATGGACAGAAGCGGTTCCAGCTTTTCAGGCACCTTGATTGTCATCATATCCAGTCCGAAGACATAGGTGACATTCATGGGCTGGCTGGGATCGATCACATGATAGCGGTCTGTTTCACCATCGCCTCCGGGAAGATATTCCGCATTGGAGACATCTCTTGTCCATGCGAAGGTTCTGTCGCCGCTTGTGGCGTTGTCAAAGTCGAAAATTGCCTGATTGGCACTGTACATGGCAACCTTGATCGTGGCACTGATGGAGTAGTCCCGCGTGATCATAGCCGTGATGGTCACATTGCGCAGACCGGACTCCTCGCTGCCGGTAAAGGCAAAGCCATTGTTCGCAGCTTCAACGGTACCTGCTGCGCTGTTGCTCAGTTCAAATGTGATATCGCCCGCACACACAGCGACGGGATTCTCGTTATAGGTTGCAATCAAAGGAAGGCGTACCGAGTCTCCGTAAATGGCGTTGATACTCGTTTTGGAGAATTTCAGGCCATTCGGCTCGACCACGGTAAGCGTCTTGCTGCCGATCACCGTATCACCGGACAGAAGCTGGATCTCCACGCTGCCCTTTTTGACGGCGGTGAAGACACCATCTTCAGAAACGGTACCAATGGTTTCATCCGCAGACTTCCATGTGATATCGGCAGGGAGTTCCGCCGCGCTGCCGGACACACTGACGCCGGAAGCGACCAGACGAACTGTGGCACCGCTCGTCAAGTAATCGTAGGTGGAGGTGATCAGGGCATGATCAAACTCCGTGGAGACAGGGGCCGTGGAAACCACCATCAGAGAGGAGCTGACGGAACGCTCATAGCCATCCGAAGGGCGGTTCACGACCGTGAGCGTATCGCTGCCTTCCTGCTTCGCTGCGAAGGTAGTGGAACCGCCGCCGTCCAGATTGATTGCGGTCACGCAACCTGCGTCCAGCATGATCTGTGCCAATTCTTCAGCACTGCCGCCGGCGGAGAAGGGTTCCTGACGACCGTCCAGCACCATCAGGACAACCTTGCCCTCAGCGGTGATACCCACACAGGTGCGGGAATGACGGCTGTTATAATAGTCGGCAGAACTGTCCACAACAGACTTTCCGTCCTTGACCAGATAAACGCTGCCGCCGACGGCCTCCTGGATCTGATCCTGATAAGCCGCGTAATCGCTGGGACTGCCGATCATGGCGGTGCCATCCTTCAGAATCGCAAAGAAGTTTTCAGAGGCGACACCGTGATATTCGACACCCTCCATCACCAGAGCACCGCCGGGAGCACCGGTGGTCATGTTGTAGAAGTCAGCATTGACGCCGACCACCGCATTGTAGTGCTCCACATAATTCGCAGTGTCAGACGGATCGGAGTGACGCTTCTGGGCTGCCGCCATCTGGTCGGATACGCGGGACATGGCCCAGCCCTGCGAGGGATCGTTGGCATGATAGTTTGCAAAGATGCTCACATCATCGCGGGAAATATCAGCGGTCGCAATGTAGTAAACGATCTGCTTGTCATCCTTGGTCAAAGCATAGTTGATCGTCTGCGTCACGCCGGGAGCAACTGTCGTTGTATCCGAAGAGAACACAGAGTAGTATGCGTCATCCGGCTCCGGGTCAGGTTCGGGATCCGGATCAGGGTCGACCGGATCGGTACCGTTCGGATCACCCGCAAGGTCAAAGAGATAATCTGCAAAAGCGTAGCAGCATGCTTTACGCAGCGTCTCATAGTTGGAAAGGTCGGTCAAAGAATAGGAACTCTCCAGCGCACCGATCAGGGTATTCCCGGTATAGGTACTCATAACCTCGCTCCGGATACCGTCCTTGGTGACCATGCCGCCCAGGCGGTTGGTCAGAAAGTAGGAAGCGCGGCTTGCATCTGTAAGCCCTGCGGTGAAGTAGTTCTCAATGATCGTGCTCAGCGCAACACCGCCACGGTTCATCTCCGTTGTGAGATAGAAAGCATCCATATCGCCATAGAGATCCGTATCGGTGAAGGAGTGATCCACACTGTTGAGTGTGCCGTAATCTACACCGAGGTATCTTGCACGAATGTTGGCGGCAAGCGTATCGACGACAGTCTCCGTGGTATCCACCTTGTCAGCGATATCCACGTTTTCGGCGCAGTACATCAGATCTGTAATGTCACCGGCCCAACTGCCCATGTCGGCACGAGCCTGAACAACAGCATCCGTCATGCCTTGCACCTTGGCGTAATTGGCCACATCCATTGCGCCAAACACATGGCCAAGGTCAACTTTATTGCCATTGGGCAATGTGAAGTTGTTGATGTTCTTCAGCGCAGAGGCCGAAGTGTTGTTCGCGGTATCCTGCTCGGAAACGTAGGCGGTGAAGGCAGTGTTCTCCTTGCCGCAGACCATTTCCCAAGTGCCGGAGGTATACCGCTCCACGCCTGTACGGATATAGTTGATGATCAGCGCATTGGCATTCTCACCGGCATTTTCTTCCGCATAGGTCTGGGCATAGCCTTCCAGAACCTTGAAGCAGGAAAGGAATGTCGCATAGTCTGAAATCTCAGTGACGGTAGATGTCTCATCCGCCTGCTCCGATTCCTGGTCTTCCAGTTCAATGGAGACATCCTCGAGTTCAGAAGCAACAGGTTCTTCATAGTTCGTGGCGGTATCCTCAATTGCCGAGTCATCTGCCGCATACGCTCCAACAGGTAGTAGCGTTGTCAGCAGCATGACGACAACAAGGCACATTGACAGATACCTTTTCATCGTTCCTCTCACCATGTCAGTTTCTCCTTACATTTATTTTAAATTATCAATCAGATAATTTAAGTCCTCCTGCATTGCGTAGAAGCGGGTCTGCTCTGTCTCTTCCAAGCCAGAATCGGCAGGCAGTTCCTCAACATGTAGATAAACATTTCGCTGGGTTCCCGTGTCGTCCGTCAGGCTGCCGACAACCTCACTGCTGTCATCACCAATTAAAACCTTGAACAATTCATAGGTTTCTTCTCCGCTCTTGGTTTCAAAGGTAACCGCAATCGTGTTGCCGTTCTGCTCCTGGCGAATGGTAACATACTCCTGCCAACGATCCGGATAATGCAGATCACCGTAGTCTGTATGAACGACTACATCTTCTGGAATCGTATCTGCAGAAGCATTATCATTCTGTTCTTCCTGCACTTTGTCATTGCCGCATCCGGCCAACAGACCACATAAAAGTGCGACGCATAACAAATAGCCTATCAGTTTGACTGGTGTCTTTCTTTTCATTCCATGACCTTCCTTTATTTTTGATTTTGCTATATTCTTCAGGGCGTATGCCCTAAAATCACAAGTATTCCGTGTATGGGTGCTCGGTATCTAATTTCAAGTATTTGTGATGGCTTCTTTGCTTATCTGGCGGTGGATCTTGCCGATAGTCACCATACTTCTGCTTCAGATACGCATCACAGTCTTCCGGAAGCCGGACAGGAAGCCCCTCGAATATGCCGTAGCTGCCATCGCCATATATTTCTTTTCTGTGGTATTCCAAGCGTCCTTGCCAGTTCCCGTGGTTTGCGATGACATTCGAAGATTCTACCGGCCATACAGAGATCAATGCTGTATAGGCCGCAGCAGTTTGTGCGGTATTTTTACCAAAGCCCAAAGCTCGCAGCGGATTCACAACTGCTTCTTTCCATCGCTCAGGACGAACGCAGGGAATGGATAGCTTTCTGACAAACCAGGCTTTCTTGCGCTCCAGTCGTTCCTGCTCTTTTTTATCTTTCGGGTAACCATCCAGAGGGAAAATATCAAGGCTGATTCCATGGTTGATTGGAAGCACCGCAACGCTTTCCTCAATGCAGGTCGTTTCTGAATTCCTCAGCTTGCTGTAGATTGCAGGAAACGCAGGATCTGATTGAAAGTTTTGAAGGAAGAGCTGTTCCGGAAGCAAAGCCGGAGCTTCCTTGCAGAAGCGTTCATAATCATCTCGGAATAGCGCAACATCGACATCATCATCCCAAGGGACAAAGCCGCCATACTTAACCGCCCCCAGCGCACTGCCGCATACTAAGAAGTATTTCAACTGCAACCGATCACAGATCTGCGTGAAGATTTGAAGCATCTGGAACACTTTCTTCTGAATTGGGGTCATTCTCTAATCTCCTCATCATTGCACTGACCATTCCATCCACTACGCACAGAGCAAGGAAGAAGTTCAATGCACCTTCCCAAATTGGTTCAACAAAGCAATTGACATACGCGCCGATATACAGGAACAGAAGAAGGTATCGCAGCGACGGAAGGATTTTTGGGTTTTTCCATATCACCGTCACATTGGCGAAGTTTTTAATGGAGTAAATCAGCAACAGGCAAAATGGAATAATTCCTGAAACTCTGCCAACATCCAACCACATGTTGTGGCGATATATCTGACTGGCTCGGCCACCCATCGGGTACTGAATCAATTCACGCAGTCCGATCCAAAAGCTTTGAAAGCGGAAAGAATCCGAATTCTCTAAGGATGCCCGCCGCTCATAGCGCGCCGCCAGATTTGTACTTAGGATGTAATCCCTGATGGACAATACATTGAAATGGTAGAACAGAAACGCAATCAGGCTGATAACGACCATGATTCCAAGACATTTCAAAATTCCAGCAATACCATGCTCGCTGTATGCGAATTGCAGTGCGGCAAGAATCACAATCAGCAGAAGAATTGCAAATTGTGTTCGTGTTCCCAGCATGAACATGTACTGAATTGTGGCAAAAAACAACGCAAGGAACATGATCTTTACCGGGAGTCTTTTCTCGAACTTCACCGCATAGGGGGTAACTGAGATCGGCAGCGTATTTAGTGCGCCGGATCCCGTTGCAGCTCGATATGTACCTGTCCAGAAATCAATCAAACGGTATCGGTTATTTCCGATGTTGACCAGCATATTCAAGATTGCGTAAGTTCCAAATCCGGCTGCCAGCGCCAAAATGCCATCTCGGATTTGTTTATCAGAACTTCCCTCAGCGATGAGCCAACCGATTGCGAATGCGACGACTGGCAGGATTCCATGGTGGTACACACCCGAGATCGTCCGCATTCCAATCAGGGCATATGTCAGGCCTGCAGACAGCAGCAGCCAAAAGCCTGGCGCATACAAGAAGTTAAAATAGATTTCTCTGCCAAGCATTCGCTGCCGCAACAGAGCTACAAACAGGAACACCAGCGGATATGCATATCCCCAATTGATCGCACCGAGCGTCAGCAGGAACAGAGGTACAATTGTCATGCGTCGCTTTGCTCCTTATGAATGAAGTTCAAGACTCGGCGCATTTGCACATTTCGATTTTTATTCTTCAGCACAAACTCTCTCCCTCTCGTGCCCATCGCATCCAACTCTGACGGGCTTAATTTCCTGAGAGATTCCACCGTATCCCGAATGGAAGCAGCGCTCTCCTCTGGAATATAAGTTAAGAATGGATCATACTCTCCGGGTATCCCATCCAGACGAAACATCATGACTGGACGGCCTGATGCCATATACTCCATGGTCTTGGAGGGAAAGCTGTATTTCGTGTATTCGCCCTGATTGGTTCTTGGATTGACAAGCACGGTTGCTTGCTTCTGCAACTGCACTGCTTCCTCATGTGGTAAAAAGCCGAAGAAGCGAATACGGGAATCCTGCGCAGCATACGTGCGAATTTCTTCCTCCATTTCGCCGGAGCCGCACAGCCACAATTCAATATTGGGATCCTGCAATTCCTTCATCGCTTGAAGGAGTAATTCAAGGCCATAGCGTCGGTTCAACCGTCCTGTATATAGCATGGAAAACGGTTGAGGCTTTGAAACCGGCGGTTCATCTGCAACATCCCCGCACATTCCCTCCATCACAAGGTATGGGCGATTGCCTACATGCAAAGGCACAGCCATTTGTTCCGTCAGGAGGATGAAACGATTTACCCTTGCCATAAAGTGATAAACAATTTTGCAGTGGATTCTCCGCAAGAGTTTTCTGAATGAAGAAACCTGGTGCATATCATAAAATTCGGGGATATCCGTAATCACTGCCGTTACTTTGTATTCGGGATTCAGTTTATTGACAGCCCACAAAAACGGAAGATATGCTGTGAAGATCAGGAGTTCTGATTCACATGGATACTTCTTCAGCCACGCCCGTACCTTCCTCATTCGCATGAATTGTTTTACGAGCGGGATATTCCAACAGCCGACCTCATGGCCGACTATGTTTCCACAGGACCAGTCTGTATCTTTCAGGTGAAAGATTTTGAAGTTTTTAGGCCATGTTCCAACCGGCAGGGCATTGATAACAACCAGCGGTTCATCTGTATTCGCATGGATTCCCTTAATCAAATTCCATTGAAAGTTATTTGCTGCATTGGAGATGCCTCGTTTTGATTCGGATATAATTTCCTGTTCCCGTTCCTCTGGGAACAATGGTCCCAAAATAATCATACAGATAGCTCCACCGCTTCTCGTTCCGTCAGTTTGTAAATTTGCTCTGCCAGCCCGTCAATATCATTTTCTTTTACAATGTACTTTCCGCCTGCACTCTCAGGGCTGCCACCGACATCATAGGTGATGACTGGCGTCCCGCAGGCTCTGGCTTCCAAGTTTACCGTTGGGTATGTATCCTGGTGCGTAGGATTGACGAACACGTCTGCTGCACTGTATATTTCGGCCAACTCTCTGGGATTGGCTGTACGGGGCAGGGCCAGGATGCCCGGCAAGAGCCTGCTTTTTTGCTTATCCGTCACGCCTACCAAGACGATTGCAAACCGGCTGTCCAGTTTTTCCCGCAGCAGGCAAAAATCGAGCAGTCCTTTCTCCTTATCCCAAACGCTGGCTGCACCCAAAATAACTGTTTTCCCGTCCAATCCGTATTGTTCTCGGAAATCACTTGGCGTTGGCTTGAACAGGCTTTTATCGATCTGATTGTGTAATACTTCAACAGGGTATTCTTTTAAGAAACTCTGCTTCACTGTCTGGGCTAACCATTCCGATGGAACAATGATCGTCAAGTTCGCAAGGTCAGTAAAGCACGCCTGTTTCTGCCGGTAGTTCCTCTGCGTGTGATCCGCCCCATATGTTTTGGGATATGCCTTCAGCTGTGGACAATCTCCGCAGCCGGATTTCCAGCGGTCACATTTTGCGGCGCTGAAATGAGCACAGTGTCCGGTAAATGCCCAGCAATCGTGAAGCGTCCAAAGGATTTTGATTTGAGAATGCTCTTTCAACCATTTGAAGAGCAGTTCAATATTTAAATAGTAGCCATGCAGATTGTGCAGCCAAATCACATCCGGCTGAAAATGCTCGATTTGCGAAAGCAATCGCTGTGTTGCCGCTCTGGAGCCGTATCCATTCAAATCGAATAAGCGCGTAATTCCTGCGTGAAACAGATAATCCGGCTTTGTGCCGATTCGAATCAATTGTGCTGCGCCGTTATCTGCACATGTTCTTCCATATGCGGCAGCACATTCATGGCCCTCGTTTTTGAGCTGTTCACATTTATCTGCGATAATTCTGCCTGTACTTCCAAATCCGTAGACAGAGTTAATGAATAGGTATTTCATGAAAAGCAATTCCTCAGTTGGCCGTGCGTAATACGTTCTTGAACAAGGCGGCATACTTGTTCAGGCCGATGCCCTTTGCATACTTTTCCGTGTATAGTCTCACTGCATTGCCGGACATTTTTTTGCACAGTTTCTGGTTCTGATACAATTGCAAGATATTCTGGGTGAGCTGCACACCATTTCCTACATCCGAACATAGCCCAGTTTCAGAATACAAAGCTTCCTTTGATAAGTAGGAGTTCTGTTCCGCAACAGCCAGAATTGGCAAACCGCCCTGGAGATAGCTATAATATTTACTGGGGGCACACATACCGGTCAGCCCCTGTTCGAGACTGACAATGCCGCAGGAACTGGCAGCGACTGCATGCTCAAAAGCAGTTCCGGTGAGAAAATCGCAGATTCTGACATTGGGAAGCCGTTCTGCCGCCTGTCGGACTGATGGCATTTTGTTTCCGTGCCCGGCAATTAAAAATTTGATATTCTTGTAATCTGCCAATTGATCCATCGCCTGAATCAAGGCTGTTTCATCCTGACAGATACCGATATTGCCAAAGTAGGCAACGATAAAGTCCTCATCTGTATATCCCAGTTCAGCCCGTGCTACGGACTTGCTGCCAGCTGTTGCTTCATGCGCCCAATTGGAGATGGTGACAATGCGGTCTGCGGAAAGCTCAGGTCGATGATCAAGAAGGTATTCCCGCATCTCATCGGTCAATGCAACGACGGATTCAGCGCGTTGGAAGAGGCTTCTATTGATTCGCTGCATCACGCTTGAAACGGTACTTCCTTCTCTCAGACTGCCCGAGGCGTAGGCAACTTCCGGATAAACATCGTAGGACACGAAAATAATTTTCGTTTTAAAGAGTCTATTGGCCAAAATTGCAGCGATGGGAAGCACCGGTGGATTCGAATAGACAATGACCGCTTGGTAGTCCTTAATTTCGAAAATATGGAGCAAGACCGAGAGTGTAAAAGAAAAATAGTTAATCAGTCTTCCGAGTTTACTGTGTCGGCTGAGCTGCATATAGTGAAGCCGACGAATTGAAACGCCATTCTTCGTTTCTCTAACTGGAACCTTACCGCTGGCGTTATATTCCCGTGGGTAGCCGCACAAGGCACCAACGGAGTATCCACTCTGCGCCAAATATCTGGCAGTATCAAAAGGGAGTGTTGCGGAAGAGTTATATTCTGGATAGAAAAACTGGCAGAGGAAAAGGATGTCACGTTTCATTTTTTCACGCTCTCTCTTACTTGTTTCTAATTCCGGTTTAAGAACCCTAACGCGCAAATATCACCTGGCACCCTCATGAGAGAAAACGATATGTACAGTCTTTAAGAGGCATCTAAGGTCAAGGGCAATGGATTGGCGTTCAATGTATTCCATATCGTAGATGATCTTTTCTTCCGGCTTCAGTGAGTATCCGCCGTTTACCTGTGCATACCCGGTCAGCCCCGGCGTGACTATCAGGCGGTTGGAGAAGCCTGGAATATATTTCTCAAATTCTCGGTAGAAATAAGCACGCTCCGGCCGCGGGCCGACGAAGCTCATGTCGCCTCGCAGGATGTTATAGAGCTGGGGAAGCTCGTCCAGCCGAGTGTGCCGAAGGATTTGGCCAAAGTGCGTGCATCTTGGATCCTGTTCATCCGCCCACTGGGGGCCGTTTTCCTCCGCATCAAGGCGCATGGATCTGAATTTATAGATCATAAACGGCTTCCCATTGATGCCGAGCCGCTCCTGCTTAAAAATCGGAGCGCCTGGCGAGTCTATGGTGATAATCAGTGCAATGATCATCATCGGGATTGCCAAAATCAGCAGGCCCAAAAAAGAGCATACTATGTCAAAAACACGCTTCGTTACCAGAAACAGCTTCTTCTGCCGCAGTACAGGCTTTGCTATCTGAATGATCACATCGGCAGAGCTTTTCTCTGCCAAACAGCCGGTCGCTGTTGACGCCATATATCCCACATCCCTACACTCTTAATTAATCTCTAAGTAGCTGCACCGTCAGACCGGTGTTGAGCCAGATGGGATCAAAAGCTCTTCACGAACGTTAGGTACAACAAAGCTGTATATCTGTTCAAATGCCCACTGTGTGGTCGCATCATCATCCGGCATTTCACCGCCAAGCACTCTTGCGGCAAAAGACAGCATCGTGTCAAAAACCTGATGAAGTAGCATGTTGACATTGGCTTCCGGTTTGAAAGTCTGTTCCACCGCTGCAAATAGCTCCTGAAAACATTGGAGATGCTCCTCGTATGCATAAGTGCGGCAATTCGCAGAATAGTAGTATCGAAGGTAAAAGAGGCAGTCGTCCTTCCTTCCAAGAATGAACCTCCAGCTTGCTGACCACAGTTGAAACGCTCTGTCCTTCCATGGAGCATTCTGTATATGCATGCCCACGAGGTTTTGCTTGAGAAAATATGCGAAAGCGACATCTTCCATGTGGAAGGCAGCACACAGCAGCGCCTCTTTGCTCTCAAAGCAGCGATAGATATATGCCTCGCTCAGGCCAGCTTCTGTTGCGATTGCTTTCGTTGTCGTTTTGTCTAATCCATCCCTGGCCACAACACGAACTGTCCCCTCAATAAAAGCTTGCTTTGCATTCCGTTCCCTCTTCATTCGATTACCTCATTTATGGTACATGATGTTATTACTGAGTGAGTGCCCACTATGTTGTGTCCAAGAAAAAAGCAAATTATTTTTATTACTGCGAATGATTTGCTGATCCACAATCGGAATTTTCATGGAGTTTGCCACTCTGCTACAGAAGCAAAGAAAAAGCCCCGCATAGCAGGGCTTTTCCCGATTTGATATCATCCGATAACACTGATTTTTGACTGCGCAGAGATCACATCCCTGCAGCCTTCAGCTTTTGCATATTGTCCCTTTTCAGCTCCAACGAAGAATGCACGTATCGGTCCAGCGTGATTGTGACAGAGGCATGGCCTAAGATTTCGGACAAGGATTTGATTTCAAATCCGACCTCAACAGCCCGTGTCGCAAATGTATGCCGAAGTGTATGAAAATGCACCCCCTCCAGGCCACATGCCTGCGTGTACTTTTCCAATCGATACTGCAATACCCGTGGCTCCATGAATGCGTCCGTTCCGGTCAAAACATATGCGGCTGAACTTTGCGGCTTCATGTGCCTGCAAAGCCCAGCCGCGTATTCCGTCATAGGGATCGTTCGCACGGAGGTATCGCTTTTGGGTGGACCGATTACGATTCTCGTTCGAGCATTCTGTGATGCGCTGGTGTCACGCAGCCGTTGCAGCGTCTCTACAATTTTGATTGCTTTATCTCTTGTAGAAACGTATTCCCAACGCAACGCACAGAGTTCACCGATTCGGATGCCTGTACACAACGCCAGCAAGATACCAAATCTGCATGGATCCAAATCCTTTTGCAGGTAGGAAATGAAGCGCGCCTGTTCCTCTCTGGACAAAACGCGCATTTCCTTTTTTCCTATCTTCGGATAGTTGATCTCCACGGTAGGAAAGACTCCCTTGCACTTTGAAGCAGTGAACTTTAATATCCCGTGCAGCACGACCAGAATATCATGTACGGTCTTTGGTGCCAGCTCATCTTCAAACTGCAATTCTCTGATGAAATCGTCCATCAGTTCCGTAGTAAATCCCAAAGGGCAGCAATCACCAAGCTTGGGAATGATGTGCTTTTCAACTACTGTGCTATACTTGATATATGTTGATTCTTTCACCTTGCTTTTCTTTGCGTGAAGCCACCCCATACAATAGGCGGAAAACAGATTTGGAGTCCTGGATGTTGGCAAGGGATTTTCGCTTGCTAACGCCGCTTTGCACTTTTCTGCTTTCTCTTTGGCCTCACGGTATGTTTTTCCATAGCAGTATCCATACTTGATTTTTCCAGATAGCTCGCGCCCTTTGCTATAGCGAGCTTCCCAGCGACCATCCCGCCGTCTGAAGATATTCTCACCCTTTGCCATTTCGTAATTCCTCCTTGTGCAGTGATCATATTGGGTGTGGATCTTATTTTAAATCCATCCAGACTGCCGGTTTGACTGCGCTAAACTTTCAAATCAAGGTATTTCTTCGACAAATATTGCCGTGCGCTGATAAAATCACACTTTTTTCTTCCATTTCGCCGCTGAGGCAATTGCATTTCAATGTGCAATATGCTATAATACGGAAGAAAAAATAGGGTTTAGCTTTCCCGTGGAGTGGCAAACTCCACGAAAATAACACGGTAATTTGTTGTGACTTAGGAGATTTTCGCATTGCGGAAATCTCCTTTTGTTTTTTTCAGTGCGGTGATTCAATAACGCCTTCTATCGCTATCTCGTCTCGCTTTATAAATCGCTGTTCTGCTCTTTTTAATTATACAATGCTCTATAAATAAGTCAATAGCTCTTTTTATAGAGCGGATAAAAAATGCCGGGCAAGCTATAATTTTATCCAGAAAGGGGCGGCATTTTTATGAGCAAGGAAGGCGTCAGCTTTAAGAACAGAGATCGTTTTATTCAACTTGGTATCGCAATTTCAACTCTGCGCAAATTGCGTGGCATGTCTCAGGATCAACTGGCAGAGAAGGCCAATATGAGCCGCTCTCATCTAAGCGCCATTGAAGCGCCTAACATGATCAGAAGCTTTTCCTTGGAGACACTATTCAATCTTGCAGATGCATTGATGATCACACCATCTGATCTTCTCAACACATCGCTTTTCTCTGAGCAAATCAACGAGCTTACAGATTCTGAGAAGTAACTCTACTACTGTTCTTTCTCTGTATTAAATCTCCGATAGAGTGGGTCCTTCTGGGAGGTCCATCATGAACCTCCCCTGGGTTCATCAAATAGGCGTAGCCCTCCCTTGGCGGAGGACTGCGCTTTTCTGCGGCCTTACTGCACGGAATACAGGTTGGATGTACTGCTGCCGTTATCACGATAGCGCGGGATCTTTTGCAGATACCCGTGCTGCTCCAGATCAGTCAATGCCCGCTTGACCGTGGAGCGCGACAATCGCATGTCGGAGGCAATTGTCTTGATCCCTGGCCAGCATTTTCCCTCGCTGTCTGCGCGGTCACGCAGATACATATAAACTGCCCTCGCTCTGGAGGGCAGTTCGGTGTCGGCATAAATCGTTCCAAAGTAACTCATAAATCCTCCTCACCATAGGTTTTCACTTGCTTTCCACCCCTGCGCCGGGGCTTCTCTACGGCAGGCTCATGGGCCATGCCGCCGCGTTTGGAGACGGCATAGGCTCCGCTAACATCCGTATCTTCTGCCTTGCTTGACTGCGGGAGGTTGCGCTCCAGATCCTCACGGTTGGCATAGGCCACCGCACGATCTGTCCGTTCCGCCACGATATAAGGCTCCTCGAAGGTGATGCCCCATTCCAGAAAAAGCCGCAGGCGGGTACGCATGGGATGCTGTCCTGTCTTCTGGACAATAAAATTTCCCTTGGGAATAGACTTCAACTCATCTGGCGTCAGCAGCGCGCGCTCCATCATCTGCAGACTTTGACTGGGATCGTTTTTTCCACGGCTCACCGATCCAGACAGAACTGTGCGGTTTCCGAGCGCCTTGGACAGCACCTCCGCCGTTTGGCTGTTTGGTGCGAAGCCACCGAAGATGGTGTCCTGGCAGTTGTCCTGAATAATTTCACTGCCCTCTTTTCCGTAGTTCTTTTCAAGCTGCGCTAAGGACTGAATGATCGGCACCAGCGTCAGGCGGCGGGAACGGCCTGCTGAGAACAACGGGAGGACATCGAAGGGCGGCATGGTGCCAAATTCATCGCAATACAGTACCACGCGGTTTTGCAGCTTTCCATCGTTTTCATCCGCCACAGCAAACAGTTCACGGCTCAGATTTTGAATTATCAAGCCCGCCATGAAGTTTTTGGTGGTGTCCTCCTCCGGAAGAATGAGAAAGA
>ERZ779861.3332-NODE-3332-length-13503-cov-3.647159_pt1 | contig 13503 bp, 12 predicted proteins | sample MGYA00511558_ERZ779861 | MGnify/ENA primary metagenome ERZ779861 (study PRJEB29588, sample SAMEA2163432) | human gut metagenome | biome: human gut; feature: human-associated habitat; material: faeces | place: Denmark | collected 2008/2010 ... | reverse complement strand
GAGACAGTACCACCTACCGCTCACAGCCTGCGTTCGTTCTGCCGTACACTCGTGAAAACGGAGATGTCGCTTATCTCTATTTCGCGGACAGATGGGAAGGCGGCGGGGAGAAATACTTTACCTCATCGTACATCGTTCTGCCGATAGATTTTGACGAAAACGGAAAAGCGTACATAGACTGGCGCGAATTCTGTGAAATATAAGAAATATAATTCAAATTAAATAAAACAAAGCTGTCCTCGAGCCGAACTCTATCGGTTCAAAGACAGCTTTTTGTTCAGTTCTTTATAAATAGCGCGGGTTTATCGTTCATCGGGTACGACACAACCTCGTCCGCGTCAAGGTTTTCTCTGCCCATATCCACGCCTGTTATTGTACTGTTGTCGTATGAAGTGTAGTAGTATATCCCGCGCTCGGCATTGCAGCAGGTGGAGTAAAGCGTTATCTCGCACTTTCCGCCGTCAAGCACGCAGCAGCCTCTCTGTTGTTCTACCGACTTCAGTATGTGGAAGAACTGGCTGACGCTTTCCTCCTCACCCTCTCCCGAGACGGAATTTGCCCTGACGAAAGCCGCGCGAACAAATCTCGACTGCGAGGATAAATCCCCGGCAGACCTATCGCTCCCATTCCGCGGCTGTACTCGGTGAGCGGTATATCCTTCGAGAAGCTGTTTTTCGGTGGGAGAGGTGAGAGGTTCATGTAGTTATTCAGTGAGAAAAGCTGTATCGGGAACGGCGGCTCGTTCGTCATGACACCTGCGGGATTGTCGTACACGTGCAGTCCGTCAGATGTGGATTCCACTACGATGCACTCGTCCCTGTCCGCTATCATCCAGTGGAGCTTTGCCGTCGGAAATGAGCCGAATTCTGTCCCCGTCACCGTTATCCTGCCGAGCAATTCTTTGGCGGAGTAAACATTATCGCACTGTCCGAGGATGAACGGGATGAACTCGTACTGCGCGACGCCTGTTTTTCCATCCGTAGAGCTGTGATACACCGCGCTTTTCGCAAAATTCAGCCCCGCCATGCACAGTCCCTTCTCGTTCACCGCGTCATAGTACAGTGGATAGCCGCCGCTTACGTGAGCCATGCCTATCATTGCGTAATGCTCCGCGCACTCTCCCGCCTCGGTAAAGACGAATTTGTATTTTCTCGGGGTTACTGCAACGCTCTCGCCGTATGACACCTCGTAATCAAGATTCCTGCCGAAATAAAAATCCTTTGTTTTATATATTGCCGCCGTACACATAGCTTTTTCTCCTTCGTTTTTTATTAGGATACCATATCGTCCTTATGATACCACATCTCGTGAGAAAAATTCATCCGCATTGTTTGAACGAAAAGCAAAAAATACCGCCCGTGCAGTTTTTCATGCATGAACGGTATTTTCTCTGTTTTTCTATTACTTTACTTCGGGATTATACACGGGATGGCAGGTGAGCTGTCCGTTCTCCGCGTCAAGCACAAGCGTCGTGCCTGTGTCGAGGTTTCCGGCAAGAATCTCCTTCGCGATGAGAGTTTCCGCAGTGCCCTGGAGGTATCTCTTGAGCGGACGTGCGCCGTAGACGGGATCATATCCCTTGTCGATGATAAGCTCCTTCGCCGCGTCTGTTACTTCAAGCTCGAGTCCGCCGCCTACGCTTCTTTCAGCCAGACGTTTTCTAAGACCCGCGAGCAGATTTTCAATGATTCCGCCGAGGTTTTCCTTCGTGAGCGGCTTGAACATGATTATCTCGTCAAGTCTGTTAAGGAATTCCGGTCTGAACGACGCTCTGAGATCAGCCATGACCTTAGCGCGCGCGTCCTCGCTTATCTCGCCGTCCGGTGTGATTCCGTCAAGCAGATACTGGCTTCCGAGGTTTGAGGTGAGGATTATTATAGTATTCTTGAAGTCAACGGTTCTGCCCTGGCTGTCGGTGATTCTGCCGTCGTCAAGTATCTGGAGCAGGATGTTGAACACGTCGGGATGCGCCTTTTCGACCTCATCGAACAATACTACACTGTACGGATGACGTCTTACGGCTTCGGTGAGCTGACCGCCTTCATCGTATCCTACATATCCCGGAGGCGCTCCGATAAGTCTGGACACGCTGTACTTCTCCATGTACTCCGTCATATCTATTCTGACAAGGTTGTGCTCATCGTCAAACAGGCATTCCGCAAGAGTTTTTGCAAGCTCCGTTTTACCCACGCCCGTAGGTCCGAGGAACATGAAGCTGCCAATCGGTCTGTTGGGGTCGGAGATTCCGGCACGGGAGCGCTGAATTGCTTCGCTGACAAGTCTTACGGCTTCGTTTTGACCGATAACGCGCTTGTGAAGGATATCTTCGAGGTGGAGGAGCTTTTCCCTCTCGCCCTCGACAAGCTTTGATACCGGAATGCCCGTCCAACGCGCTACGACTTCGGCGATTTCTTCATCCGTAACGGTTGAACGGACGAGCATATTCTGGTTCTGCTTTTCCGTTATCTCTTCGGCTTCGTCGAGCTTCTTTTGCAGTGCGGGCAGCTCGGAATACTTCAGTCTTGCAGCCTTCTCGTACTCTCCGCTGAGCTGAGCCTGCTCAATGTCGCCCGTCATCTTCTCGATATCGGCTTTGAGCTTCTTTACGTTCTCGGCTGCGTCCTTTTCGGATTCCCAGCGAGCCTTCATTTCGTTGAACTTTTCCTTCTTGTCGGCAAGCTCTTCTGTCAGCTTTGCAAGTCTGTCCTGCGAGAGCTTATCGTCTTCCTTTTTGAGCGACATTTCCTCGATTTCGAGCTGCATGATGTCGCGTCTCAGGTCGTCAAGCTCGCTCGGCATGGAGTCGATTTCCGTTCTGATCATAGCGCACGCTTCATCCACAAGGTCTATAGCCTTATCGGGGAGGAAACGGTCTGTGATGTAACGGTGCGACAGAACTGCGGCGGCTACAAGCGCGTTATCGTGAATTCTTACGCCGTGGAATATCTCGTATCTCTCTTTAAGTCCGCGGAGGATGGAGATTGTGTCTTCAACCGTAGGCTCGTCTACCATAACCGGCTGGAAACGTCTTTCAAGAGCCGCGTCCTTTTCGATGTACTTTCTGTATTCGTCGAGCGTGGTCGCGCCGATGCAGTGCAGCTCACCTCTTGCAAGCATAGGCTTTAATAGGTTGCCCGCGTCCATGGAGCCTTCGGTTTTGCCCGCGCCTACTATTGTGTGAAGCTCATCAATGAAGAGGATTATCTTGCCCTCCGCCTTTTTGACTTCGTTCAGCACGGCTTTCAGTCTTTCCTCGAACTCGCCGCGGTATTTTGCACCTGCCACAAGCGCGCCCATATCAAGGGAGAATATCGTCTTATCTTTAAGTCCGTCAGGTACGTCTCCGCGGACTATACGCTGTGCAAGGCCTTCGGCAATTGCGGTTTTACCGACGCCGGGTTCACCGATAAGCACGGGGTTGTTCTTGCTCTTACGCGAAAGGATTCTTACAACGCTTCTTATCTCGCTGTCACGTCCGATTACGGGGTCGAGCTTTTGTTCTCTTGCTCTTTCAACAAGGTCGGTGCCGTATTTTGCGAGTACGTCGTAGGTATCCTCGGGATTGTCGCTCGTCACGGGAGAGGTTTTGACTTTCGCAAGCTCATCCGTGAAGCTCTTCGTGCTGACGCCGTATCTTGCGCAGATATCGCGTACAGCTCTGCCGCCTTCCGAAAGAAGACCGAGCATGATGTGTTCGACGGAGATGTACTCGTCCTTCATGCCTGCCGCGGCTTTTTCGGCAAAACGGAGGACTGCGGAAACCTCTGACGAAGGATAAAGCTCGCCGTTTGAGCCGCTTACCTTCGGGAGCTTTTCGACAGCCGCGTCGGTATCGTTAAGCATGGAGTCTATGATGTCGCCCCTGCCGTTCTTCTGACCGATACGCATAACGAGGGTGCGCACAAGTCCGCCGTCCATTGCGAGAAGTGCGTATAACAGATGCTCAGCCGCGAGAGTCTGGTTCTGTCTTTCTCTTGCGAGGTTTTGAGCGTCATTTATTATTTCAATAGTTTTCTGTGTGAATTTTTCAGCGTTCATATATCATCATCCTTTCTTTATCGAAGGGGGATATTTCATAAATACAAGCTAAATGCAAATTTATAATTTATCTACAAATCTGTCTTAAAGTATTACCTGTCTTGTCTCAAGGTCGGCGGAATACATATCGGAGAGAGTTTCGGCGTCCGCACCACCCACGCAAGCCTTCATCATCTTATCGACAAGGCTGACGTAGTATGTGATGGCTTTTGCTATATCCTCCGCGCCTATCACGCCGTCCTTTCCGTCACGCGTCATCGGATATGCGAGAGTTCGTGTGAACCTTCCGCTGTCCAACGAGTACGCAACGTCAACCGGAAGCACTCTGCCCTCTATCCTGCAAAGACAGCGGAAAAATCTTCCGAGAAGCTCAAGAAGTCCCTGCGACTGCGTGCGGAAATTAGCGGTAAGAGTACCTATCGGCTCACCCGGAACAAATCCGTTTACAAGCTCGACCTCGTAGCGGACTGTCGGATGGTATTTGTATTCGAGACTTGAGCGGACGGTAACTCTCTGTGTGTTCGGCGCAAACAGCGGTATCAGCTCACGCGATGAAGCAAGAAGCTGTTCTATCCCGCTGAAAATATCGTTCATCTGCTGCTCGGGTGTGCGCATTTCCACCTTTTCCGCGAGTATCATGTTCACGAGGTTAGAGCGGTTCGTTCCCATTTTGTGGGCAAGAGCGTCTATCTCGCGCATGACCTCTTCGGAGAGCATCAGGCTGTATAGTGTCTTTTTCATTTCTGTACCATCCTTTCTTCTTCTGACACATATATTATATCTCGGTTTATATATTTTGTCAAGTGATTTATATAATTTTAATCCCGAAAGTTCGGTAAAATCCATGTGACGCTCATGTGAAAAAATCCGCGCAAACAAAAAACGGCGGAACCGTCTCGCAAGGAAATCTCCGAATCACAGAGACTCCTTTAAAAAACGATCCCGCTTCGGTGCGGCAACGCTACTGTACTCCTATGCTGTCTTCAAGTATATCGAACAATGTACACGACGTCACTCTGCCTTGATATAGCGCTTGGAAAATTGATCTGGCTTCGTACACATCTGCGGTAATGCTGTCTGCGAAAGCCACATCCTTTTCTCCGCACATATCTGTAACGATTTCAATAGAAAAAATATCGGTGTTCTCGACCCTTTGGAGAAGACGGTATCTGACTTTAAGACTTACCGTTTTCTCCGCACCGATAGTTTCGCAATTGAAACATATCAATCTGTCTTCCAACGCTGTCATTTGAGAAAATAATTACTCCTTTCGTTTTTGTGTTATGATAACATAATGTGTAACCTCAAAAATTAATTTTTTCACCGCATTTTATTGAAGCTTAAATAAAATCACGCAAAAAAAGAAGAACGGTGGTTTTCCGTTCCTCTTCATATTTTATCCGCCGAGATATGCTTTCTTTATGCTGTCGTCTTCGAGTAAATCATGTCCCGTTCCTTCGGTTATCATCATACCCGTTTCAAGGACGTACGCTCTGTCGGCTATTGTGAGAGCTTTCTTCGCGTTCTGTTCAACAAGGAGCACCGTCGTACCCTCTTCGTTGACTTTTTTTATCATATCAAAGATAGTGTTGACGTACAAGGGGGACAGTCCCATGCTGGGTTCGTCGAGCAGTAAGAGCTTCGGGTGTGACATAAGAGCGCGGCTCATCGCAAGCATCTGCTGTTCTCCGCCGGACAGTGTTCCAGCAATCTGCTTCGCTCTGTCCTTTAAGATAGGGAATCGTTTGTACATCCGCTCGAGAGTTTCTTCGTTTTCTTTCTTGTCACGTCTGGTATACGCGCCCATTTTGAGGTTCTCCGCGACTGTCAGCTCCTGAAAGATTCTTCTGCCCTCCGGAACCTGTGATATTCCCATCGGAACGAGCTTATGTGCGGGTATTGCCGTAATGTCGTTCCCCTCGAACGTGACCTTTCCGCCGGCTTTGGGAATAAGATTGCATACGGAGTGCATTATCGTAGTTTTTCCCGCGCCGTTCGCACCGATGAGAGCAACGATTTCTCCCTTATTTACAGTGAACGACACGCCTTTTATCGCCTGTATCAGTCCGTAGTTGACTTTGAGGTCGGTAACTTCAAGTAAAGCCATAACTTCTCCTTCCTTATTCGCCGAGATATGCTCTTACGACTTCGGGATCGTTCAGCACATCTTCTACTTTGCCGTGAGCGAGAGTTGTTCCGAAGTTGAGGACGGTCAGCTCGTCGCACAGCTTTGACACAAGGCTCATGTCGTGTTCGATAAGGAGAACCGTCATATCAAAGTTGTCTCTGACAAAGCGGATTGTCTCGGTAAGCTCCGCGGTTTCCTGCGGGTTCATTCCGGCGGCAGGCTCGTCAAGGAGAAGCAGCTTCGGATTTGTCGCAAGCGCACGTGCTATTTCGAGCTTTCTCTGCTTGCCGTAGGGGAGGTTTGACGCGACGGTGCGCCTTTCCTCGTCCAGTCCGAACACACGGAGAAGCTCACGAGCACCTGCGCGAAGCTCCTTTTCGGTTGACCAGTACCTCGGGAGACGGAATATGCTCTCGAAGAGGTTGCAGGACGAGCGGTTGCCCATTCCCACAAGCACGTTGTCTATAACGGACATATTCGAGAACAGTCTGATATTCTGGAAGGTTCTCGCGATACCTTTTTTGTTTATGTCAATGGGGGATTTTCCCGTGATATCCTCGCCGTCGAGCATGAAAGAACCGGTTGTCGGCTTATATACGCCCGTGAGCATATTGAAAACAGTGGTCTTGCCTGCGCCGTTCGGTCCGATAAGTCCGTAAAGCTCGTTTTTCTTTATCTTGAGGTTTACGTCCTGCACCGCCTTAAGTCCGCCGAAGGATATTCCGAGATTTTTTGTTTCAAGAATGTATTCGCTCATCTCTTTTCCTCCTTTTTGGGTGCGTCGGCTTCATAGGGATTGTCCGGTGTTATATCGGTTGAGAGGATAGCGTCCATCGGGATTTTCGTGGGTATCTTATCCCAAGACGCGCTTGCCGGAGGATCTATGCCGCCTTCCGGTGCCGTCTCCTGCTTTTTCAGCACCTTTTCCGTGAAGAAGTCGATAAGGCTTCTGATATTCACCTTTTCGCGGATTCCACGGAGAGCGGGCGCGTTGTTCCACATTACCATTACGATGAGGATAAGCGCGTAGATGAGCTGTTTCAGTGCCGCAAGGTCGCCGGAGAGCTGAGTCTGGAGCTTTACGTTGATGAAAGTGAGCACAGCCGCCGAGATGATGGAGCCGCTGATGTTGCCCATGCCGCCGAGGACTACCATAACGAGAATTTCTATGGAATAGTTGAACGAGAAGAAACTGTAGTCTACAGGCGTAGTGTTGTGACCGTAGATAACTCCCGCGACGCCCGCAAAGAACGCGGATATCACGAAAATTATCAGCTTATAGTAGGTCACGTTGACGCCCATCGCACGGGAAGCAATTTCGTTGTCGCGTATTGACTGAATAGCTCTTCCGTGCTTGCTTCGCATGAGGTTTTGAGAGACGAACACAGTGAAAAGCACCACAACAAACGCGATTATGTACAGGTTTTTGCCGTATTTCTGCGTTGTAAGTCCGAGCGCGCCACCGAAAACCGGCTGATTCATGAACACCGTGCGGACTATCTCACCGAACGCGAGCGTTACTATGGCAAGGTAGTCTCCCTTGAGTCTCAGGCACGGCAAGCCGATTATCAGTCCGAAGACAGCCGCCGAGATACCGCCGATGAGCATGGAGATGACAAGCACCGCGAGCTTTGACGGAATGACAGCATGCATATAGTTCGCGCAGAAGCATCCGATATACGCGCCGACGCACATGAATCCCGCGTGACCGAGGCTGAGTTCCCCGAGAAATCCGACGACAAGGTTAAGCGAAACCGCAAGAACCATGCTGTACGCTATCTGAGTGAGAAGGAGCGCGGACGAGCCTTTTATGCTGCCGGTGAATCCCATTATCGCTGTCGGAATGAACACGGCAAGGACAAGGATATAGTTGATTATGTATTTGAGCTTGAAATTTGATGGCTTTTTCATGATTATACCTTCTCTCTTGTCTTCTTGCCGAGCAGTCCGGTAGGCTTAAACAGAAGTATCACGATGAGCAGTCCGAACTCTATTGCTGTAGTATAAGGAGCAAGTGCGGGAACACTCAGCGCGAGCTTTTCAATAACTCCGAGAAGGATTCCGCCGATCATAGCGCCGGGGATTGAGCCGATACCGCCGATAACAGCCGCAGTGAACGCCTTTATGCCGGGCATGGAGCCGAGAGTCGGTGTCACGCTGGGTATCTGCATGAGGTAACACATACTTGCAAACGCCGCGAGAGCCGAGCCTATGGCAAAGGTCAGGGTGATAATTCCGTTTACGTTGATTCCCATAAGCTGCGCCGCGCCTCTGTCCTCCGATACCGCGAGCATTGCGCATCCGATACGGGTCTTATTGATAAAGAGCGTAAGTCCGACCATGATGACAAGGCAGAGAGCGAGTGTGAAAAGGGACGAGACGCTTATCGAGACGCCGAAGAAATCGACAGTACCGAAGTTGCCGATGGAAATGGAGCGGGATTTAGTGCCGTAGACAAGCTGAGCTATGCTTTGAAGCAGGTAGCTGACTCCGATAGCCGTGATAAGCACCGCAAGCGGAGACGCGCCTCTGAGGGGTCTGTATGCGACCTTTTCTGTGACAATTCCAAGGAGAGTGCAGACGACGACGGCGACGACTACAGCGGGAACAGTTAGTCCTGTTAGCGAAAGCGTGGTAAGTATGGCATACGCTCCGACCATTATGATGTCGCCGTGGGCAAAGTTCAGCATCTTCGCGATACCGTAGACCATCGTGTAGCCGAGAGCTATCAGTGCAAAGATACCGCCGAGACAAAGCCCGTTTATCAATGTGTTGATCATGATTTTATCCTCTCCTGTGTTTATAACAGTAATACCAAGGCTGTAAATCCGCGCGGAATGAGCCTTGGTATCGCTGCATTAAGATATTGTGTTGGTTATATTTTCCCGCTCTTATCTGTCGAGTGTAACGATATTGGCGTCCTTGTTGCAGGAACCGTCAGTTGTCCATGTCATATGCTTGCCTGTTACGCCGGAATAGCTGAATGTGCCGCCGGTGAGTACCGGTTTAACAAGATCCGCGAGGGAGGCGGGGTCAATTGTAACGTTATCTACTCCGGCAGCGGTCATTGCGGAGTAAAGTATCTTCACGGCGTCATAACCGTCGGCTGCAAACTGGTCGGGAGTGTCGCCGTATTTCTCTGTGTATGCGGAAACAAATGCAGCTACATCGGCGTCTGTGCTGTTCACGTCAAAGGGAGTGATGTACTGCACCTGTGCCGTAACGGAGCTGTCGAGCTGGTCTGCTATGCCGTCAAGTCCGTCGCATCCGAATATCGGGACGTTAAATCCGCTTGAAGCTGCTCTCTTTGCGATAAGTCCGGCTTCGGTATAGTAAATGGGAAGGAATATCACCTCGCAGCCTTCAGCGGAAAGACCGTCGACCTGTGTTGAGAAGTCCTTGTTGTTTTCTTTGTTGAATGTATAAACGAAATAATCTGTTCCGGATTTTTTGCCGAGAGTTGTCATTTCAGCTTCAAACGCAGCGTAGATACCGGAGGAATATGTGTCGCTTGTGTCGTAGATTACGCCGATTTTGCTGTAGTCCTTTGTGAGGGTGTCGGCTGCGATAGTACCCTGCTGGGGATCTCCGAAGCACACTCTGAATCCGTAGTCGCTTGCCGCAATAACATCGGCAGCAGAAGCGGAGGGAGTCATGAACAGCACCTTGTCATCCTTGGAGGAAGCCGCAAATGACGCGCATGAGCCGGAGGTTACGCTTCCGATGGAAATCTGCATACCCTTTTCGTAAAGTGTAGTATAAGCTGTAGCGGCTTTGTCGGCAGTTGCGCCGTCGTCGAGCATTTCAAAGTGGAATGTGACTCCGTTTAGTCCGCCCTGTGCGTTAATTTCTTCGACGGCAAGCTCTGCGCCCTTTTCGACGGAGATTCCGTATGAGGAAGCGTCGCCTGTAAGCGGTCCTGTAGCTCCGATGAAATATTCCGTATTGCCATCGGTATAGCTTGTGCCGGATCCGCATGAGGTTAGAGCTGCCGCGCCGAGAGTCAGTGCAAGTGTAGCTGCGAGCAGTTTGGAGACTATTTTTGTTGCGGTTTTCATAAACATATCCACCTTCTTTATTTTGCTTTTTTTGCTTTGGTAAAAAATTATAATGCTCTGCGCAAATGCATTTAAAAAGGTAACTTATTGCCTTTCCGATATTGTAATAAAAATTCATGTAAAAGTCAATTCACTATTTCTACATGATTTTTTACCGCTTTACCTTGATGATTGTTAATTATGGCAAAAAGGCGGATGAACGCTGTAATTATGCGAATATTTATTATTCTCGGACGCATATTCGGCGAATGCACGGCGCGTTTTACGTATTTTTATTGAGTGAAATTCAAAGGCGGCATAATCTGCACAAAACGAAGGAAAAACCGCCGTCACGGAATTTTGTCCACGACAGCGGCAGAATGAATATTTCTTCAGTTTTTGTGTGTATATTTACATTCCAAGGCGCGCTCCGAGTACGTCTCTCCTGCCCTCGTCCTCCGGCAGAGCAAGCAGTCCCTCGCGTAAAGCCTCGTCAAGCACCGCTTCTCTCAGGCTGAACAGATCACCGCACGCCTGCCCGATCTGGTTCGCGTCGTTTTTCAGCGGCTCTGGAATTTCGTTTTTCACAAGCTCGCGGCAGTAGAGGTAGTGCTTCATCATAAGCTCCTCCGCGTACTTTGTCAGCTCATCGTACTCCGCCTGCGTCTCATCGGTCAGCTTATTGATTTCTTTTATAACAAGGAAAGTCGGTTCAAGTCCGTTTTCCCCTCGTCTTATCAAACGGTATGCTGAAAGCCTGTCCTCCATCCACTTCTCCACAGGATTGCCGCGGACAATATCGCACAGAGCCGCCGCATCGTCATAGCTTATATCATAGCGATGCTGATGACTCGGGAAGTGATATTTAAGCCACTTTATCTCCGGCTTCAGTCTCGCGTCCGGGTCGCTCACACATCCGAGACAGCTTATCCTGAATGTTTCTCCGTCATATACCTCGCGACCGATTATATCCCACTCTCCATTAAACGGTCTTACGGTATGTCCCCACGGACCTATTGTGCTCATGTCTGCTTTATCACTGTCAACCGAATTCTCGACCTTATAGCGTTCGCCGTCCACCTCTCTCATGAGATAGAACCACAGCTCGTCCTCCTTCGGCTGATAGCCCATGCTGACAATTCCGCTTTGTGTAATGACGCTCATTTTGCAAAGCGACTGCGTGAGCGGCTCTATTACGGTTTTCAGGTGCTCTTCCGCCTTTCTCTGAGCGTCCGCGCTGATTATGAAGAAGTTCGTCTCGTATTTTTTACCGTTCTTCTTCATGAGCGTGTTCTCGGTCAAGTCATTCAGCTCTTCCTCAATGTACGGCAGTGCGACTCCGACTTCAACCGAAAGCTCCTCTGCGGTGGATGGAGTTCTGCATGCCGCAAGCATAATGTTAACATCAAGCAGTCTGTTCAGATAACGCCAAGGCGCTCCGTTTTCGCTATCCATTCCGTTCATGACGAATCTCAAATTTTCCGGTGCGTAGCTCATTTTTCCGAATTCTCTTGCCATGTTCATGCCCTCTCTTAATATTTTTCTTGCACGAAACAATTTGCTCATGACCGTTCCCTCTGGTATGCCAAGAGATCCTGCTATATCCGCGACGCGCTTGTTTTCGAGGTAGTACCGCACAACAATTTCACGGTAGTCCGACGAAATGAACGCAAGCTCACGGCGCATCATCGATATCTGCTCACGGAGTATCATGTCCGAGTCAGCCGCACTGTCATAATCGGGCAGGTCGTATTCGCTCACGTCAAGCTCGGCTGTGTTATCGCGTGTCCTACGCCTTTTGTCAGCCCAGCGCGCGTATCGGTTGCCTGCAATCTTCCAGACCCACGCGGAAAAGCTCTGCGGCACAACACCCCTCGACAGCTCCTGTATTACGCATAGAGAAATATCCGACGCAAGATCCTCCGCTTCCCGAACGTCTCCGGTTTTTCTCAGGCAATAGTAAAACAGCTTTTCCGGATAACCGTTTTCTATGTATTCCGACATCAGCTCCACTATCTTACCTCCTCGGGATTCGTCACTCTATTGTTTCGCTTCACTCATATAGTGTCGGGGCAGGCGGTTTCATTGCAAAATTTTTCGGATTTTTCCGATTTTTTTACTTATCGTAATCCTCGAGGAAGGAGTGACGCACGCCGCCGGTTTTGTAGCCTATCATTGTGTCGAGATGCACGTTTCCGAGGGCGCGGAACAAGCATTTTTCAACATCGGGATTCGATTTTTTCAGTTCGCGGATAAGCTCCTTCGTCTCCTGCCTTTTCGAGTGGTTCTGACCGTTGTTGCAGGTCGTGCAGGTGTCGGTGAACTTGCAGGCGCACTGTAGAAAATGCAGTCCGTTGTAGTCGCGCCACGCCTTGATATCGTCCTCGCGGATTAAATAAAGCGGGCGGATAAGCTCCATTCCGGGGTAGTTCGTGCTGTGCAGCTTAGGCATCATTCCCTGAATCTGTCCGCTGTGGAGAAGTCCCATGAGAAGCGTCTCTATCACGTCGTCGTAGTGGTGTCCGAGAGCGATTTTGTTGCACCCAAGCTCTTTTGCGAAGCTGTAGAGATATCCGCGTCTCATTCTCGCGCAGAGGTAGCAGGGGGACTTTTCGACCTTGTACACCGACTCGAATATCCTTGTCTCGAATATTTTTATCGGAATTCCGAGGTTTTTCGCGTTGTCCTCGAGTATCTTTCGGTTCGCTTCGTTGTAGCCGGGGTCCATCACGAGATATTCCACCTCAAACTTCACCGTACTGTACCGCATAAGCTCATGAAACAGCATCGCCATCAGCATGGAATCCTTGCCGCCGGACATACATACCGCAACTCGGTCGCCGTCCTTCACAAGCTCGTAGTCCTTGAGCGCCTTTGTGAACGGGCTCATCAGCGCGGAGTGGAATTTCTTCTGTATGCTCTCCTCCACCTTTTTGCGCAGTGCGTATGCTTCGTCCTCCGTAGACTGCTTTTTCACCTCTTCCCTGAGCCACGCCGCGTATCCTCCCCTGAGACTGTAGGCAGCGTACCCCATCCCGCACAGCTTTTCGGCGATATCAAGGCTTATCTGTCCCCTCGCGCAGACTATGACTATCGGTCTTGACTTATCCTCCGGCGGGCATGAAAGTATGCTCTCTTCCGTCGCTGCGGCTGAGTCGGGTATTATGCCGTAGAGCCTGTCCACCTCTCCGCGGATATCGTATATTTGGTATTCCTTTGTATTTTTACTTAGTGTTTCAGCGGTTATTTCCATTTTTCACCTTATATAAATATTTTACTCGATGTATATTATACACCGCC
>ERZ779861.3330-NODE-3330-length-13510-cov-3.149461_pt1 | contig 13510 bp, 16 predicted proteins | sample MGYA00511558_ERZ779861 | MGnify/ENA primary metagenome ERZ779861 (study PRJEB29588, sample SAMEA2163432) | human gut metagenome | biome: human gut; feature: human-associated habitat; material: faeces | place: Denmark | collected 2008/2010 ... | reverse complement strand
ATTTTTTGGAATCTTTCCATAGAAGTACCGGACTGCCCTCTAATATAGAAAGCTTTGGAAGGTCTTCGTAATAGCTGCATATACCAGATCGAAGATTTTGTTTTGTTCCGTTTTCAAAATGTACAACCGTCCATTCCAACGGCCCGTTCTTCATGACATAATCGACATACAAAATCGCATTTCCAAAAGGAACCGCACTATGGGTTTGCGCGTTCAAATCCATTGGAACTACTTGTTCTAATGTATCATTCTTTAAATTATACTTAAAAAATCCTTTTGTCTCAGAACCCGGTCCGACATTGACCTTTATGCTTTTTTCTAAAGAAAGCAGCAAATTTTCTTCATCTGCATATTGTGGAAAAGTATCAAGGTTCTGTTCTAAGCTGAGCTTTGTATCCAACCTGTTCACGTCCATGCTTGGTTCTGTCCGCGAACTACACCCAGCTAAGAAGAGTACGGTCAATATCCCCACAAAAAGCACGTTGATGATTCGTTTCATGGCATACCTCATTTTATTCATAAGATTTCTCCTTCCTACAATTATTTCATCTGTTCATCATTTTCGAATATTTGCTTTACGCTTTTAAGCTCCACGAATGCTTTACCTGAATCTCCTTTGTTTAGTTCTTTTGTGTATAAAAAAAGATTCAATAAATTAAACGCATTTACAATCAAAATGATAAACTCGGGTTTGTCAATATATCCATCAACGAAATTCACCCCTAAAATCACAGCAATGAATAATATGAGGTTTACTTTTATATTACGAAAGTGATCTTTTTGATAGAGCGTTGTCACGATCATGCAAATTGCTGTTCCAAATGCATCAAGTTTTGCGACTACGATTGCATACTGCTGCATTGCGTGCTCATATATAAAAGTTTCTGATACTCTATCTGTAATGAGCTGCAGCAATAACGGCGCACTGATATTTCCCAGATGATACATAGCATAATTTCTAAGCAATAGCGCTCCCATCCATATCAGAACAATTATTGTTATTGTTGAATTTTCTTTTTTCCACCAAGCTATCACTATCAGGATCAATGCCGCGACTGTTATGATAGCATATAGAATTGGTCTCGAAAGAAGTACGATCTCTTCTGCCGTTCCTGTTGGCCTAATGCTTGATGCTGCATAGTTTCTGAGAGAAAGCAGAAACATTGCAATTGCATAAACCTGAATCGTTATGCCAACGTATTTTTTTGATTTCGTCATTTTTTTCCTTTCCTTGCACATCATAGTATCTTAGAAATGATCCATCAACCAATTATCTTCCCATCATACTTTTCAGCAGAGAATCCATATGATCATTTTTATCCTCTTTTGGTATTACGCAGATTCAAGATAACATCTCGTCAAGCATATCCTGTGTAACAACGTTTTCTCCAAAAGTAAATCCGGTAAACGGCAATCCCTTTTTATCCGTACCCTCTAACAGCCCCATGATCGTCACACTGCACCGGATCTCCTGCATTTGATCCTGCTTGGAAAATCCGACCAAGATTTCATAGACAGCATCATCCATGCGCAAAGTTCCCTCAAGCGGTCCTTCCCACAACTTTTTACCTGTGGAAAATTCATTCGCAAGTACAGAACCATTTGCTGTGCCGGAATAAACTTTTCGATCGATCCGCACATCAAACTCAAGCGAAACCTCCGCCTCAGTCGTGCTTGCCTCTTGCATTTCATAGGAGTAAGCAGCCTCGCCTTTTTTCGTGTTTTCCTCTATGATCTGCCCGGATACCGATTTCAATACGGTTATCGAATCTGTAAGCGTTCTGCTGCCGTTGTCATCATTTAGGCTCGGCTGCCTGAAAAAAGCGAAAATCACGATTGCCGCTATGACAATGACGATAAGGCACACAAGGTATATATGCTTTCTCATTTCAATCTCCTTTAACTTATACATAATGCTAACGAAAAAAATTCGATACATGCATTTGTCTGGATGGAATATGCATATATCATAGCATTTTCTTTTTTCAATAACTGTTGCTGTCACAACTCAAATTGCGACCACAACAGTTATTGAATGGTAAACAATCATTTTTAAGTTCGGTTAATATCCAATTATGCACTATCTCCCAGTTTTAATCTTTAGGCGCTTATCTCATTACATGTGTGTCAATTAAAGTCAAATTGCAAGGTTACACTTTTCGATACCGGTTTGGCATTTGTGTAGTAAAAACTAGTTGCACCGCTCGAAGCACTCTGCGCTAATGTGCGATATCGATAAGTCGTAGAGTATGTATACTTAGCCTTTGCATCGTCATCATTTGATGTAAGTGCGAATACAACCGGAGTCCCTACAGCACTATCGTCATAACACACACTATTCGACAAACTATATGTAAAATTCATTGATGCATGATCAGCATAAAGCGTTTTTACTACCTTACCCTTAAGTGAACCCACTGTAGCCATAATGATACTTGAAGGGATATTTAAAGCTGCCATTATATCTTCAAATAGCGGCGCTAACAGAACATTTTCTTTTCCTTCTTCAAGTCCTTGTGGACGTTCAATATTTCCGATAAACGTTCTTTTTGATGCATCGTCATTTCCGCGCGACAAGCTGATTTTATGTTCTGCAATTGTTGTAAAGCAAACCTTGTATGATGGCGCATAAAAATTTGTAACATTTGAGCAATATGACTTGGAGCCGACTGCAACTCTGCCTGATGCATTTGCAAAATATAATCGTGCTCTTTGTCCATATCCCGAAATTTGATTGTTAGACTCAAATCTGGCGAGCTCACTATCTAAGAGAGCCAAAGTATCACTGCCTCTTTGTACTGCTTCCTTTTGATTATTCAATACTGAAAATTCTGTTTTTTTTACAGTTTTATCATAAGATGATTTTAGCTCATTCACAATATTTGATGTAATAACATTTTCGCCAAATGAAAAGGCTATAAATGGTGGATTGTTTCCGATTGTTTCCTTCTTCAATGCTTGTCCAATGGTTACGCCACATTGTACATCCGGGGAATTATCCATTTTGGCAAAACCCACTGTAATCTCATATTCGGCATCATCTATAACAATCTTTCCATCAAGAGGTCCTTCCCACAGTTTCTCTCCAGATGGAAAAATATTCAAGGATGTATGCCCAGTTACGATCGCAGGATATACTTTTTCTCCGAGAGATAGTAGAAATTCAAGCTCAACATCGGCTTCTGAATCATTTGTTTTGCGAAATTGATATGAGTACTCTACTTCTTTCATGGCTGAATTCTTTGTTTCAATTGCAAAATATTTTTTGCTTGATGAGTCAAACTTCTTTTCCAGTATTACAGTAGAATCTTTTGTTTTGCTCTCATAAGTCAGTGTTTGTGGTGTACTTGCAAATGCAACAGATGTAGTTATAACTACCATACAAAGCACCAGACATAATACTTTTTTCATCTTTTTTTCTCCTTTCATTAACGCTTCGCTGCTATACTTAATCACATATTCGATTTTGCTTCCTGCATATGCGCAGTAGGAAACTTTGCGCGATGAGTATAGTCTTTTGGTACGGAGACGGTTTCTGACAACGTACTATTAACAGTGTTCTCAGTCTTCGTCTACTATTGTGAACGGCTATTTTAAGCTCCACGAATGTTTTACCTGAATCTGCTTTGTTGTCTTGTTGTGAGCGGTATAGCCGATTTTCGTTTCTAACTGTACCTTCTTTTCTAAAGTTCCATGATTAGCAAATAAACTTTTCACATAATATTCTGCATACATGTTAACATCAGAGGTACCTACTGTTCTTGCAGCGCTATCAGTGATATATACGCCTAAGGTGTCAATGCTTAATCGCGAAGTAGAACCAACTGCACCATCACAATCTGCAACTCCATATCTTTCATCAATGCCATTCGTGCTTAAAGTATAATGATTTTCTAAGGATACCCAACCGCTTCCGGCAGTTGTTGTTACTGTCGCCTTTGCAGTAAAATAACGGTTCCCGTAGTCTTTCCAAACGGTTTCTCCATTTGCTGCCGTTGGCATCACAGCCGGAATGTGCTGCATCGGAGATAATGCTGTTTCATCCTCTTTGCAGTCTGTAAATTCCATAATAAGTTCATTTCCGCTTTTCAGTGCATAAACTTGTCTGCAATATTCTGTGCCGTTTCCGATCGGCATCATTTGGATGTCTTTGGATTGATCTGCGTACTCCTCCAACGCCTGCACCAGAGCTTTTGCGATATCCTGTTCAGCCTTTGTCTCGTCGATCACAGCTTTGCTGCTTGGCGCTGCAAAGGCAGCGGATGGAATCATCATACACACCATGACAGCAGTCATCCAGATACAAAACACTTTTTTCATTTAAAACCCCTCCTTCTTCCGAAATAAAAACGGTATGCTGTCCCTTTTGTAAGTTCAGCATACCAGTTTTATCATCCCAATTTCAAGTGTAATGTTGTAAGTGCGCGTTTTTTGTTGTAAGTGCTTAATTTTTTACAGTATCTGGATGTATCGGGAGTTGGATCTCTGTAAATACATCGATTTTTCCATCTTGTTCTTCCAGATTCCACTGTACCTGTCCGCCTGCGTGCTTTACCGCATCTAAGATATTCCGCACACCGAGACCATGATTTTCTTTGTCTGCTTTGGTCGTTTGTCCAAGTTGGATGATACCGTCTTCGATAACGGGTCTTTCGCACGTCGGATTCTGTACCCGAATGAATTGATTGTCACGAAAGTTTGTAAAGGAGATCCGAACGCTGCGGTTCTTTTCACATTTTAACGCTGCTTCGTAAGCATTGGCGATCACATTCGTAAAGATCACGCAAAGCGCGGTCTCTGAAATGTCAAAGTCCTCCGCGAACTGTCCAACCAATTCTACATGGATACCATCTCGCAGTCCTTTGCTGTAGTAGGCATTTACCACCGCATCGCCGATCAGGTTGCCGGTCGCGAGGTGCTTCATTTCCGCCTGCTGTCCCATCAGTTCCGAAACATACGAGAGTACACGCTGGTCTCCCGCGTCTTTTGCGATGGACGCGATAGCCTGCAAGTGCGCACTACTGTCATGACGAAAACGCCGCAGCTCCTGCTGCTTCTCATAGAGCAGATGATACTGCCCCGTCTGTTCCTTGATGCAGCGTTCATTGAGTTCGACCTGTGTCCGCAGTTCCTTACGCTGAAAATAGAGGCACACGCCGAGCGCGATCGTAATGGCTAGGATCATTCCGGTTAGACCATCCACGATCGTCAAAATGCCTTCCACTTTCAGAGCATCTTCCTCGGCGGTGCTGTAATAACTCAATGTAGGGATGGTTAGTATCACCGTAAAGATCAAATAGGTCCAAAACGGAATGTTCAGCAGCGCAGTATGGATTTTTTCTCGTTTCTTCCGAAGCAGGATCGCTAACAAAATAAAAAAAAGCAGTATGAGTGCATTGCAAATCAAGGTCGCGCGATACCAGTCAATCATCACTTCTCGATTGAATCGCAAAACAGCCGTTATCATACCCATGAAACAACTGTTTACAGAGGATTTGACGCTTCCATACATCAGTACAATTCCAATTTGTATCTTTTTAAACAGGATAAACAATATGAAATAAGCGCTCAACCACATCCAAAAATTTGCCCACTCGTTATTTGGAAAGATCACCGGCAGCAGCACTGCCGCTGCCGCGGTCAGTGCCACCAGCGGCCAGCAAGCTTTTTCGCGTATTTCATATCCCAGGACATAGCGAAACATGACAAAATTAAAAAGCAGCAAAAGGCACCGCAGTGCAATTCCCATCCAGATCATCTGCCGTACCTCGCCATCTTTCTTGCGTAGTGCATATATTTTTCTTCACAAGCCTTTCTTCTGCGCGTGCTGAACGGAAAGAGTTCTTCGCAGTCGTCCAAGCGGATCCCTTTTTTGTCCAGTTTGGCGATATAGCGGCAGCCGACGATGCAGGTATCATGAATGCGCAGAAAGTCTTCGGCCGGAAGCATGGCTTCCCATACGTTCAGAGAGCGGCGGACCGTATAGTCCGCCCCGGATGCCAGATGGACCTGACTGTAAATATCCTGCACGCGGATCCAGACGATATCGCCGACCTGTAAGGATGTGTTGTCATCAAGCGCCACAGTCTCATAAATGCTGTACAGGTCAAAGAATTTTTTCATCAAGAGGCAAAGCCGCTCGTAATCCATCGGTTTTTCAAAGAAACCGATCACATTGCGTCCAAAGGCCTCCCAGACGGCTTCACTGTGACCGGTCACAAAGATGATCAGGCTTTCTGCACTCTTTTTTTCCAGTTCATCCCGGATTGCAAGCCCACTTCTGCCCGGCATTTCAATATCCAAAAACAGCAAATCCGCCGCAAAGTCTTTCGCTTCTTCATAGTCGGTCACGCCTAAGATCCGCATGGCTCGCCCGTACTGTTCTTCATAGCGCAGCAGGAGTTCTTCCGTTTCCCGCACGATTTCCGGCTGGTCATCGCAGATCAGCACATTGATCTTCCGCATCTCGCATCTTCCTTTCTATGGTCCATATCCCTTTTCTATTTCATGATACCGAAAAGTTCTGCAGGATGCAAGGGGAATGTTGTAAGTGCGCGATTTTTGATGTAAGTGCGCGTCGCAAGGCTCTGCCGCTTGGATCAGTACTTGCTCTGTACCACGATTTTGTCGGCGGTCTTGCCGGTTTCGCGCATCACGATGTCACAGATCTTGGCGACGGTATTGCTGTCAAGCTCCTGCTTATCGACTGTCACCGTCACGCTGCTGTCGGTCATAATAACGAAGGATTCCGGCAGGCCCTTGGATTTGATCATGCTTTCGACAGAAAGCTCCTTCTCCATGGTATCCATGATGCGGGTCTTTTCGGCGGAGGCGTTCTTCTTCTCGTTCTCGTTTTCGCTGTTGTTGATGGTCGAATCCAGATTCGCCAACAGCTTGCTGCGGTCGAGGTCAAGACTCGCGCGCATTTCCGCAAATGTCCCCTCCTGCGGCAGATTTTGCTCAGTCGCTGCCCGGCTGTCCACCAGCACGTCACCGTCATGTACCGGAATCTCGTCGTGCATGCCCGCCGTCACCATCAGCCCGGTGCCGAATACAACGATCAGCGCCAGCGCCGTCAGTCGTTTGCTCTTGTAGAGAATATCCTTATAGCTGAACTTCTTTTTCAAAGTCACCCCTCCTGTTCTTTTTCAAAAACGATTACGCTCGAAACCGGGATCCGGTACAGCGTCGCCACGCCCTTGGTCAGATCATTGGCTACAACCGGGTTCGCGCCGCCCTCCGCGGTCAAAATCACGCCGGTCACCTTGTTGTTTTCATCGTATTCGATGATCGCATCGACCGCGCCGACCCCTTTCATGCCGGACAAGACGCTGCAAAGCTGTTCCTCGCTGCTGCCGTCCCGATCGATGATCTGCCTGCGCGTATCCTTGGAATCCGTCAGAATATTCAGCGCCAGGATCGCCACCGAGGCGATCAGCAGCACCGTCACGAGGCGCATCAAGGCCCCCTTGCCTGCCAGTTTTTCAAACATCATCTTTACTCCTCACCACTATATGATTTTTAATCTGAAATATACCTGATTACAGGATCTAAGATCATCAAAAGAATAATCAGCGAAAAGATCAGCTTCAGATATTTTTCCATTTCCGAATCCGGCACCAGGATCTCAAAGAAGGTCAGGGACAGAATCATCAGAAAAATATCTTTGATCCAGTTCATCACTTGTTCCATCATCCACCTCCGATCCCGACGATGATGCTGATAAAAATGATGAACAGCAGCGCGGTAAAAAACACGATGGCTGTCATCGAGATCAGACAGTTTCCCATATCGCTGAGCCCCGCCGGAATCTTGGAGTCCGTCACCGGCTCCGTCACTGCCGCCGTCAGCTTATAGATCAGCGCGCATGCCAGCATCTTGAGCAGCGGCACAAGTGTCAGCAGGACCAGCATCAGAATGCCGAACACACCAACGATGCCCTTGATCGAGCGCATGCAGCGCAGAAACAGGTCTACGGTATCCGCGGTAAATCCGCCGACGATCGGAATGAACGTGCTGAGCGAATAGCGCGCCGCATTGATCAGCAGCCCGTCGGAAGTATCTGTCAGCAGCCCCTGCACGCTGAAAATGCCTGATAGGATTGCAAGAATCAATCCTGTCACAATCAACGCCGCATTGCGGATCAACTTGGAAAGCTGATTGACATAGTTTTTTTCGGTCAGACAGTTGATCAAACTGAGCATGGTCGAGGCGAACAGCGCCGGCAGAATGATCGTCTTGATCAGAACCCCGAAGCCTGTCACCGCACCCAGCATCATCGGATGCAGGATCGTTCCCGAGGCGATTGATCCGGTCGCGATCAAAATCCCCAGCAGCACCGGCATGACCAGCGCCATCGTATTGACCATCGTCGAAACGGTGTCCAGACTCAAGGTATAGATCAGGCGAAAGCTGCTGACTGCGATGCCGATGATCACCATCGTGCAGACGAGCTGTCCGATGCTGGACAGAGATTTTTTTCCGAACGAGGTTCCCAGGCTCTGCAGCAGTCCGATGGCAATACAGACCGTCAGAATCTGCACGCCGAGCAGCAGCGCACTACGGACCTCATAGAGAAACAGCGACTTAAGATTTTCTATGAGCTCCTGACTGTCAAACAGTGCCTCACCGTTCAAAGCGGACTCCACAATGCTGTCCAGAGTGAAATCCTCTGCCATGCCGCCGGAATACTCCGCGACCTGTTTTGTCAGCGCGTCGAACGCATCGGCATCCAGCGTTTCCTTCATTTGTTCTTTCAGAATTTGTTGATAGTCCATCTTCGGTTCCTTTTTGCACATTTTATGTGCGCTATGTTCTTTATGCTGAAAGCAGGCCTTGCCGCGTCGAAACGATTATACCAGCGAATCCAGCAGCTTCATCAGTGAAGTAAAGATTGGAATCGCCGCGAAAAAAATCGCGATCTTGCCTGCCAGCTGCACCTTGGTGCCGATGGACTTTTCTCCGGCGTCCTCACAAAGTGCTGCCGTAAATTCCGTCGCGTAGGCAATTGCCAGCACCTTGAGAATGATCGGAAAATATTCCTGTCCATAGGTCAGGCGGCTGTATAGGTTCTGCATGTATACGAAACCATAGCGCAGGCTGTCCAGCGCGTAATACAGCAAGATGATCGTAACGCATAAGACCGCCTCTACGGTAAATTCCGGCTTGTAGCTGCGGATCAAGGCGATCAAAACCAGCCCCACAACCGCAATCGCGCAGATTTTGAGCATCATCAGCATGGTACACCTCTAAAATGTCAGGAAGACTTTGACGGTATCAAAAAACTCGCTGATCATTTTGATGATGATCGCCAGCACGATGATCACGCCTGCCAGCGTCGTCATCATGGCCTCCTCTTCTCTGCCCGCCTTGGTCAGGATTTGATTCAGCAGCGCGATCGCGATCCCGATGGCAGCAATTTTGAACAAAACATCTACATCAAATGACATTTTTTCTCCTTTCACAGCGCCTCACAGCAGCACGACTGCCAGCAGCGCTCCGGCAAAGAATCCGATCCTGCGCTGCAGCGGTCCCTTCGTGCGGTAAACTTCTTCCGCCTCCTGCAGCTGTACCTGCAGACGAGTTTCCAGATATTGAAACTGCCGCGCCTGATTCTCACAGTCGGTTTGTCCCAAAAACGTTCCCGGATAACAGACGAGCTGCAGATCCTGCGCCGTCAGCGGTGTCCCCTTGTAGACCGTTTCCGCGCTTTGTTTCCAAACAGTCTGCAGATCCCCCTGCTTTGCATCCAATGCCTGCTGCACCGCAGGAAGCAACTGCATAGCCTTGGACTCCGCGTTTCCCGGTCTTTGCCGCAATACGCTCTGCAGCGGCTCCTGCAAGTAGTTGATCTCGCTTTTGAGCTGCAGCATCATCTGCCAGAAATCCTGCAGCAGCGCGATGCGCTGTTTCAGCTCCTGACTTTTGAGGATGCCGAGCAAACCGAGAGAAAGAACGATTCCCAAAAGTCCTGCTGCCTTAAGCATCCAGCACCTCTTTCACCGTACCGGGCCCGCCTGTATGACTCAGAATGACCACATAGCGAAACGCTTTCTCATCGAGCAGCCTGCCGATTTTGGACGCTGCCGCATCCTCCCGACAGTTTCCATGCATCGAAGTGATTAGGCTGATACCCGCGTTGAGGCAGTCCTCGATGGCTGCCGCGTCCTGCTCCCTGCCGATCTCGTCGGTAAAGATGACCTGCGGCGACATCGAACGGATCAGCATTTGGATTCCCGCCGTCTTTTCGCAGCGGTCGAGCACATCACAGAACGGTCCCAAGTCAAAGCTCGGACGGCTCTGATACATGCCGGCAAGCTCAGACCGTTCATCACAGATGCCGACTTTGATATGATGCCAACTGAAATTGCGCGCCAGATCGCGCAGCAGTGTCGTTTTGCCGCAGCCCGGCGGCGAGATGATCAGTGTGTTTGCAGGCTGCACCTGTCCGTCTTTTTGATATAGACGGTGAAAAACCGTGTCGCTGCAGCCTTTGATCTCTTTGGCGAAGCGGATATTCAGCGAGCTGATCTCCTTGATCAGCGCCGCTTCGCCGTTCTTTTGCACGACCTTACCGCAGACGCCGACGCGATGCCCGCCCTCGATCGTAACGAAGCCCTTGGCTAAATCATTTTCGTAGGCATAATATGAAAACCGCATCAGGCGATTGAGCGTTTCCTGCAGCTCCTCCGCGGTAACGATGTGCGGAATCCGCTGCGTACCCTTGCCGGTCTCAAGACGCATCTGCTGCCCGCAGCGCAGGCGAATTTCCTCTAAACTGCAGAGCACGCTCCCCGGCAGCCCTTCGAGCTCCTGCCCAATGGACGGCGGCAGCCTGTTCAAAATTTGTCTAAAGTGTTCCATGCCCTTATCCTCTTTTCTCTGCTTTTTTAAGTTTGTACAGTCTATGCGTCGGACAAGGTTTTATGACAAAAAAAGACCACCGGTAAATCCGGTAGTCCTATACGGCTAAAATTCTTTTTTATTCTTCAAAAAATTCGTAATCTAAAGAGTCCAAAGCAGTACCTCTACTTCTTGTGATGATGATATGGATCGTGGCAATGCTCCGCGTCACATTCTTCTTCCTCTTTTTGAAAATATCCCAGTCGTGGTTGATATACAGAGAATCATCAATAAACTTCTTCTGTTCCTCCCACCATGCATCGCTGCCCCACTTGTTGGGATTATTGTTATCGTCGGAATCAGAATTGCCGGCATCCTTTTTATTTTCTTTTGTCTTGGAAGTCATCCCTTTGATCGTCTTCGCCGCATCGCCGATGTCATGAAAAAACGAAGCAAAACTTTGCAGTATCGAATTCAGTACTCCAATGACAATGCAAATAACAAACAGCACTAAGAACATGTAGAACATAAACGACAACATGACATACCCACCTTTCAAACAGCAGCGCTTGCCTGCTATGATTCTATCACAATCCTCTGGCAGGAACAAGCGTTCCCGTCATATTCACAAAAGATTTTGCTTTAGCTTTTGCGCGGACTTTTGCTTGCCCTACTCCACGCCAAGTGCCTTAAACACAGCCTCCTGCGTCATCCCCTACCTTTGATTTTACTCAGCAAGCAGCCAGTCAATCAGATTCAGTGACTTTATGCCCTCGTAGGAATTGATGAAGCTTCGATCCATAGACAGTATGATTTTTTCGTAGTTATCTCCGATCATGCGCAATGGACGAAGCTCCCGTTCACGGGTCTGAGGAGACTGCATACTCTCCGTTACTTGAATATATACCTTATCATTCGGTTTTTCCGCAACAAAGTCAACCTCCGTCTCTCCGACCTTTCCGATATATACCCGATAGTCACGGCGCAGCAGCTCTAAAAATACGATGTTCTCAAGGATATGACCGCGGTTTGCATCCCGGTAGCCCAATAGCAGATTACGAAAACCCATGTCGATGATATAGTTCTTCCCAAGTGTTTTGAGCAGCTGCTTTCCTTTTACATCATACCGACCGACAGAGAAGAACACAAATGCATTGCGAAGCATGGTAATATACTTATCCACTGTTTTTCCTGCAATGTTCTTCTGTTTTCCGGTTTGCATATCGCCCTCATTAGAGAGTACATTTCCGATGCTGTTCGGAGAAGTCATGCTGCCGATGTTTGAACACAAGAACAGCATGATCTTTTGAAGCATTGCTTGGTCCGCCCCGTTATTGCGCTGCAAAATGTCACGCAGCACTACGGTGGAATAGATACCCTCCAACGCTTGATTGCTTCTCGCTTCGTTGAACTTGTATTCTCTCAGAATGGGCATCCCGCCGAACTGCAGATACTTTTGAAACTTTTCGTCCATGGTCACATCGGGTGCAAACTCATAGAAGTCCAAAAATTCCTTGAACGACAGCGGCAGCATCCGTATCTCCACATATCTGCCGGACAGCAATGTAGAAAACTCTGTGGACAGCAGGTAAGCATTGGAACCTGTGATATAGATGTCTACATCAAAATCCAAGCGGAAGGACTCGATTGCTTTTTCCCAATGTTCCACAGCCTGCAGCTCATCGAAGATAAGGTATGTCTTTCCATCCTTTGCTATCTGTTTGCTGACATGATCGTAAAAAGAAAGGTAATCGGTCAGGTCACGGTAACGCAGAGATTCCATATTCATGTGAATGATCCGAGAATCCAAAATAATCAACAGTTTCGGGAATAGAAGTCTGAAACTTATTAAAAACGCAGAGTTTTCGCCCTGAAGTGACTAAAATCTCTTGGACATTAAATCCTACTCCACGCCCAGTGCTTTGAACACAGCTTCCTCTATAGAGAATTTTTTTGAATTTCCGAAGCACTGTTTCGGAATTTTGTAGGGCTATATTCGTATTACTCAAAACACTTGCATCTGTCATTAGAATATGCTATGATGGAGTCAAGAGATAGAGTCTTACGACTCAACCATTTAAGCTTTAGGCTTTACAGCCTTGCCGCTCTTGGGTTCAGCAGGAGCGGCTTTTTTTATGTTAGAAATCGTAATTCTCCAACGCTTCAGCGTTATCGTAATTTTCATTCTTACCGCCTCCCTTCTCCAAATCCATACGGACCTTTTGAAATTCAGCTCAGCCGCCCGGCTCCTTTTCTCTTGGTTATTTTATTCTAACATATTTTTTAAAAAAAGAACAAGGGTTCTTTTCCTCGTTTTGAAATCTCAAAGATTTATCCCAACAGCAGATTCAGCAGCGCGTCACAAGCCGGACTGATGATCTTCGACGGAATATTAAAAATGATCAGAACCAGCAGAATCGGTTGTCCGTACTGATAGATTTTCCAATACCAGTCGTAACGCTCCAAATGGAAGATCTGTGTCACAACGCCGAAACCGTCCAGCGGCGGTACCGGGATCAGATTAAATATCATCAGAACCAGATTGATATAGACCACATAAAGCATCAGCTGCAGTAAAATCTGCCCTGCCCCTTGATAAAAATCATAGCTCATCGTATTCGCTGCCAAGCGGAAAAGGATCGCGAATACAACTGCCACAATCAGGTTT
>ERZ779861.3324-NODE-3324-length-13541-cov-3.300460_pt1 | contig 13541 bp, 15 predicted proteins | sample MGYA00511558_ERZ779861 | MGnify/ENA primary metagenome ERZ779861 (study PRJEB29588, sample SAMEA2163432) | human gut metagenome | biome: human gut; feature: human-associated habitat; material: faeces | place: Denmark | collected 2008/2010 ... | reverse complement strand
GGCTCGTGAGAGGCGGCATTTCTTCCGATGCCTTCCGATGCGCTGCGCTCTCCCGCCGAAGATGCGGGAGGAACCGCGCGGCGCGCCGGAGGGGGAGTGTGTCCCTCATCCGATGCGGGTATATTTCTATTGTTCGGGTTTATTTCCATCGGTATTTCCTTTCGCTTGGTCTGCGAATAATCTCAGGATATCGCGCCCATTATTATGTAGAGCGCGCAGAGTGCGAGAAAAGGCGGTGAAAGAACGGCAGAAACCGGACTTAAGCGTTTTTTCTTTTCCGTGCGGTAGGAAGAATCGGCGTCCGTCGCTCCGTAGTAGGAATATATTCTCTCGGCCTGACCGAGGCATATTATCAGAAAAACCGCAAGAAGCACGGAAAGCGCGAATATGAACATCACTGCACCCTGTCGGTGGATTATTCTGTAGCAAAGCTCCTCACCGAGCATTGAAAACGTGTTGAACGCCGCGTGTACTATCATGGCGGCGAAAAGCGATTTTGTCACATAAAGTATGAGTGCGAGGCAAAGTCCGGCAAAGAGATATACCGGAAGCCTTACAAAGCTGAAGTGCGACATTGCGAAGGTGAGCGACGAGAACAGCACTGCGGCGGCGACTCCCACGCTCTCGTACTCGGCGATAATTATTCCGCGGAACAGAAATTCCTCGCATAACGCCGGGAGGATCGCAAACGCAACTATCGCATACACCCCGCCGAGCACGCTCCCGGAGGATGCGGACATATACGACTGTGCGGACGATGTGTACGAATCCGGAAAAAGCGAAAGCATGAGATAATTGAGCAGCACCGACGAAAGTATCATAACGACGGCGGCGCTGACCGTGAAAAGCACATGGCGCTGCTTCGGCAGCCGCAGGCGAAGCTTTTTTGTGTATCCGTCCGAGCGCAGCTTCATGAATATAAGGGACGGAACGGCAAACACGGCAAGCTGCAAAAGCGAAACGGAAACATACGGGTTGTTCCCCTCGCCGAACGCATTCTGCGGAATCAGCCGTATCATCGCGCAGAGCAGAAACACCGCCGTAAGCAGTATCGGCGCCGCAACCGTCGGTTTAGTTTTCACTCGTCATCCTCACACCCTTCTCGGTAATAAGAATATCAACCTTCACATCAAATCTTCCGCGCGGGACTGCGGGAATTATGCAGTCGCTGTAAACCACGCCCGCGCTGCATCCGCTGAATCCCGAAAGGTATCTGTCGTAAAACCCTTTCCCGTATCCGATGCGGTATCCGCGTCGATCGTACACTATACCGGGAATCAGGCACAGCGCACTTTTTCCCATGCGATCCGGCTCGTACAGCGCCGCACACGCAGGCGGCTCCGAGATCCCGTACGCTCCCGGCGAAAGCTCGCCGAGATCCTTTATCTCGCGGTATTCCATGGTGCAGCTGAGCGTATCGCATTTCGGAAAGAACACTCGCTTTCCGAGGGAGAGCGCTCTGCGCGCGACTTCGGTCACGTCGATCTCCTCCGGCTGCGGCGCGTACATCAGCACATACTCCGCAAATCGGAAGCTGACCATAGACAGCACGGCGTTTACAAGGGATGTGTCGCGCTCTTTTCTCTCTCCGGGGCTCATGCTCCTCCGTTTTTCGCGGAAAAGCGAGCGTATCTCGTTCTTCTGCTGCTTCACGGAAGGAGACGGCGTCATGCGAGTATCTTCTCCCGCATTTCCTTTGCCGCGCTTTCTCCCTTTATCGCGTCAACAAGCTCGAGCGAAAACTCAGTTGCCGCACCCATCGCGCGTCCGGTTATTATCTCCCCGTCGCGTATAACGTCGCAGTCGTAGTACTGCGCGCCCTCGAGCCTGTCCTCAAATCCGGGGAAGCAGGTCGCTCTCTTGCCGCTTAAAATTCCGCGCTTTCCGAGAATCATGGGAGCCGCGCAGATAGCCGCAAGGTAAGAGCCGTTTTTCTCCGCCTTTTTGATGAAAGCGTCAACTATTTCGCTCTCATCAAGGTTTTTCGCGCCCGGCATTCCTCCCGGAAGTATTATCATCTCGGGGGAGAGTGCGAGCCTTTCGGCTTCCTCCGCGGTGATGTCGGCTTCAACCTTTATTCCGTGCGCGCCGACTACTGTCTTTGTTTTATTAACAGAAACGCACTTCACGTCACATCCCGCGCGTCTCAAAATATCAACAGGCGTAAGAGCTTCGATTTCCTCAAAGCCGTCCGCCAGAAATTCGATTATCATAATTTACCTCCCTTGGGTATATTGCGATACTATAATATTATATATTATATCATCTTAAAGCGAAAAAGCGGTTAACAATCCATAAACAATAAGTCGGATTTTTGACATAAATGAAATATTTTTTAGTGGATTTTCCCGTCAGTTCACATGAGAAGTGTGTTTTTCGAGGAACGAGTCCACCTCACGCGCAATTTTTCCGGCTATCTCGTCTTTGCTGTAGGGTTCAAATGCGTTTTCATCCGCGCAGGGTATAACGTGCCAACCACATTTTTCAGATACATACGAAGCGGCGGCACGGCATTTTTCAAGATAATCCTCATGCGTCTCGTGAATGTCGAGCTTTTGTCCCGTCTCGCCGCTGCGTTTTTTCACAAGAGCGGACGACACGTTCTCCGGCATATCAAGCAGCAGCACCATGTCAGGCTTCGGCAAACCGAGCTTGCAAAACTCAAAATCCCACAGCCAGTCGAGGAATAAATCCCATTCCCCACGCGGCATTTTCGAGAGCTGATGGTACGCGTTCGCCGTTGTGTACCTGTTAGCGATTACAACAGTGTCCCCGTCCTTGTAGTCGCGCTTCCATGAGGTGGTGTAGCTCACGTATCTGTCGGCGGCGAAGAACATGGACGCAGCGTAGGCGTTTGTGTCGTCGGGATCGTCTCCGAGCTTGCCGCCCAGATACATCTTCACAAGCGTGCATCCCTCCGAGGAGTAGTCCGGGAAGTCTATCACGCGCACTTTTTTGTTTTTTGCTTCAAGGTGCTTTTTCAAAAGTTCGGTTTGAGTTCCCTTTCCCGAGCCGTCAAGCCCTTCAAGCACTATAAGTATTCCCATTATTTTGTCCTTATAACTTAATCAATATCATTGTTCAGGCGCATTTCCATGTATTCCTGTTTGGTTATCAGCACTTCACGCGGCTTTTGTCCTTCCGGCGCGCTGACATAACCGAGGCTTTCCATGCGGTCTATGAGCTTTGCCGCCCTGCCGTATCCGAGGGAAAGTCTTCTCTGGATGAGCGAGGTGGAGATTTTTTTGCTCTCTATCGCAAGCTCTATAGCCGCGTCGAGCATCGGATCTTCATCTCCGTCGTCCTCGTCTGCCGCAGAAGCACCCTTCTTACCGCTTCCCGTGTCGCATTTCTGAGCTTCGCGCTCGATTTGGTTAGCCACGGATTCGGAATAAGTCTCGCAGTCGGCGTTCATGTTCTTGATGTACTTTACGACTTCGTCCACTTCGGTTTCGGTGACAAACGCGCCCTGTACACGTCTGAGCTTGAGCGCGCCTACGGGACTGAACAGCATGTCTCCCTTTCCGATGAGGTTTTCCGCGCCGCCCTTGTCAAGGATAACTCGCGAGTCGGTGTTGTTCGATACGGTAAACGCGATTCTTGACGGGATGTTCGCTTTGATAAGACCTGTGATTACGTTTGTAGAGGGACGCTGTGTACCGAGGATAAGATGCATACCCGCGGCTCTTGCTTTCTGCGCGATACGGCATATTGAATCCTCAACCGCGTCGGGCGCTGTCATCATGAAGTCGGCAAGCTCGTCTATGATAATGACGATTCTGTCCATGTAAGCGTAGTCGGGGTCGTCCTTTGTTACCTTATTGTATGTGTTGATGTCGCGCACTCCCACAGATTCGAGAAGTCCGTAGCGTCTCTCCATCTCGCCGACAGCCCACGACAACGCTCCCGCCGCCTTCTTTGTCTCGCTTATGACGGGAACAAGCAGGTGCGGAATGCCGTTGTATATGCTCAGCTCAACCTTTTTCGGGTCGATAAGCATGAGCTTTACGTCGTCCGGAGAGGCTTTGTACAGTATACTCATGATAATCGAGTTTATGCAGACAGATTTACCTGAGCCTGTAGTTCCGGCAATGAGAAGGTGCGGCATTTTCGCAATATCGAAGTACACCGGCTCTCCCGCTACGTCCTCACCGAGGCAAACAGTGAGCTTGCTCTTCGCGTCCGTGAATGCGGGGGATTCTATGAGAGTTCTGAGGTGAACCATCTCCTGCTTTTTGTTCGGGACTTCTATGCCGACCGCGCTCTTTCCGGGAACGGGAGCTTCGATTCTGACGCCCGTTGTAGCAAGGTTCAGCGCGATATCGTCAACCAGATTTCGTATGGAGCTTACTCTTGTGCCGGGTTCGGGGGTAAGCTCGTATCTCGTTATCGTAGGTCCGCGGGAAATATTCTCGATTTTGACCTTGACGTTGAACGAGCGGAGAGTTTCCACAAGCTTAACCGCGTTGTCCTGAAGCTCGTCCTTTATGTCTCCGTGTACTTCGTCGTCCCCTTTTGAAAGGAAGTCAATAGGCGGGAATTTATACTCGGGCGCGCTCGGCTTCATCGGCTTTTCTGCGGTCGGAAGCGTTGCGTTCTGAGCTACGGCTTCGCGCTTTATGGTAAGGCTTTCCTTTGAATGAGCTTCGGATACCTTGTTGATGAGGTCCTCGCCGTCTCCCGTGAATATTTGCGAAATATCAAGACCGTTTTCATCTGTCTGAGCTTTCGCGGCAGGTTTTAATACAAGTTCGGACTTCTGCGTATCGTCGACATCGAAAGGCGGTTCGTCGTCTGATGCTGACATGGCGAGCTTAACGGTGTCCGTCTCGTATTCGTCCGCGGTTTTAGCCTTGTCGTGGATGCTCATCGCGGCGATTTCAACAGCGTCAAGTACGTCCCCCGCGTCAATGCTCTCGTCCGCTATGTCTCCGAAGTCACTCTCGTCGCTTCCGGGAGTTACGGTTTTCTCGGGAGCAGGCGTAATTTCGGCTGAAGTTTCGGCGGCAGGTTCTGCAACAGGTGCGGGAACGTCTATAACCTTCGGCTTTATCTCGGTTTCGTCCGTGTCTCTGAGACTGTCGGTGCGCTTGCCCTTTTCTATTCTCTCCTTAGTCCTGCGCATTACCTCGTCGAATATCTTCTCGTCAACCACAGCGGAGTTTCTGTCATCCACTGCCGTATCGTATTCTTCAGGTTCTGCGGGGAGCGGTGCGGGTTCTTCAAAGCCTTCGATTTCTCCCGCCCTCTGCACCTCCGGCGGAGTTATGTCGTCAACCGGAATATCCATCTCGGTAAGGCGGCGTTTTGTCACACGGTATACGGTAGCGGGCTGAGTGTTTTTCTTCCCGCTCGGCTTCTTTGTCTGCTCTGTCGGCTCATGAATGAGCGGTTCTTCTGTGAGCTTTGCCTGAGCAGCTTCCTTTTCGCGGCGTTTTTTCTCTCTGAGGTAGTTAAGATATTCTTCCTCTTTTATTGCTCTGCTTGTCGGGGGAGCGTTTCTGCGTTTTTCGGCTCTCTCCGCTCTCTTTTCTCCCGCGAACTTTATGTGATATGCAATCCAGATGTATATTCCCTTTGGAGTAAGTCCGGCTACGTACAGCGACAGTATCACGATGACCGCGGCAAGGATTATAACGGAGCATACCTTACCGAAGCCTCTGAACAACAGCTCGCCGAGGATTCCTCCGACAGCGCCGCCGCCCACAAGTCTCATTCCGTCTCCGTAGTGCAGCTTTAGGCTAAGCTCGTTTTCTCCTCCGCCGACTATATGGAGCAGCATCGTCAGACACAAAAACACAATGACTGTACATGAGTTTCTGCCGTAGTTCTGTCCCTCGGCTGAGTCGCGCTTCCAGAGAAATGCCCTCACAAGGATGAACAGCGGAAGAGCATAAGCCGCGCCGGAGAACAGTCCAGTGAAGAAATCTTTAATTCCGCCGCCCACTCTGCCCTCTCCAATGACAATGCACACGGCGAGAAGTATAGCGACAGCGGCAAGTATGTACGGTGCAGCCTGTGAAAGGAATTCATAGCTTTCGGCATTTCGAGCGTTCTTTGCGGGAGCTGTCTTGGTCTGCTTTTTCGCAGTGGTTTTCTTTCCCGAAGTCTTTCGCGCTGTGCCGGTTGTTTTTTTAGTCTGAGGCATTTTTCTTCCTTTCGGATATTTCTATATCAGTAGTATTATTCATTATTATAGCAAGCGATACAAATCCAATATATATTTTATCATGCGCAAAAGAAAAATACAAGGATAATTTTGAACGAATCCTGCGATAATAAAGAAAAACTAATTCATTGGAGCGGCTTATGCAGACAAAGGTTTACCCGAAGGAGCTTTTATTACTGTTATGCGTGGGGTTTCTCTGTTTTCTCGGCGGAATCGTCAACGGACTTATCGGAACGGGCGGTGGGATTTTTATAATGCTGTCGGCGAGCGTTATCGGAAAGCTGACGGAGAGCGAGTGCGATATGTATTCCCTTGCCATGATGTGCGTGCTGCCGCTGTCTCTGTTCTCGCTCCTTCTCTATCCCGCAGGCTCTGTCGACACGGATTTTGCTCTCACCATGCTCATACCGGCTTCCCTCGGCGGATTTGTCGGTGCGAAGATAAAAAAAGCGCTCGACGTGAAGTATCTCTCGATTATATTCGCGTGCCTGACGATTTATTCCGGCATTACGATGATAATTCGCGCGTAGGAGGGAAATATGACGGCTTTTATTATAGTGCTCATTCTCTCGATGGCGGCGGGGTGCGGGATAGGCGGGGGAGGACTGCTTGTCGTTTACATGACGCTGGCGCTATCATTCGAGCAGAACGCGGCTCAAGCGACGAATCTACTATTGTTTATCGTCTCGGCAGTGTCCTCCGCTGTGGTTCAGATGAAGGACAAGGCTCTGCCGCAGATGAAGGTAATACTTTTCTGCTCACTTGCCGCTTTTCCGGGCGCGCTTCTCGGGACTTTTCTGCGCGGATATTTCAGTGAGAGAGGACTGCGCGTGTTCTTCGGCTATGTGCTCGTCTTCGCGGGTGCAGGCGTTATATTGAGGCTGATTCGTGCAAAATTATCGGACGCCGGCAAGCTGAAATAAGAAACAAAAATTCATGTCAAAAAATCAAATATAGTAGTTGACTTACCGAATTTATATGGTATAATAAAATACAAGGTAAACTATGGTGTGCAAGACTGTGAATATGAGAAAACGCACTTCGCAACCGCAGGTTTACAAAAAAACAACATATCACAAGGAGAAACAGACATGGCAGAAATATACAGAGTAGGTGTAATCGGTGTCGGAAGCCGCGGCTACGGTCACATTCAGGGCATCCTCACCGAAAGAGACGACACCGTAGTTACAGCAGTATGCGATGTTTACGAGGACAGAATAGAAAACGCGGTTAAATACTGCAAGGAAAAGAAAAACTGGGACGTTTACGGCACGAAGGACTACCGCGAGCTTATCGAAAGAGACGACGTTGAGGTAGTTTTCGTGTTCTCGGCATGGGAAAACCACATTCCCGCAGCTGTTTACGCAATGGAGCACGGCAAGCAGGTTGCAATCGAGGTAGGCGGCGCATATTCGGTTGACGACTGCTGGAAGCTCGTTGATACATACGAAAAGACAGGCATACACTGCATGATGCTCGAGAACTGCTGCTACGACAGAAACGAAATGATGGTCATGAAGATGGTTCGCGAGGGACTTTTCGGAAAGATAGTTCACTGCGAAGGCGGCTACAGGCACGACCTCAGAAGCGAGATTTCTTTAGGCAAAGAGATAAGACACTACAGACTCCGCAACTTCATGAACCGCAACTGCGAAAACTATCCCACGCACGAGCTTGGTCCTATCGCGAAGATTCTCGACATCAACCGCGGCAACCGTATGCTTTCCCTGACCTCGGTTTCCTCAGGCGCATTCGGACTTAACGCATATGCCGAACAAAACGAAAAGGTCAACCCCGAGCTTAAAACCTTCCGCTTCGCACAGGGCGACGTTGTAAAGACGAACATAAGATGCTCCGGCGGCGAGCTTATCTCACTCACTCTTGACACCACACTTCCCCGCAACTACTCGAGAAACTTCATCGTCCGCGGCACAAAGGGCTTCTTCAGCGAGGACTGCGACGGCGTATTCCTTGACGGCAAATCCTCCGAATGGGATCACAGCTTCTACGGCAACGTCGGCGAATACCGCAAGGACTGGGAGCATCCCGTATGGCGCAAGTTTGAGGAAGAAGGCGTAAAGGGCGGTCACGGCGGCATGGACTGGCTTGTATTCGACGCGTATTTTGAAGCGCTCCACACAGGCGACGTTCCTCCGATTGACACATACGACACAGCGGCTTGGATGGCGATAACTCCGCTTTCCGAGATTTCCATAATGCACGGCGGCGCACCCGTTGACATTCCGGACTTCACACGCGGTATGTGGACGCAGAGAAGTGACAAGAACCACGGCTTCTATCGGCTTGACAGATAAAATGAAGATATAAAAATAACGAGGGTCTTTTCGTAAGATCCTCGTTTTTCTTTATGTATTCGAGTTCTGGGTGAATACCGCGCCGTTTGTGAAGTCCGCATACCATGTAAAATCGGACGAGTTCGTACCATCGAATATCAGGCTGTCATCGCTCATGTCGAAGGTGTAGGTAAAGTCTCCGTCCGACGTTTCAAGGATAAGCTTGTCGTTTTGTATTGTGTAGTCTCCGCGTCCGATGTAGCTTGACAATGGGGAGAAATTAAATTCAAACGTACCGTCCTCAAGAAGAGTCACGGAAGCGGAATGCATCATGTCGCCCTCGGACGAAGTCCATGAGTATGTGTTTTTGACCTCGGCATCGGACACGTTCTTTTTGTTCTCTCTGCACGAGACAAATGTCAGGGCGCAAAGTATCGCGAGCAGTATTATTTTAACCATACTTTCCCTCCGTGGAGTCTTTATATGCATAAGACGACGCAAATTCCGCTTTAGTTCCGCAATGTTAAAACTTTTTCAATGTTTTGCGCGGGATTTATAAATAATTCCTCTGATTTTGACGCCGACGCATGAGAGAGCAAACGCCGCAAGCTCCACCGTCACCACTGCCGCACCTGTTTGAAGGGAGAGACAGCACGCGGCGAAGAATCCTATCGTAAAGCACACAAGGGATATCGCGGCGGAGAGAATCACTGTAAGTTTAAAACTCTTTGTCAGCTGCATTGCAGTGAGCGCGGGGAACACGATGAGAGCGGAAATCATAATAGAGCCCATCATTTTCATGCCGACGACTATTGTAATTCCAGTGAGGACGGCAAGAGCGATGTTGAACGCACCTGTCTTAACTCCGGCGGCTCTCGCAAAGGTCTCGTCAAACGTCACGGAGAAAATGTTTTTCGTGAACGCAAGGAACCACAAGAGCACAAGGCAGGAGAGCACAAGCGAAATTAGCATATCCTTATTCGATATCGTTATGACGGACGACGAGCCGAAGAGTGAATTGCACACATCCCCGCTCCTGCCGCCTGTCACGTTGTACATGAGAGTACCGACCGCAACAGCTCCCGTTGAAACTACGGCACAGGCGGCGTCTCCGTTCAGCTTTCCGTCACTGTGAGACAGCCTCAGAATCAGCACCGCCGCAAGGATTACTATGGGAACGGAAACCTCAAGCGAATATGTAGCTCCGACTCCCGCAACGGAAGCCACCGCAAGCGCGAAGAATCCCACATGGGAAAGTCCGTCGCCTATCATTGAATATCTTTTTAAAACAAGGCTCACGCCGAGCATGGACGAACACAGCGACACGAGCAATCCTACAACAAGCGCGCGAAGCACCACGGTTCTGAGAAACTCCGACGCGAATAATTCCGTTATCGACATGATTTACTCCTCCTTTGAGTGATGATGATATTCTTCCTCGGCGTGCTCGTGTACCTCTTCATCGTGCTTTTCGTGGCGCAGATACTCCGCAACATCTCCGAAAAAGTAGTGTCCGCGGCACATCGACAGCATTTTGTCGGCTTCACGAACGGCGCATCCGATATCGTGAGTAACCATCATGACGGCGCAGCCCAGCTCACGGTTTATCTTTCGTATAGCCGAATACATCTCGTGCGCGGCGTCGGGGTCAAGTCCGGTCACAGGCTCGTCGAGAAGGAGCAGCTTATCGGAGGCGCATATTGCTCTCGCTAAAAGTGTGCGCTGTTTTTGTCCGCCCGACAGCTCGCCGAAGCATTTTTTCTCAAGCGGCAATAGATTCATCATCTCCATAGCGTCCCTTGCGCGTTTTTTGGAGCTGTCGTTCCAGATTAGTCCGAATCTGTCGCGGTTCACGCATCCCGAAAGCACCACCTCGCGCACAGTAGCCGGAAAATCACGCTGTATCTTCGACTGCTGAGGAAGGTAGCCGATTCCTTCTTTTCTCACTGTTTTGTCAATGATAAGCTCTCCCGCCGCCGGTTTTATCTCTCCCGTCACAGCTTTAAGGAGCGTGCTTTTTCCCGAGCCGTTCTCTCCCACGACGCAGAGGTAGTCCCCATTTTCAAGCTTGAACGAGACGTGCTCAGCCGCGGTGTATCCGTCATACGCGAGAGTTATGTCCTTTGCTTCAATAATACTCATTTATACCACTTCCTCAGTTCAGTACGATTTTTAAAACCTCGAGGTTCTCTCTCATGAGGTCGGCATATGTCACGCCTGCGTCAAACTCTTCCTTTGTCACGTTGTGCGCGGAGTCGAGCTGCAATATCCCGCATCCCGTCTCACCCGCAACAGCCTCGGCACATTTTCTGTCGGACAGCTCGGTGGTCAGCACATCGGGAATATTCTCCTCGCGCACCTTATCTATAAGGAAGTTTATCGTCGCAAGCGTAGGCTCGGTGTTGGACGTGCATCCCGAAAACGCCGCGTAGCATTCAAGCGAATATCTCTCGGCGAAATATCTGAACGGGAATCTGTCCGCGAACACAAGGATATTCCTCTTCGCGCTCTTTACACATTCCTCAATTTCGCCGTCTATAGAGTTAAGCTCTGAGATATAGCTCTCGCTGTTATTCTTCACGTCGTCCGCTATGTCCGGGTCGAGTTTTGCTACCTCGCCGCGTATTTTTTCTATTATCTTTACCGCGTTCGGAATGGAAGTCCAGACGTGCTCGTCGATTGATGCTTCGTCTTCATGGTGATGGTCGTGCTCGTCTTCCTCCTGCATTCCTTCAAGCTCTTTTTCGGTATATGTCTCAACTTCATCCGCGGCGCATATCGAGTTCACCGTCATTCCCATGGAGTCGAGCGTCGCAAAAACATCGTCTACCCAATCCTCGCTCTCGCCGCCTGTATGAATAAACAAATCCGAGCTTGCAATTTTGTCTATGTCGCCGAGAGTTGCTTCAAAATCATGTGAATCCGTTCCCACGGGAAGGAGCATAATAACATCAGCCTCGTCCCCGCACACGCTTCTCGCAAAATCATACAGCGCAAAATTCGTCGTCACCACGCTGAGCCGTCCGTCGTCCGGTTTTGCATCCTTCGCACCATTGGCGCACGACACGAAGAGCAGCACAGTCAGCGCAAGGAGCAGGATTATCTTATTTTTCAGCTTTTTCATTTAACGTTCCCTCTTTTTCCGCACAGTCGTTGCACAAGCCGTATATCACGGTTTTTCTGCAATCGAGTATAAAGCCGTGCTCGTTTTTGAAGTGCTCCGATATTGTTTCCATAAATCCGCAGTCCATGTGTATCAGTCTGCCGCACTTTTCGCATTTCAAGTGAATATGGTCCTCGCCGCAGGAGTTGAGCTGATAGTACGCGCATTCCCCACGTCCCGAGTCTCCGTTGAATCTTTTGAGAAGCCCTTCCTCGGTGAGAGACGAGAGCGTACGGAACACAGTAGCCTCTCCCGCCGTCACGACAGAGCACACTTCTCTCGCGCTCATGCATTTTCCTTCGTTATCCATGAAAAGCCTAAGTATTTCGTCTCGCTGTTTTGTTTTATACTTACTCATTTTGTCCTCAATTTGATATCGGTTATCATATTTTCGCATTATTATAGCACGCGTGAATTTGATTGTCAATATCATTTTTCAAAAAACATTCACTTGACAAATCCTGATATTTCTGTTACCATAGAATCACGGAAAGACATATTATATATTGAAAGGAAGAAAGCTATGCCTTATATTGAACTGAAAACAAACATCGCCCTCACACACGAAAAAGAAGACTTTTTAAAAAGCAAAATAGCCGACGTGCTTGCGTCCTCATTCCCCGGAAAAACCGAAAACTGGCTCATGGTTCGCTTTGACCGTCGTTCCGAGATGTATTTCGGCGGCTCCGAAGCTCCCTGCATGATGATTGACGTCTCGATTTTCGGCAAGCAGGATAAGTCAGGCTACGACAAAATGACCGCGGCGGCTTGCGAGCTTATCGAAAAGGAATGCGGCATCCCCTCCGACAGAGTTTACATCAAGTACACCGAATACGACAAATGGGGCTGGAACGGCAGCAATTTCTAATTGCACAATTTCTGATTGTTGAATGTCTAATTGCAGTAATTTTCAATTGTCGAATTTTTAACTAAGGAGACTGTATGAACGAACTGAAGCATATCGAACCGACCGAAATCGCCGAGAACAACATAAAGCTCATAGGCAAAGACTGGATGCTCGTGACATCAGCCGACCGCGATGGTTCTTTCGAATGCGGCAAGGACTACAACACGATGACCGCAAGCTGGGGCGGAACAGGTTTCCTCTGGAACAAGCCGGTTGCATTCGTGTTCGTACGTCCGCAGAGACACACATTCGAGTTTACCGAAAGAAACGACCGCATAACGCTCTCATTCTTTGACGAAAGCTATCGAAAGGCGCTGTCGTTCTGCGGAAAATACAGCGGACGCGACTACGACAAGGCTAAGGAATGCGCTCTCACTCCGGCTTTTGACATGACCGAACACGGACGCGCGGTGTGGTTTAGTGAAGCAAAGCTCGTGCTGAAAACGAGAAAGCTCTACGCCGACTTCATCTCGCCCGAGAAAATGACTGACCTTTATCCGATGTACACCTACGCTGAGCTCGATTTTCACAAAATGTACATATGTGAGATAGAGGAAGCGCTCTCAAAGTAACACCTCGGCACAACCCGCAAAACAACCTAAAACGATTCTCCGGCAAACCCATGATACTGCAAATATCGCAATATTTTGGGTGCGTCGGAGATTTTTTCGTCATTTCGCACAAATTTGACCTTAAATAACTTACACTCCGAACACCGTTTTGTTGTCTCAAGTCTATTGCAATCCGTTTTTTTTTGTTGTATAATGGGAGAGGTGAGTTTTGTTAAATCACACAGTATATTTCATCTCACCCGTTCAACTTTTGAACAAAATCATGTTGTATTTAATTTTCACTTTACATATAAGGAGACAAAAATGGCAGAGATCACAACCAAAAACATTCGCAACGTCGTTCTGCTCGGTCACGGCGGATCCGGCAAGACTTCCATAGCAGAAGCGGCATTGTATCTTACAAAAGGAACCGACAGACTCGGCAAGACCACGGCGG
>ERZ779861.3304-NODE-3304-length-13602-cov-6.172732_pt1 | contig 13602 bp, 8 predicted proteins | sample MGYA00511558_ERZ779861 | MGnify/ENA primary metagenome ERZ779861 (study PRJEB29588, sample SAMEA2163432) | human gut metagenome | biome: human gut; feature: human-associated habitat; material: faeces | place: Denmark | collected 2008/2010 ... | reverse complement strand
ATATTCAATATAGATGTTTTTGCATTTAATTTTATAATAATTTTAATTTCAATCATTCCGTTTATTTTGGAATTAATTAATTATCTATTTGGAAAAAGAGAAGGAGAAGAAAAACAAAAAACATTTACGCCCAAAATATCAGGGTTAAAAGGAATTTTTGCACGAACAATAATTACACTTGGATGTTTGCCATACAAGGCATACACATCTTTAAAAGCAATAGTAAAAACAATGTATAGAGTAAAAGTGACACATAAAAATTTGCTTGAATGGACAACATCAGAAGAAGCAGAAAAAATGGCAAAAACAGATATAATCTCATACTACAAAAATATGGCAATTAACATTATAACAGGAATTGTAGCATTTATAATTTATGGAAATAGTAATAATATATTGGCATTAATGCTTGGAGTATTATGGATTTTAACTCCAGCAATTATGTATTGCATAAGTAAAGAAAAAACAGAAAAAGAGGCAGTAGAATTATTAACACAAAAAGAGCAAGATTATGTTTTAGAAATTGGTAAAAAAACATGGGGATTTTTTGAAAAGTACTTAAGACAAGAAGATAATTTTTTGATTCCAGACAATTATCAAGAAGATAGAAAAAATAAAGTAGTAAGAAGAACGTCGTCTACAAATATTGGTTTATCAATGATGGCGGTTATCTCTGCAAATGATTTAGGATTTATAAATTATGATAAAACAATAGAATTGCTAAAAAATATTTTAAACACAGTAAATGAACTTCAAAAATGGAATGGTCATTTATACAATTGGTATAATACGGAAACAAAAGAACCATTATTTCCTAGATATGTTTCAACAGTAGATAGTGGTAACTTTGTAGGATATTTATATGTTATAAAAAATTGGTTAGAAAGTCAAAATAAATGCGATAATAATCAAAATAAAAGCGACATGGATTTGATTTCTGGTTTACTAGAAATAGTAAACAAATTAATAGAAAACACAGATTTTTCGCATCTATACAAAAAAGAACAAAGAATATTTTCAATAGGATTCAATGTAGAAGAAAACAAACTAACAAATTCATATTATGACCTATTAGCTTCAGAATCAAGACAAGCAAGTTTGATAGCAATAGCAAAAAAAGATGTACCGGCAAAACATTGGAATTCATTAAGTAGAACACTAACTACACTTGGAAAATATAAAGGGCTTGTATCATGGTCAGGAACATCATTTGAATATTTAATGCCAAATATCAATATACCAAAATACAAAGGAAGTTTATTAGACGAATCTTGCAAATTTATGATTATGAGCCAGATGGAATATGCAAAAAAATTGCAAATACCATGGGGAATATCAGAAGCGGCGTTTAACTTAAAAGATTTGCATTCAAACTATCAATATAAAGCATTTGGAATACCATGGCTAGGACTAAAAAGAGGACTTGCAGATGAAATGGTTGTGGCTCCATATGGAAGCATATTAGCAATAACAGATTACCCAAAAGAAGTATATCAAAATTTAAAAAGACTTGAAGAATATGGAATGTACAACAAATACGGATTTTATGAATCAATTGATTTTACACCAGAAAGATTAAAAAAAGGAAGTAAATCGGCAACAGTAAAAACATATATGGCACATCACCAAGGACTGATTTTGCTTTCAATAAACAATTTATTTAATAACAATATCTTGCAAAAAAGATTTATGCAAAATCCAGAAATAAATGCAATAAGCATTTTGCTACAAGAAACAATGCCAGAAACAGCAATAATAACAAAAGAAAACAAAGAAAAGGTTGAAAAATTAAAATATGTTGATTATGAAGATTACATCCAAGACACTTACAAAAAAATTGATGAGAGATTAATACGCGGAAATGTCATAGCAAACGAAGATTATTTGATAGCAATGAACCAAAAAGGAGAAGGAGCGAGTAGATATAAAAATATATTAATAAACAGATTTAAAAGCACAGATGATTACCCACAAGGGATATTTTTTGATATAAAAAATATAAAGTCAAAGAAAATATGGAGTTCAAAATATATACCAAACAATGGCAAATATCAAATTAGTTTTATGCCAGACAAAATGGAACAAGAATTAATAAATGACAATATAAAAACAAAAATTGAAACAATAATTGCACCAGACGAGCCAGTGGAAATAAGAAAATTATCATTAGAAAATTTAGGAAATGAAGACGAAATACTAGAAATAACATCACACTTTGAACCAGTATTATCACCAAAAGAGCAAGATTATGCACATCCTGCATTTAACAATTTATTTTTAATATTTGATTTTGACAATGAAACAAATAGTATAATTGTAAAAAGAAGAACAAGATACGAACATGAGAAAGAAGTATATATGGCAGTAAATTTATCAACAAATAGTGAAATAATTGGGGATTTAGAGTACGAAATAGACGAAGAAAAGTTTACAGGCAGAGGGAATATAGGAATTCCCCAAATGGTTAAAAATTCAAGTCCATTTTCTAAAAAAATAGGACTTGTAACAGAACCTGTTGTGGCATTAAAAAGAGCAATGAAAGTTAAAAAACAAGAAAAATCAACTGTTAATTTAATTATTGCAGTAGGTGAAACAAAAGAAAAGGTAATTGAAAATATTAAAAAATACACAGTTGAAGAAAATATCAAAAAAGCATTTGAACTATCAAAGGCAAAAAATGAAGCACAAACAAGATATTTAAGGATAAAAGGTTCACAAATAAGAGATTACCAAAAAATGCTATCATATATAATTTTCAACAATCCATCTAAAAAATTAAACTTAGAAAAATTACCAAAACAAAAATATAGTCAAAGTGAACTTTGGAAATATGGGATTTCAGGTGATTTGCCAATAATACTTGTAAAAATAAAAGATAGTAATGACACATATGTTGTAAAAGAAGTTTTAAAAGCATATGAATTTATGAGAACAAAGGGATTTGAAACAGAATTAGTAATAATAGATGAAGAAAAATATAGTTACGAAAATTATGTTATGGAAGATATAGAAGAAGCGGTTTTGAACAGTCAGTTATCATATTTAAAAAATATTAGAGGCGGAATTTTTGAGTTAAATAAAAATGAAATAAGCAAAGAAGATATGAATTTATTGCAATTTATTGCAGGAATAATAATAGATAGTAAAAAAGGCGGAATAAGTCACTCACTAAAAGATATTGAAGAAGAATATTTGGAAAAATATAAAAAGATTCCAAATGTGCCAGAAAATATAATTATAGAACCAGAAAATCAAGAAAATATAGATATTTTACAAAACACAGAAAACTTAAAATATTATAATGAATATGGAGCGTTTTCGGCAGATGGTAAAGAATATTTAATAAAAGCAAATAAAGATAATCAACTTCCAACAGTATGGTCACACATTATGGCAAATAAAAAATTTGGAACATTGGTCACACAAAGTATGGGTGGATATACTTGGTATAAAAACAGTAGACTAAATAGAGTAACAGCCTGGGAAAATCAACCTAATTTTGATATTCCATCAGAAATAATATATCTAAAAGACCAAGAAACGAAAAAGGTTTGGTCACTTGGACTAAACCCTATGCCAGATAATAAAAACTACAATGTAGTTTACGGATTTGGTTACACTAAATTTATTCATAAAAGTGATGGAATAGAACAGGAATTAGAAGTTTTTGTCCCAAAAGAAGATAGTGTGAAAATACAAATTTTAAAATTAAAAAATATGAATTTAAACAGAAAAAAATTGAAAATTGTATATTATATGAAACCTGTTTTAGGTGAAGATGAACTTAAATCAAATGGATATATCAATTTAAAATATGATAAAAATAACAATATAATTTGTGCACAAAATTTATATAATTCAGAATTTAAAAATGATGTAATATATGTATCAAATAGTGAAAAAATGCAAAGTTATACAGGTGATAAAAACTTCTTTTTTGGAAATGGAAATATATCAAATCCAGATGGCCTAAAAAAATCAAGTTTAAATAATGAAAACAGTTTAGGCAAAAAACCATGTATAGCATATGAAATAGAAGTAGAATTAGACAGTTTATCAGAAAAAGAAATTGTATTTTTGCTAGGAGCAGAAGATGCAGTAATAGACAGCAAAAACATTGCTTACAAATATAGCAAAATTCAAAATTGCAAACAAGAACTTGAAAATGTAAAAAGTTATTGGAGAGATATTTTAGGAAGACTCCAAGTTTACACACCACTAGAATCTATGAACATCATTTTAAATGGATGGGATATTTATCAAACACTACAAAGTAGGTTATTAAGTAAAACAGGATATTATCAATCAGGCGGTGCATACGGTTTTAGAGACCAATTACAAGATACACTAGCATTAAAATATATTGACCCACAAATTTTTAAAAATCAAATTTTAAAGCATAGTAAACAGCAATTTTTAGAAGGTGATGTTGAACATTGGTGGCATGAAGAAACAGGAAGAGGAATAAGAACTAAATTTTCAGATGACTTGTTATGGCTTGTATATTTGACTGCTGAATATATAGAATTTACAGGAGATTATTCGATATTAGAAGAGCAAACACCATATTTAATTGGAAAAGAATTGGAAGAAAATGAAGATGAAAGATATGACAAATTTGAGAGTACTAAAGAAACAGGAAGTATTTATGAACATTGTATTAAAGCAATTGAAAGAAGTTTGAATTTTGGCGAAAATGGTTTGCCTAAAATTGGTAGTGGTGATTGGAATGATGGCTTTAGTAATGTTGGCCCTAAAGGAAAAGGTGAGAGTGTTTGGCTTGGATTTTTCTTGTATAATGTACTAGATAGATTTACTAAAATTATGGAGCATGTATCAGAAAAAGCTATATTAGAAGAGCATCAAATAAATGATAATAATAATTTAAACGAAGAGAATAATAATCAGAATAAAGAAAATATCGAAAGCAAAATAGAAAAATACAAAACAATAATGCAACAATTAAAGAAATCATTAAACACAAACGGATGGGACGGAAGATGGTTTAAAAGAGCATTTATGGATGATGGAAACACATTAGGAAGTATGGAAAATGACGAATGTAGAATTGACAGTATTGCACAAAGTTGGAGTACAATATCAAACGCAGGAGACAATGACAAAAAATATATATCAATGGAAAGCCTAGAAAATCACTTAATAGACAGAGAAAATGGAATAATCAAATTACTAGACCCACCATTTGAAAAAGGAAAACTAAATCCAGGATATATAAAATCATATTTGCCAGGAGTTAGAGAAAATGGAGGACAATACACACACGCAGCAGTATGGGTAATAATAGCAGAATCAATGTTAGGGTTTGGGGACAAAGCAACAGAATTATACAGAATGATAAATCCAATAGAACATGCACGAACAAAAGAAAGTTGTAAAAAATATAAAGTAGAACCATATGTAATACCAGCAGATATTTATGGAGCAGGTAACTTAGCAGGTAGAGGTGGATGGACTTGGTATACAGGTTCTGCAAGTTGGTATTACAAAACAGGAATTGAAAATATTTTGGGGTTAAAAATAGAAAATGGATTTGTTAGAATCAAACCATGTATTCCATCATCTTGGAAAGAGTATAACATCAAATATAAGTGGAAAAATGCTTTTTATAATATTGTTGTTAAAAATCCAAATGGCAAAAATACGGGAGTTGAAAAAGTTACAGTTAATGGAATTGAATTGGGAGAAACAAAAGAGATAAAACTTGAAGATAATGGAGTTTTTAATGTTGAAGTTTTAATGTAAGACAAGTGGGATAGTCGAATTTGTATCACTTTTTGTTGAAAAAATATAACTAAATGGAAAATGTTGTAAACAAAAATTAAGGATATGTGGAAAATAATATGACATCAAGACACAATGTTTCACCAATTGAAGTGAAATCAGGTAAAAATTATACATTTTCATCTTAATTATAAAATAGTGTTATAAGTATAATTAAATTACTAAAATTCTAAAAATTTTATTGACAAATAAGTGTATAAGGTGCTAAAATAAGTAACATAATAATAAAAACACATTGCGTTAGAACAATACAAAGCAATTAGAAGTCACTAAAAGAGAAAAAGGGTCACCGGCTGAAAGCCCTTTAAGGTCAACCTAAATTGTGAAACACATTGGAGCAATTTTTATAAAGTGGAAAATATTTGCAAAGCAAATACTTTCAAGCTGGGTGGTACCGCGGAATTATTTCGTCCCTGCATTATGCAGTGGACGTTTTTTGTGTCCTACTGCATAAATCCCAAAAGGATAAAAATAGTAGGAGGTAGTTAAAAATGAACGAGTACAAAACACATACTTGTAACGAAATCAGTCTAGAAGACGTAGGAAAAAAAGTTAGAATTGCCGGATGGGTACAAACTATCCGTGACTTAGGAGGATTAGTATTCCTGGATATTAGAGATATGTATGGAATAACACAAGTTGTAACATCAGGAGAAGCGAAAGATGTTGATTTTGCATCACATATTCCAATAGAGTCAACAGTTACAGTCTATGGAACTGTAAAAAAGAGGGATGAAGAGACTGTAAACCCCAAATTAAAAACAGGTCTTGTTGAAATTAAAATTGAGGATATTAAAATTTTAGGAAAAAGAACAAAAAATATTCCTTTTGAAATTAACACAAACCAAGAAATAAGAGAAGATTTAAGATTACAATATAGATATTTAGATTTAAGAAATGAAAGATTACAAAATAATTTGAAACTTCGTGCACAAGTTTTACAATTTTTAAGAAATCAAATGCAAGAACAAGGTTTTTTAGAGGTTCAAACACCAATACTAACAAGTTCTTCACCAGAGGGGGCAAGGGATTATTTAGTGCCAAGTAGATTACATCCAGGAAAATTCTATGCATTGCCACAAGCACCCCAACAATTTAAACAATTGTTAATGGTTTCTGGAATTGATAAATATTTTCAAATTGCACCTTGTTTTAGAGATGAAGATGCTAGAGCAGATAGGGCTCCAGGCGAATTTTATCAACTAGATATGGAAATGAGTTTTGCAACACAAGAGGATGTTTTCCAAGTAATGGAACCAGTAATGTATAACACATTTAAAAAATTCTCTGATAAGAAAATTGCAGAATATCCATTCCCAAGAATAACATACAAAGATGCAATGCTTAAATATGGTTCAGATAAACCAGATTTAAGAAACCCATTATACATTATAGATTTATCAGATTTCTTCAAAAAATGTACATTTAAGCCATTTATTGATAGAACTGTAAGAGCAATAAAAGTTGAAGGACATATGTCAAAAGGATTCCATGAAAAGATGTTAGCATATGCTATGTCAATTGGAATGCAAGGACTTGGATATTTAGAGGTTCAAGAAGATATGAGTTTCAAAGGCCCAATTGATAAATTTATACCAGATGATTTAAAGAAAACTTTAATAGAATTAGCAGATTTAAAACAAAATGATACAATATTTTTTATTGCTGATAATGAGAAGAGAGCAACAGAACTTGCAGGACAAATTAGAACTGAATTAGGAAACAGATTAAATTTAATAGATGAAGATGTATTCCAATTTTGTTGGATAATTGATTTCCCAATGTTTGAGTTAGATGACCATGATAAATTGGCATTTAGCCACAATCCTTTTTCAATGCCACAAGGTGGTTTGGATGCATTAGAAAATCAAAATCCATTAGAAATAATTGCATATCAATATGATATAGTTTGTAACGGTATTGAACTTTCTTCTGGTGCGGTTAGAAATCACGATATTCAAATAATGTTGAAAGCGTTTGAAATGGCTGGTTACACAGAGGAAGAAGTTAAAACAAAATTTGGAGCTTTATATACTGCATTTCAATTTGGTGCTCCACCTCATGCAGGAATTGCACCTGGTATTGATAGAATGTTGATGCTTTTATCAAATTCAGATACTATTAGAGAAGTTATTGCATTTCCGCTAAATAGTAAGGCACAAGATTTGATGATGGGGGCTCCTGGTAATGTAAGAAGAGATCAATTAAGAGATGTGCACATTGAAATTATGAAAAAATAGTGTTTTCTAATCTTGACAAAAGTTTATAAATAGATTAATATATACTAGCCGACTTGCTTAGTGGCAGGAAGGAGGTTACTTTTGTTGAAGGAACTATTCAAAGTGTTGAAACTTTATTTAATTTACTTAATTGTAAAGAACTTAGAGGATTAGGCAAAAGAAAAAGACTAGGAATGCTATGGAAGGCTCCTAGTCTTTTTTTATACTTTTGTCTCTAGAACTATTTTTGACGTCTTGAGTGTATTATAACTCATATTTTAGTATATGTCAAATTTTTTATTTTATTATTATAATTTTATTGTAATTTTATGCATTTGAGTATATAATAAAATAGATTTTTAAGGAGGAGATATAAGGTGAAAGTTAGTAAAGAAGAAATTTTACACATTGCAAAATTAGCAGATTTAGAAATTAAAGATGAAGAAATTGAAAAATATGCTCTTAATCTGCAAGATATATTAGAATTTGCAGAAGTTGTTAACAATGCTCCAGTTGATGGACTTGATGTTACAGTTGGTGCAAATGAAAAGAAAAATGTTTTTAGAAAAGATGAGATTAAGGTATTCAAAGATAATGAAGCATTATTACAAAATGCACCATCAGAGGAACAACATATGTTTAAGATACCAAAAGTCATAAATTAATGTCCTTTTGGGACGGTTCTGTTTGGGACATCGTGATAAAAAAAGGACATCATTGAAAATGAATAGAGCTGTTATTTTATAAAATTTTAATGAGAAAGGGATTAATCAATTATATATAATTGATTATACGAAAATAGCATATGAATATAGGAATAGATATAGATGATACAATCACAAAAACTAGTGAAGAAACTGATATTTATGCAAAAGAATATACAGAAAGTATATTGAAAAGAAAATTTGAACCTCAAAATATAGAAATCTTTGATCCAATGTGGGCAAAACATTTATATAATTGGACAGATGAAGAAAATGATAAGTTTTGGGATTTATATTATGAAAAAAATAATGGAAAATGTCAAACCAAAAGAAGATGCAGTTGAAGTAATAAATAATTTATCTGTAAAAAATAATATAATAATTATTACAGCTAGATGTGATAGAGAAAGTGGAATTATAGCAAAAATAACAAAAGAATGGCTAAAGAAAAATAAGGTAAATTATACAAAAATTTTTATTGGTCATACAGATAAAAGAAAAATATCAGAAGAATGTAAAATAGATGTATTCATAGACGATAGTTATAAAACTTGTGAACAAATTGCGGGACTTGGTATAAAAACATATATGATGGATTCTAGAATAAATAAAACTTTAGAAGAAAAAAATTGGAAAAGAGTTTATTCTTGGAAAGATTTTGAAAAAGAAATGTCCATTTTGGGACAGATGTCCTAAAAAGAACCGTCCCCAAAAGGACATTTCAAATAATAAGAGATAATAAGAGTGAAGGGAGAAAATGTGATGGATATAACAGAATTAACAGTACATGAATTGCAAGAAAAACTAAAAAACAAAGAACTTACAGTAACGGAAATAACAAAAGCATATGTAGACAGAATAAATGATAAAGAAAAAGATGTACAAGCATTTGTTACAACTCTAACAGATGAAGCATTAGAGCAAGCAAAAGATGTACAAGAAAAAATAAATAATGGAGAAATCAGTGGAGATTTTGCAGGAATTCCAATAGGAATAAAAGACAATATGTGCACAAAAGGTGTAAAAACAACATGTAGTTCTAAAATGCTAGAAAACTTTGTTTCACCATATGATGCAACAGTTGTTGAAAAATTAAATGCAGAAAATATGATAGACTTAGGAAAACTAAATATGGATGAATTTGCTATGGGTGGTTCAACAGAATATTCATATTTTAAGAAAACAAGAAATCCTTGGAATTTAAACAAAGTACCAGGAGGTTCTTCAGGTGGTTCTGCAGCAGCAGTTGCAGCAAACTTAGTTCCATGGGCACTTGGCTCAGATACAGGTGGTTCAATAAGACAACCAGCAAGTTTCTGTGGAGTAGTAGGACTAAAACCAACATATGGATTAGTTTCAAGATATGGACTGGTAGCATTTGCATCATCACTTGACCAAATTGGTCCAATTACAAAAGATGTAAGAGATAGTGCAATGCTTTTAAATTTAATTGCAGGACATGACGAAAGAGATACAACATCAGCAGAAATGTCTAAAAAAGATTATACAAAAGCATTGAAAAACGATGTAAAAGGTTTAAAAATAGGAGTTCCAAAAGAATTCTTTGGTGAAGGTATAAATAAAGAAGTAAAAGAAACTTTACAAAAAGCAATAGAAAAATACAAAGAACTTGGAGCAGAAGTTGAAGAATTTTCACTAGACATTGCTCAATATTCATTAGCGACATATTATATAATTGCATGTGCAGAAGCAAGTTCAAACCTAGGAAGATTTGATGGAATTCGTTATGGATATAGAACACCAGAATACAGTAATTTAAAAGAATTATATAAAAAGTCAAGAAGTGAAGGATTCGGAGAAGAAGTAAAAAGAAGAATAATCCTTGGAACATATGTATTATCATCAGGATATTATGATGCATACTACAAAAAAGCACAACAAGTTAGAACATTAGTTATGAATGAATTTAATAAAGGATTTGAAAAATATGATGTTATATTAACACCAACATCTCCAACAGTAGCATTTGACATAGGTTCAAGGTCAAACAATCCATTGGAAATGTATTTAGCAGATATTTGTACAGTATCTGTAAATATTGCAGGACTTCCAGGAATATCAATACCAGTAGGAGTTGACAAAGAAGGAATGCCAATTGGTATGCAATTAATAGGAAATAGATTCCAAGAAGAAACAATTTTAAATGCGGCATACACACTAGAACAAGAAATTAAATTTAGAGAAAATCATAAACCAGAATTTAAAGGAGGTGCTGAATAATGTCAAGAAGTGATTATGAAGTTGTAATAGGACTAGAAGTTCATGCAGAACTTTCAACAAAAACAAAAATATTCTGCTCATGTCCAACAGAATTTGGTGCAGCGCCTAACACACATGTATGCCCAGTTTGTATGGCAATGCCAGGAACATTACCAGTATTAAACGAAAAAGTTGTTGAATATGCAGTAAAAGCAGGTTTGGCTACAAACTGTGAAATATCAAGAGATAGTAAAAATGATAGAAAAAATTACTATTATCCAGATTTACCAAAATCTTATCAAATATCACAATTTGATAAACCACTATGTGAACATGGATATATTGAAATTGAAACATCAGAAGGTAAAAAGAAAATTAGATTATTAAGAATTCACATAGAAGAAGATGCCGGAAAACTAAACCATGACGACTTTGGAGGAGGAAGCCTAGTTGATTTAAACAGAGCGGGAGTTCCTTTAATAGAAATGGTTTCTGAACCGGATTTAAGAAGTGCAGAAGAGGTTGAGGCATATTTAAGAAAATTAAAATCAATACTAGAATATATAGAAGTTTCAGACTGTAAAATGCAAGAAGGTTCATTAAGAGCAGATGTCAATGTATCTGTTCATAAACCAGGAACACCATTTGGAACACGTACAGAAATGAAAAATATGAACTCATTTAGAAGCATTACAAGAGCTATCGAATATGAAATTGATAGGCAAATTGATGTGCTAGAAGATGGTGGAAAAGTAGAACAAGAAACATTAAGATGGGATGATGTATCTGGAAAAACATTTTCAATGAGAGATAAAGAAGATGCACAAGATTATAGATATTTCCCAGATCCAGACTTAGTTGCAATAAAACTTTCAGAAGAATATATTGAAAATATCAAGAAAACTCTACCTGAATTACCAGAGACTAGAAAAGAAAGATATTTAAAAGAATATGAATTATCTGAAAAAGATGCAAATATTATAACTGCATCAAAATATTTATCAGACTTATTTGAAAGTGCAATAAAAGTATGCAATAATCCAAAAGCAGTAAATAACTGGATTATATCAGATATATCAAGAATTTTAAATGAAACTGAAACAGAACCAATTGCTATTCCATTTGATGGAAATCAATTAGGAAAATTAGTTATTTTAATTGATAAAGGTACAATTAGTTCAAGTATTGGTAAAAAAGTTTTAACAGAATTATTTGAAAATCCAAGAGATCCAGAAGACATAATAAAAGAAAAAGGATGGATTCAAATTTCTGATGAGGGTGCAATTAAAGAGGTTGTTTCTAAAATATTAGAAGCAAATCCACAATCAATTGCAGATTATAAAGCAGGAAAAGACAGAGCATTAGGATTTTTGGTTGGTCAAGCAATGAAAGAAACAAAAGGAAAAGCAAATCCAAAAATGTTAAATGAAATGTTCTTAGCAGAATTGAATAAATAAAAAATAGGGATCAAAGACCCGTCCCCCAATCCCTAAAAAAAATCGGGATTGGGGGACGGGTCTCAAATCCCGTTTTTTTTATATAATTTGTTTTTTTATTCCGTCAACAACAAATCCGCAAATGACAAATTCAATTCCCCAGATTAAACTTAATTTAAATAGTATAAATCCAATAGTGAAAAGTATTGGTATTGTAAATGAAAAATTATATGTAAGAAGAATTACAAAAGAAATTATGCAAATAAAAAAGCAGAATTTTAAACCATAGTTCATAATTAATTTTGTTATTTTATCTAAGTTTTTAAAACTATTAAAAATTTTTTTAAACATAATCATCACCTATATAAATAATAGCATCTATAGATAGAAACAGCAATGGAAATTTGTACCAATTTAAGATTGAGTTCTAGAAGATTGTTATAGTTTATGGATTGTGAATTGTAACAGAAGATTTCTATGAAAAATTTTGAAAAATATATATTTATTTTTGGAGTATAAAAAGAAAAAGAACTTCTATATAAAAAAGAAATTCTTTTTAAAACAAAAACTATGCATAATTTTCATTTTTAGCCTAAGCCATTGCTGCATTTAATTTTTTTGATAAACTAGATTTTTTTCTAGCTGCTGTGTTTTTAACAATAACACCTTTTGTACAAGCTTGGTCGATTTTTTTTGTTGCTTCTGAGAATAATGTTTTTGCTTCTTCCATATTTCCGGCTTCAATTGCTTGTTCAAATTTTTTGATTGCTGTTTTGTAAGCAGATTTTATCATATTATTTCTTAAAGTTTTCTTTTCAATTACTTTAACTCTTTTTTTTGCTGATTTTATATTTGGCATGTGTTTTGCACCTCCTCTTGGTCTTTTTATTATAACATTGATTATTTTATCATAAATTTTTGCATTTGGCAAGAGATTTGCTTAATTTTCTGTAAATTGGGGATGGTAAGTTACAATTCACAGCTCATAAAATTATTGTTTGTAAATTATAATGATAGTAAAAGATAGGCCAAGAGGCCTACCTTTAAGTACAAAATCTTAAATCTGTTTTTTTTACAAAAATTATTTTTTATTAACATTTTTATGCTCTTCAGGAACTACTATATTTTTAGGTTTATCATCACTAGATTTTGGCTTTGCAGGGTTCAAATGGTCATAAACTTCAGAAATGTCTAAATTTGAACCATCACCATCAACTATTT
>ERZ779861.3299-NODE-3299-length-13638-cov-2.942870_pt1 | contig 13638 bp, 9 predicted proteins | sample MGYA00511558_ERZ779861 | MGnify/ENA primary metagenome ERZ779861 (study PRJEB29588, sample SAMEA2163432) | human gut metagenome | biome: human gut; feature: human-associated habitat; material: faeces | place: Denmark | collected 2008/2010 ... | reverse complement strand
ATGCCACCCGCCGCTGAAGATAGCCGGCCTCTGGCCGGCTATCTTTTTCCACCGGCATACGCCCTGGAGCACCTGCAACACAGGCATTTCGACGAACGGCACGCCTGACCATCCCCGATTTGCGGGATGTCGTAGAATACCTGCATGTTCCGCCGGGCAGCGTCTCAGCCGCCCGGCGCCCCACCTCTGCGACCCTGACAAATCCAAAGATGATTACTCTCACCGAAGAACAGTTGAGTTCTAGCGGCACGACCGCCGCGGGCAAGGACTCCAAGAAGTCGCCCGCTTCCTCCGGCCGCAGGCTCGACACCTCCGACCTCCAGGAGGGCAGGGGCGGCCGCCGTTATGTCAACGGCACGTTCCCCCGCGAACAGGACCGCGACTCCAAGTTTTCGAGCTCCGCTCCCTCAAGTCGCATCCGCGTGCTGATCGCCGCGAACAGCAAGACGGAGGCCCGCTCCCTGAGCGCCATGCTCTCGGACCGCAACGAGTTCATGGTCGTCGGCACCGCCACGACCTTCAACGAGCTTGACGCCACGCTGCACCTGCGCACCGACGTCGACGTGCTCGTCACCGACGTCGAACTCGGCGGCGCCACGGTCTTCCCCATCGTCGAAAAGGCTGTCACGCTCCGCCCGAACCTCAACGTGCTCTGCTACACGAACCGCAGCGAGCCGAACTTCATCATGAACGCCATCCGTGCGGGTGCGCTCGGCTACGTGCTACGCAACTCCCAGGAAAGCCTGGACAACTGCGTGCGCCTCATCAGCGGCGGATCCCCGATGTCCCCCGCCGTGACCCGCCACGTCCTGCGCGCCATGCAGATGAAGAAGAACTCCGAGCCGCTCGTGGCCGCCACGAACGACGCGCCCGACATCTCCACCCGCGAGCGCGAGATTCTCGAGCTTCTGGCCAAGGGCATTCCGTTCGCCGAAATCGGCACGATCCTCATGATCTCGCCGCACACCGTGACTGCGCACATCAAGAAGATCTACCGCAAGCTTCAGGTCCACTCCCGCGGCGAAGCGGTCTACGAGGCCAGAGCCCTCAACCTGATCAGCGACAGCTGACGACGGGCTCCATACGAAAGGAGGCCGGCGTGCCAAATGCACGCCGACCTCCTTTCGTTTCAGTCAGGGAAAAAGCCGCCTCAGGCCCTTTCAGCCGTCCAGCGGCCCGACTTACCGCCGTCCTTCTCGAGAAGGCGTATGTCGGTCATCACCATGCCTCGGTCGACGGCCTTGCACATGTCGTAGATCGTGAGCAGGCCGACCTGCACGGCCGTGAGCGCCTCCATCTCGACGCCCGTCTTGCCGTAGCATTCGCAGCGGGCCGTGCACGTCACGGCGTGCGTCTTCTCGTCAAGCTCGAAGTCGACCGCCACGCGGGTGAGTCCGATCGGATGGCAGAGCGGCACGAGATCCGACGTGCGCTTGCTGGCCATGATGGCCGCCACGCGCGCAATGCCGATCACGTCGCCCTTCTTGGCCGTACCACCCGCGACGAGCTCGAACGTGACGGGCTGCATGTGGATGCGGCCGCAGGCCACTGCGATTCGGTGCGTCTCGGACTTCTCGCCGACGTTGACCATATGGGCCTGACCGGCCTCGTCAAAGTGTGTCAGTTCGCTCATTTTCGTTACCTTTGATCCTGTAAGGCGCCCGAAAGCGGGGCTCCGGACGCGTCCGCCCATTATGATAGCGGTCGGGACCTCCATTTTGTCTGCACGATGCGCAGGCGCGGCGCACACTGTCCGCTCCTCCGCCCCAAAGGAATTTCGATGAACTTCAAAGCGTGGGTACTTCTCGTCTCGGCCATGACGACCGCATGCCTGCCCGGCACGGCACTGTCGGCAGGCCAGACGCCGCTCGCCCTCAACCTGCCGAGTCTGGGCACCGTCGCAGGCGCCGAGCTCTCACCCGCCGACGAATACGCTCTCGGCGCGCAGATCATGCGGCAGGTTCGAGCCGACCCCACCTACATGTCGGACCCCGAAACGAGCGAATACCTCAACAGGCTCGGCTACCAGCTCGTCAGCAACGCGAACACCTACACCTACCAGTTCTTCTTCTTTCCCATCCGGGACGCAACGCTCAACGCCTTCGCGCTTCCGGGCGGCTACATCGCCGTGCACACGGGCACCATCATCAACGCTCAGAACGAAAGCGAGCTTGCAGGCGTCATGGGCCATGAAATCGGCCACGTCTCCCAACGCCACATCGCGCGCATGATCGAGGCCCAGAAGGGGAACATGGCCCTCACAATCGGTTCCATGCTTCTGGCCATTCTCGCCGCACGAGCGGGCGGAAATTCGGGCGGTCACGCCGCCGCGGCCGTCGCCATGGGCTCCCAGGCCGCCATGATCCAGTCCCAGCTCAACTACTCGAGAGACGCCGAACGAGAGGCCGACCGCGTGGGTCTGCAGACCCTCTACAACGCAGGCTTCGACCCCAAGGGCATGGAGAGCTTCTTCGAGCGCCTCCATTCGAGCAACCGCTTCTACGAATCGGCCGCCCCCGCCTACCTCTCCACCCATCCGCTCACCGTCGAGCGAATGGCCGACATGGAGAACCGCACCCGCAGCATCCCGCCGCGCCTGCACCGCGACAGCCTCGACTTCAAGCTGATCCAGGCGCGCCTTGAGGTGCTGCAGGAGACGCGCCACGACGGCTGGTACAAGGTCAGGAAGGAATTCCAGCGCCGCCTCAAGACCTCCTCGGGCATCAATGAGGCCGTGCTTCACTACGGCCTCTCGGTGGCGGCCCAGAAGCTGCACGAACCCGACGAGGCCCTCGTCGAGGCGCGCCTCGCCATGAAGGCGGGCAAGAGCGCCATTCTCGTGCGCAATCTCACGCGCACCGAGTACGACGCCGCCCGCACCGCCGCCGACAAGAGAAAGGCCGTCGAGGACGCCCGCAGCGCCGTCGATCGCTTTCCGCTCTCCACGATGATTGCGGAAAACTACGTCGACCTCCTCTACAGCCAGAACGAGCATCAGAAGCTCATCCACTTCCTGCGCAGCAACACCGCGATAAGCCAGGAGAGCTCCAACTACCATGCACTCCTCGCACGCTCCTACGAAAAGCTCGGCAAGAAGAGCCTCCAGTACCTGCACACGGGCGAGATGTACGCGCTCTATGGCTCCACCGAGGCGGCCGTCTACCAGATGACGCTCGGGCAGAAGGCCGCCGACGGCGACTTCTACACCATGAGCCAGATCGACGCACGCCTGCGCGAACTGCGCGAGCAGCTCCTCATCGAGAAGGAGCGCGCCAAGTGATAGGCCCCGCAGGCGCCTGCATCAGGACCCGAAAGCGTGCGAAAATACCGCAACCGCCTTCCCCGAGGGGAAGGCTCAACCGTTTTTACCCATTCGAAACAGAATCATGGCTATTGAAGACTATATGACCGTTGCCGAGCCCACCGATGAGCTCATTGAAACCGATGCCGTCGTCGTGGGCGCCGGTCCCGTCGGCCTCTTCCAGGTGTTCGAGCTCGGCCTGCTCGAAATCAAGTGCCACGTCATCGACTCGCTTCGCAACGTCGGCGGCCAGTGCATGGAGCTCTATCCGACGAAGCCCATCTACGACATTCCCGCCGTTCCCGTCTGCTCCTCCTACGAGCTCACAGAAAACCTCCTCAAGCAGAACCATCACTTCGGCCCCGTCTTCCACCTCGGCCAGGAAGTCACCCGCGTTGAAAAGCAGGAGGACGGCCGCTTCTACGTCGAGACGAGCACCGGCACCCGCTTCATGACCAAGGTCGTGATCATCGCCGCCGGCGTCGGCTCCTTCCAGCCGCGTCCGCTCCGCGTCAAGGGCATCGAGAAGTTCGAGGGCACGCAGCTTCACTACAGCTGCAAGGATCCCTCCGTCTTTGAAGGCAAGAACGTCGTCATCTGCGGTGGCGGCGACTCCGCCCTCGACTGGACGCTCAACCTCGTGGGCCGCGCCGAAAGCGTCGTGCTCGTTCACCGCCGCGACGGCTTCCGCGCCCAAGCCGCCTCCGTCGCCAAGATGAAGGAACTGTGCGAGAACTGGGAGATGCAGTTCGAAGTGGGCCAGGTCACGGGCTTCAACGAAGCCGACGGCAAGCTCACCGAAGTGCTCGTCGCGGGCGCCGACGGCGTCACGCGCCGCATCCCGCTCGACCATCTGCTCGTCTTCTTCGGTCTGCAGCCCAAGCTCGGCCCGATCGAGAACTGGGGCCTCGAGCTCGACCGCAAGCAGATCGTCGTCGACACCGCCCGCTTTGAGACGAACATCCCGGGCATCTTCGCCGTGGGCGACATCAACACCTACCCCGGCAAGAAGAAGCTCATCCTCTCCGGCTTCCACGAATGCGCCCTCGCCGCCTTCGCGGCCTGCGACTACGTCTTCCCGGAAAAGCGCGTGTTCCTGCAGTACACGACCACGTCGCCGAAGCTCCACAAGGTACTCGGCGTCGAGACGCCGAACTTTGACGAAGACTGATCGTCTTTGAGTCCAAGGACTCCATGGACAGAGGGGACGGCCCTGCGGCCGTCCCCTCTTGCTTTTTCGCCTGCGAAGACCCGCGCTCAACGCGGGCCTTCGACGCCGTTTTCTTTCGATCAGTCGTTCACGACGCGGATGCCGGGCATCTTGGCCGTGTAGTCCTTCGTGATGCGGGCGAGAGCGCCGGCGACCTTCATCGCCATCTCGCGGTACATCAGGGCCTCCTTGCCGTCGGGCTCGGCGGCGACCGTGGGCAGGCCGCTGTCGGCCTGTTCGCGGATCTTGGCCGAAAGCGGAAGCTCGCCGAGAAGCGGCACACCGTACTGCTCGCTCATGCGCTTGGCGCCGCCTTCACCGAAGATGTGCTCGACTTCGCCGCAGTGCGGGCAGATGAAGACGGACATGTTCTCGATGATGCCGAGGATGGGCACATTCACCTTCTGGAACATGCGCAGGCCCTTCTTGGCGTCGATGAGCGCGATGTCCTGCGGGGTCGTCACGACGACGGCGCCCGTGAGCGGCACCTGCTGCGAGAGCGTGAGCTGGATGTCGCCCGTTCCCGGAGGCATGTCGACGATCAGGTAGTCGAGGTCGTGCCAGTTCGTCTGGGTGATGAGCTGCTGCAGGGCGCCTGCGGCCATCGGGCCGCGCCAGATCATCGGATCGTCCTCCTCGATCATGAAGCCGATCGAGTTGATCTGCAGGCCGAGGGATTCCATCGGCTCCATCGTCTTGCCGTCGGCGCTCACGGGCTGGCCGGAGGCGCCGAGCATCTTGGGCTGGGACGGACCGTAAATGTCCGCATCAAGCACGCCGACGCGGGCGCCTTCGTGCGCAAGCGCGAGCGCGAGGTTGGCGGAGACCGTGGACTTGCCGACGCCGCCCTTACCGGAGCTCACCGCAATGATATTCTTGACGCCGGGCATGACGCGAAGCGTGCCCTGCACCTTGTGCGCGATGATGTTCTGCGTGACGCTCACCTCAACGGAGGCGGCACCTGCGGCGCGGACGGCCTCGCCCACGGCCTGACCGACGGCTTCGGCACGGTGCTTGGCGGGATAGCCGAGCTCAATGAACACCTTGACGTTGCCGTTCTCGTCGGTTTCGGCGCTCTTGAACATCTTGCCGGACACGTAGTCGGTGCCGGTGACAGGGTCGATCAGCGCGGAAAGGGCGCTCTTGATCGCTTCCGTGGAAATGGTCATGGGATTCTTCTCCGTTGATGTCCGCGCGCATCGCGCGTGTGGTTATGCGGATTTTACGCGCCGATCCTTTGATTTTCCTGAAAAGGCCCGGACTGGAAAGGCTCTCCAAGCCCCCTCGGGTTTTCGCTACGCTAAAATAACTGATTGCTTCGGATTTTCCGAAGCGCCCTTCATTTCAACTTCGGATTTAACACGACGATGAGTCAGCGCAATCTTTTTGTTACGACCGCCTTGCCTTACGCGAACGGCGCCTTCCACATGGGCCACATCATGGAGTACATCCAGGCTGACATCTGGGTGCGTCACGAGCGCATGTCCGGCAACAAGGTCCACTTCGTCGGCGCCGACGACGTGCACGGCGCGCCGATCATGATTGCCGCCCAGAAGCGCGGCATCACGCCGCAGGCCTTCGTCGCCGAAATCGCCGCAGGCCGCAAGCAGTACCTCGACGGCTTCCACATCAGCTTCGACAACTGGCACAGCACCGACGCCGTTGAAAACCACGAGCTCAGCCAGGACATCTACCGCCGCCTCGTCGCCGCCGGTCTCATCTACACGAAGGAGATCGAGCAGTACTACGACACGGTCAAGGGCATGTTCCTCGCCGACCGCTTCATCAAGGGCACGTGTCCGCGCTGCGGCGCGACCGACCAGTACGGCGACAACTGCGAAAAGTGTTCCGCCGTCTACTCCCCGATGGAAGTCGTGAACCCGTACTCCACGCTTTCGGGCTCCCGTCCGGAAATCCGCAAGTCCACGCACTACTTCTTCAAGCTCTCCGACCCGCAGTGCGTCCAGTTCCTCCGCGACTGGACCAACGGCAAAGGCAAGGACGGCCTGCCGCGCGTGCAGCAGGAGGTCCTCGCCAAGGACAGCGAATGGCTCGGCAAGGACGGCAACCTCTCAGACTGGGACATCTCCCGCGACGAACCGTACTTCGGCATCGCCATTCCCGACGCTCCGGGCAAGTACTTCTACGTCTGGCTTGACGCCCCCGTCGGCTACCTCGCCTCGCTCAAGAACTACTGCGACAAGCAGGGCCTCGACTTCGAAGGCATCCTCTCCGACGAAAAGACGGAGCAGATCCACTTCATCGGCAAGGACATCATCTACTTCCACACGCTCTTCTGGCCCGCCATGCTGCACTTTGCCGGCAAGCCCTTCCGCGTGCCCGATCACGTCAACGCCCACGGCTTCATGACCGTCAACGGCGAGAAGATGTCCAAGAGCCGCGGCACCGGCATCTCGCCGCTGCAGTACCTCGAGCTCGGCATGGACGCCGAATGGCTCCGCTACTACCTTGCCGCCAAGATGAACTCCCGCGTCGAGGACGTCGACTTCACGAAGTCCGACTTCGCCCAGCGCGTCAACTCCGACCTGATCGGCAAGTACGTCAACATCGCCAGCCGCGCCGCGGGCTTCATCTTCAAGAAGTTCGAGGGCCGCGTCGACGATTCCGCCATGCAGGATCCGCTGCTTGAAGCCATCCGCAGCCGCGCCGAGGAAGTCAAGGGCTTCTTCGAAATCCGCGAGTTCGCCCGCGCCACGCGCCTCGTAATGGAGCTCGCCGACAAGATCAACGAGTTCGTCGATCAGGAAAAGCCGTGGGAGCTCGCCAAGAACCCCGAGGCCAGGGCCGAACTGCACCGCGTCTCCTCGATCGCCCTCGAAGGCTTCCGCCTGCTCACGCTCTACCTCAAGCCCGTGCTGCCCGCCACGGCCACCCGCGTCGAGGACTTCCTCTCGATCGAACCTCTCACCTGGGCGAGCGTCTCCGTGCCGCTCTCCTCCGCGAGCCCGATCAAGGCCTTCAAGCACCTGATGCAGCGCGTCGACATGGAAAAGCAGCTTGACGTCCTCGTCCCCGAAAAGGCTCCCGAGCCCGAACCCGTCCTGCCCGGCGGCGAAGCCATCGCTCCCGAGTGTACGATCGACGACTTCACGAAGATCGACCTGCGCGTCGCCAAGATCGTCAAGTGCGAGCCCGTCGAAGGCTCCACGAAGCTTCTGCGCCTCACGCTCGATCTGGGCGAAGGCCGCACCCGCAACGTCTTCTCCGGCATTGCAAGCGCCTACAAGCCCGAGCAGCTCGAAGGCCGCATGACGGTCGTGATCGCCAACCTCGCCCCGCGCAAGATGCGCTTCGGCGTCTCCGAAGGCATGGTTCTCGCCGCCTCCGACGCCGGCGACAAGTCGCTCGGCCTCTTCGTGCTCGAACCGCACTCCGGCGCTATTCCCGGCATGCGCATCCGATAAGATCGACTTATTTGCGCAATAGGCCTGATTTTTTGGCCATTGCTTGCGATTGAGCAAAGGCATCCTCTTCCTAAGGAGGATGCCTTTTCTTACAATTAGGCGTTTTTCCCTCACCTCATCCGGTTTTCGACATGAGCTTCAAAGACATGGCCCGCGAATTCATGCACCACGTGCCGCTGGCCAAATTCCATCCGGTGCTCCTCACCTGCCTGAAGGAATACGACAGCCGCATGCTGTCGCGCGACATCTCCGCCGGCCTCACCGTGGGCATGGTGGCCCTGCCGCTCGCCATGGCCTTCGGCATCGCCTCCGGCGTGCCGCCCGAATCGGGCCTCTACACCGCCATCATCGCTGGCTTCCTCATCTCGCTTCTCGGCGGCTGCCGCGTCCAGATCGCCGGGCCCGCCGGCGCCTTCGTCGTCATCATCTACGGCATCATCGCACAGTACGGCTTGAGCAACCTCATGCTCGCCACGCTCGGCTCAGGCGTCATCCTCTTCCTGATGGGCCTCTTCAAGATCGGCGGCTTCATCAAGTTCATCCCCGTATCGATCGTGATCGGCTTCACGAACGGCATTGCGGTCATGATCGGCCTGCAGCAGGTCAAGGACTTCCTCGGCCTCACCGTCGCCAAGATGCCCGCCGACTTCTTCGGCCAGGTCAACACGATCATCAACAACATCGGCACGATCAATCCGTGGGCCTTCGGCCTTGCGCTTGCGAGCTTCCTCATCGTCAAGTTCTGGCCCAAGGGCTATCAGATGAGCGGCCCGCAGTGGAAGCGCTGGCTCGCCCACCTGCCCGGCACCGTCGTCGTCCTCGTGCTCTCCACGATCATCGTCACGGTCTTCGGCCTTCCCGTCGAAACGATCGGCTCCAAGTTCGGCGGCATTCCGCAGTCCCTCCCGAGCCTGCAGATCCCCGACCTCGAGTGGGACACCGCCAAGCAGCTTCTCGGCCCGATGATCACGATCGCCGTGCTCGGTTCCATTGAAAGCCTGCTGTGCGCCCGCGTGGCCGACACGATGACCGACGACCGCCACGACCCCAATCAGGAACTGATGGGCCAGGGCGTCGCCAACATGATCGTTCCGTTCTTCGGCGGCATCCCCGCCACCGGCACAATCGCCCGTACCGTCACGAACATCAAGTCCGGCGCCTTCTCGCCCGTCGCGGGCATGGTCCACGCCATCACGCTTCTCGTCGTGATCCTCGCCGCCGCCCCGCTTGCGAGCAACATCCCGCTCTGCGCGCTTGCCGCCATCCTCGTCTTCGTGGCCTGGAACATGGGCAACTGGCGCGAGTTCCTGCGCCTGCGCTCAATGACGCTCTCCTACAAGGCGACGCTTCTCATCACGTTCTTCCTGACCGTGATCTTCGACCTGACGGTCGCCGTCCAGTTCGGCCTCGTCGTTGCCTGCGTCTTCTTCCTGATGCGCATGAACAACCTGACGGTCGTCGAACCCGTCACGCTTCCGTTCAACGTGCCCGACACGGTCGAGGCCTGGCACATCAAGGGCGCCCTCTTCTTCGGCTCCGTCTCCAAGCTCGAGCACGTGACCGATCCGGCCCGCATCACGTCGGCCTCCGCAGCCCGCATCGTGATCCTTGACTTCACCGACCTGCTCAACATCGACAACTCCGCGATGGACCAGATCGAAGTCTATGCACGCGCCCTGCACCGCCACAACCACGAGCTGATCATTGCGGGCGCCTCCGGCCACCCGCTCGCCCAGCTCAAGCGCACCAACATCGCCCAGCGTCTCGGTGCAAACCTCGTGCCGAACATGGAGTTCGCCTTCGCCCGTGCCGAAATCATCCTCAAGGAGCAGGATGAAAAGGCCGCCGCCAAGCGCGCTCTCCTCGGCGGAGAAGCCTAAACAGCCTCCACGCTCAGGCAAAGACAAAAACCCCGTCAGGCTCTCCGCCCGGCGGGGTTTTGTTTTGTCCGTTCACCGTCTCAGCTCGTCAGCACGAGCGGATCGGGATCGGGGCAACGAAGCTCAAGCGTGCCCGCATCCTCGGGCAGCGTGGCGTAGAGCGGCGCGTAGGGCGCTCCCTGAGTGAGGATGATCATTCCCTCCTTGGCAAGCTCGAGGAGCGCCAGGAACCACACGGTCATCGTCTCGCGGTCTCGGGTGCCGTTCCAGAGCCCCTCCAGCGTCACGAAGGGCTCCGTCTGCAGGCGCTTCAGAAGGGCCGTCATGTGCTCCCTCACCGAAAGCTCCTGCCTGCTCACCTTGTGCCGGTCCCGAAGCTTGAGACGGGCGGCGACGGCAGCCCAGGCCGATGCGAGCATCTCGGGCGTCACATCGGGTTGGAGCGCCACCACGGGCACGCAGCGCTCCACCTCGGCGACACGGAAGTCCCGGTCTATCCTCGGCATGGCCTGCAGCTTGAGCGCCGCAGAACGAATCCGCTCGTACTCCTCAAGACGGCGCATGAGTTCCGCCCTCGGATCCTCGGGTTCCGTCCCCTCGGCCGTCCTCACGGAAGGCAGCAGAAGCCTGCTCTTGATCTGCATGAGCGTCGCGGACATCACGAGATAGGCTGCGGCCAGCTCCAGATCGCTCTCCCTCACCAGATCCACGTAGCGCATGTACTGGTCGGTAAGCTCCGCCATCGGGATGTCCATGACGTCGAACTTCTGCTTGCGGATGAGGTAGAGAAGCAGGTCGAGCGGTCCCTCGAAGCTCGCCAGAAAGACGCGCAGCGCCTCGGGTGGAATGTACAGCCCGTCGGGACACTCCTCCAGCGGCTCGCCGTAGAGGCGTGCGAGGATCTTCTCCTCGGTCTGCGTGTCGACGCCTCGGTGCGCGGTGAAAAGGTCGGTCATGAAGGGACGGGTTCCTGCAGAAGATGAAGGCCCGCCGCATCAGGGCTGACCTCTCGGGCGTCGGGGAGAATACCACAACGCACGCCCTCGGGTCCCCCCCTGCGGCTGCCTGCGACTCCTGACTGAATCCTGACGAAATCCTGACAAAAAAGCCTCCGCACCGAAGTGCGGAGGCTTTTCTCATTCATTCACGGATGAAGCCGGAACTTATTCGGGCTTGTACATGAATTCGCGAACGGCGGCTTCGAGATCGGCCGGGCGTTCGTTGCCAGCGAGACCGTTGTCGTAGGCGTACTGGGCGACGGCAGCACCGATCTTGACCGAGACTTCACGCACGGTGGAGAGCGGCGGATAGAGCGAGCCCTGTTCGAGGTCGGCTTCGCTCACGAGCTCGGCGAGCTCGCGGGAGGCGGCGAGGAACATGCCCACGGGCATCGTCTTGGCGCGGGCGAAGACGGCGCCGAGGCCGAGGCCGGGGAACACGTAGCTGTTGTTGCCCTGACGCGGCACGAAGGTCTTGCCGTTGAAGTCGACCGGAGCGAACGGAGAGCCGGAGGCAAAGAGCGCGCGGCCGTTCGTTTCACGGTAGGCCGTGGCGGCGTCGCATTCGGCGCGGGACGTCGGGTTGGAAAGCGCGAAGACGATCGGACGCTCGTTGATTTCGGCCATGGCGCCGAGCACTTCGGCATTGAAGGCGCCCGGCTGGGCGGCCACGCCGATGATGCCGGTCGGACGCAGGGCGCGGACGGCTTCGATGAAGGTCTTGCAGTTCTCGACGTCGTGGGCGAACGGAACCTTGTTGTGGGCGAGCTTGTCGCCGCGGTTGCAGGTCACGAGCCCCTTGGAGTCGAAGAGGAAGCAGTGCTTGAGGGCGTCCTCGCGTTCAACGCCTTCGGCGACCATGGCGTCGACGAGGAGTTCGGCGATGCCGGTGGCGGCTTCGCCGGCGCCGAGGAAGAGGAAACGCTGATCGGCAAGCTTCTGCTTCGTGACGCGAAGAGCGGAGTAGACGCCCGTGACGGCCACGGCAGCCGTGCCCTGGATGTCGTCATTGAAGCAGAGGACCTTGTCCTTGTAGCGTTCGAGAAGGTCGAAGGCGTGGTTGTTGCCGAAGTCCTCGAACTGGATGAGGACGTTGGGCCAGCGGCGGCGGGCTTCGGTGACGAATTCCTCGATGAGTTCGTCGTAGGCTTCGCCCGTCACGCGTTCCTGACGCAGGCCGAGGTACATCGGATCGTTCAGGTATTCCGGGTTGTTCGTGCCGACGTCGATGGTGACGGGAAGCGTCTTTTCCGGGGCGATGCCGGCGCAGGCCGTGTAGAGCGAGAGCTTGCCGCAGGGGATGCCCATGCCGTTGATACCGAGGTCGCCGAGGCCGAGAATGCGCTGGCCGTCGGTCACGACGATGACGTCGACTTCCTCGTTCGGGCAGTTTTCAATGATTTCGCGGACGCGGCCCTTGTCGTTGATCGAGATGAAGGCGCCGCGCGGATAGCGGTAGATATGGCTGAACTTCTGGCAGACCTCGCCGACGGTCGGGGTGTAGACCACGGGCATGTAGTCGTCGATGTAGTCGATCAGGATCTTGAAGTAGAGGTCTTCGTCAGTCGCATGCAGGCTGTCGAGCATCAGAAACTTGTCGAGAGCCGTCGGGCAGCGGTCGAGCAAAGCGAGCGTGCGCTTGACCTGCAGCTCCATGGTGGAAACGGCCGGCGGCAGAAGACCGCGAAGGCCGCGGGCGTCGCGCTCCTCCTGAGTGAAGGCGTTGGCACGGTTGAGCTGCGGGTTACGGAGCAGGTCGGCGCCGCAAATTTGCTTGGATTCAGTCATAAGTCCTTCTTGCTAAAAAACTCCACGGGGTACGAAATTGTCCGGGCAGTTATAAGGTACTGAAGGTGCCGCCAAATCCATGGCGACACCTCCGATGGTGATTCTAGCAACTCTGTGAGGCCAGTAGAAACGGCTTCGGTAAGTGAAACAACCTAAAAATTCCGCTTCTGCTCATATTTTGCGGCTATCCACGGCATTTTCCCCTCTTCACCCGACAAAATAATAGCCTGCCCCTATGACAGGACAGGCTGCATTTGAGTGCTCTCGTCGACTTATTTCAAAGTTTTCTGAAGTTGGGCGGCGGTTTTGGCCGCGTCCGAATTCGGATACTGCTTGATCACCTTGGCGAGCGTCGCAGAGGCTGCCTTGACGTTTCCGAGCGCCGCCTGGGACGACGCCACGGAGATCATGGCATCGGCCACGCGCGGATGCTTCGGGTAGCTGCGGATGAGCGAATTCTGAACGTTGATCGTGCTCTTGTACTGCTCAAGGGCGAAGAGGCAGGATCCGCGCCAGTAGACGGCGTCGGCCGCGTAGGCGGACTTGGGCCACTCGGCGCCGAAAGTGCTGAATGCGGCGGCGGCCTTCTTGTAGTCGCCCGCCTTGAGAAGCTCGACGGCGGCGTCGTAGGCGGCCTGCTCCTGAGGCTGAACCATGACCTTCTCGCCGTTGACCTCAACTTCGCGCGGCTCGAACTTGCCGAGGCGCTCGTCGATGCTGGTGTAGAGCTCGCGCGTGCTGCGCTTTTCCTGACGGATCGCATTCGTGAGCTCCTCGACCTGACCGGTGAGAAGGCGGTTCTGGTTCTGCAGGTTGTCGAGACGCGTCGCAAACGAAATCTGTGCGTTCTTGAGCTGTTCCTCAAGGGCGGCAACCTGTGCGCGCAGATCAAGAATGGCGCGGCGAGCATCGTCGTCCGCGAAGGCCATCGCACCCGCGGCGGAGCCCGACAGGATCGCGGCCGTGCAGGCCTGAACCATCAGCTTGTTCAAATTCATAATTTCTCCGAAGAAGCCGCTCGTGTCCGTGCACGAGC
>ERZ779861.3297-NODE-3297-length-13652-cov-4.208870_pt1 | contig 13652 bp, 25 predicted proteins | sample MGYA00511558_ERZ779861 | MGnify/ENA primary metagenome ERZ779861 (study PRJEB29588, sample SAMEA2163432) | human gut metagenome | biome: human gut; feature: human-associated habitat; material: faeces | place: Denmark | collected 2008/2010 ... | reverse complement strand
AGGCGGAGCCGCATCGTTCGTCGGCTGCAGCGGCGGCGCCTTATTCACCCTTTGCGATTTGCGTTAACCGGATTTACTTCTTTTCGGGAATGGTAACGGCCTCCTGGAACTTGGTGCGGATCTCGTCGCGCATGGTGTAGCAGCGCACCCAGTCAACGCCCATGTCCTTCTCGATCAGGCCGTCGGTGTCCACGGAATCGAAGGGAACCTCAGAGAAGCCCTTCAGCACGGAGTGCATATAGCCCTCCACCATGAACTTCTGGCCTTCTTCGCTCAGCAGGTAATCGGTGATGGCTTCGCAGGCCTCGATGTTCAGGTTGGCGCTGCGGTCTTCCGCCACGGTCATAACGGTGGAGGGGATCAGGATAACGCCGTCGTCGGGATAGATGCAGGCGATCTTGGAGCCGTTTTCCTTGCGCTCCTTCAGCACGGATTCTTCCAGAATCATGATGACGTCGCACTCGCCGGTCTGCAGCTTGGCCAGAGCGGTGGAGCCGGATTCGATCATCACGTCGTTGTTGCCCAGAGCGGTGAAGTACTCATAGCCGTACTTGTCGCTCAGGCTGGCCACGGCCGCCATGGTGGTGCCGGAGGTCAGGGGGTTGCCCATAGAGATACGGCCCTTCAGGCTGGTGTCCTCGGCGAACTCCTTGAAGGTCTTGGGCAGCTCTTCGGGGGTCTTGAGCTCGGGATTGTAGGCCAGCACCATGTTGCACACGCGCACGGGGTACCAGTAGCCTTCCTCGTCATAGGGGAAGCGCAGGTTTTCCTTGACGGGGGTGTCGTAGCTGTGCAGCCAGCCGCCTTCCTTCAGTTCCAGGGAGTATGCGGGCTCGGCCACCATGAGCATGTCGCAGCCCAGCGTACCGGTTTCCATTTCGCCGGCCAGCTTGGTCTGCAGGGAGCCGGTGCCGCCATAGAAGAAGAAGGAGCCGTCGTTGCCCGGGGTCAGGTTGGGGAATTCGGCCTTCAGGGCTTCGTCCATCATATCGATGACGAACTGGTACATGGAGGTGTAGATCATAACGGTGCCGGTCACGTCCTCGTTCACGGCCAGAGCGGCGGGAGCGACGCACAGGAGCATGGCGATGCACAGTACCAGAGAGACGATTTTCTTCATGAGACAGGTTCCTCCTTTAACTTCGTGAAGTTCTATTTTTACATTGGCGTACCAATGTAGGGTACAGTAAAAAAAGCGCGCGAAATAAGGGGGTTATCGAGTTGTATCTCATCCTTTTGGCAATTCCTATTTTACCAGAAAATCCCTCCCTTGGCAAGTAAAAAATGTCTGAAATATATCTCTTTTTATCCAAAAACGCCCCTTTCAGAGTGAAAGGGGCGTTCAGAAGCCGTTAAGATTTCAGGCGTTTTCCAGCGCCTTTTTGCCAAGGAGATAAGCGCCCCACAGGCCGCTGACGGGGTACAGGGCCGGGGGAACGATGTAGTCGTCGGTATGGTTCAGCAGGCGATCGGACTGGACGTAACCGCCCAGCAGACGCAGGGTCTCCTGCCGCACCAGCGGGAACAGGCCCTCCCGCTGCATCACGCCGCCGCCCAGAATGATCTTTTCAGGGCTGACGGTGACGATCAGGTTCTGGCACATCTGGGCCAGATAATGGGCCTCGATCTTGAAAACGGGATGATCGTCCGGCAGCTCCCGTGCGTCGCCCTGCACCCGCGCGCCGATGGCGGGGCCGGCGGCAAGGGCGGCGAACAGGGCCGGCGGCAAAAAATAACATGGGAAGATGAAGGCGGTTTTTCTCACAGCTATTGGAAAATCTACAGTTATCCTGGCGTTGGTGCGGATGGCGCGATGGGCGCTTCCGGCTGCGCGGTGGTGTATTACAGCAAGTAGCGGTCCGATTCGGACACGGAGGAATTATGGCTTTTGATTTTTCAACATTGGTGACGGACCGGACGCTTGAGGATGTGTCGAATAAGACCTCAAAGGGCTTTTACAATGCCACTGATCTCAACCGGGTGGACGCGTGCATGGAGGATCTGGTGGCTCGGCTGGGCAGGATAGGCTACAGCGTGCCGGGGTATCAGCGGGTGAAAATTGAGCGGGCGGTGACGCCCAGTTCCCGTCTGCCGGAGAAGTATACGGAGCTGGAATATATCCAGTCGAGCGGGACGCAGTATATGGATAGCGGACTGGCCCTTAACAAATCTGACAGCTACACATATAGCATCCTTGCTCAATTTTCCAATGATGCCTATGGCGGGGCCAATGGCTATATGCAGTTTATGAGCGGGATTGCATCCGGAGCAAAGGCAACAATTAAAGTTGTGTATGACGGCGAAACGCACGTGGAGCGCGTCTATGTGGACGATACGCAGAAATCACAAACGGACTGGACGAGCGCCTACAATGGAATAAACGTAAAAATCGGCATTCTGAAAATGGGTGACCAAAACAATGGCTGGTTTTCCGGAACGCCGCAGATCGGTAAAATTTTCGCGCTCACGATTTTAAACGGCGGCAATCTAATCCGGGATTTCGTGCCGTGCATTGACCCAACCGGAGCCGTGGGACTGTACGATCTGATTGGGCAGAAGTTTTACGGCAACACCGGTTCCGGCAGCTTTGCAGCGGGGCCGGTGGTAGAGCGCCCTAAAGACCCAAACGAAGGGCTTGATCCGTACACGTGGTATGAAAGAGACACGCCTACGTCCAGACAGATGGAGACGTACCGAAAGAACATTGCTGCGCTGCGGCGGCAGATCGCAGTGATGCAGTCTACGCCGGAGACGCCGGAGACGATTCGGCAGCTGAATTACATCCGAGCCAACAATATCGAGCAGATCTTACTTGACCTTGATGCGCTGATCGACAAACTCATGAAATCGTGGTACTTCTCCGGCGAGCTGTACGCCGGGGAAGTTTGAAAGGAGAGACTATGCAAGATCGTGTACCTCTTTATCCGGGGCGGGTAACGCTGAACCCGGTGGCCGGACAGGCCAATACCTATGATATGGTTCGTGCCGACCAGCCCACGCAGGAGGGCACCCCACTGAATAAGGCAACGCTGTTGAAAGATGTGACTGCCTCTATTTTGGGGTTGCCCAATACTGCGGTCCCGGATGATGCCTTTCTGGCACTAACCATCGGCGTTGGTACCTACGGCTACCGAGTCAAAATCCAGCTTGCGGACGGGACGCCAGTAGAGGGCGCCACGGTCAGTGGCATTACGGCCCTGACCGGCTCCACGCTGGTATCCGGGACGGACGGTATCGTGCTTGGCAAGTCTACCAGCAAGACTGTGACGATTGGTTGTACCAGCCCCTATATTGACCAAGCACCCCCAACCAGCCAGAGCGTCACCGCCGCGGGGACAATTACCGATGTGACGCTGACGCTGTCTGGTAACACCGACACAATTCCCGTAAGTAGCAGTCAAATCGTCAAGGTGTCCCCTATGGCAAAAACGATGGATGTCACTGCCGTTGGTGGCGGCGGTGGCGGCGGATCTGGTACAGATGAATCAATAACTTGGCCCGGTGGTGGCGGCGGTGGCGGTGGCTATGCAACCACCAAAACAAATATTACTGGAGTCGCAAATCAAAACTTAAATATTACGATTGGCAGTGGAGGAACAGGGGGTGCAGCTAGGCGTGGAGCTTCTGGTGCACTCGGCGGAACAACGTCTATAATGATAGGCAATGTTACTGTGGTTACAGCAAATGGAGGCGCTGGCGGGTCTGGCAATACTACATCTCAAACGGTTTCTGGTGGCGCTGGCAACGGAAAAGGCGGAGATGGTTCTTCCAGTGGAAATAGCGCTGGTGCAAACGGAACGGCACACATCTTTAACAATCCTTCTTTAGGCATTGCTGGTGGCGGCGGTGGCGGCGGTGGCGGATATGACGCAACATCTGTTGCCGGTGGATACCCAAACGGAGGAAATGGATACGTGTACAGATCGAGTGGTGGCGTACATTCCGGTAGTGACGGTAAGCCTTTTGGCGGCGGTGGCGGCGGTGGCGGATATAATTATGCCGGATATGCTGGCGGCGCTGGCGGCGTATATCTCCGCTTCCATTTTTAAGGGGGTGTAGCTATGGATTACTGTATTCTAAATTCTGACGGCATTATTGAAAATATCATCGTGTGTGAAGATGACGCCACGGCGGCGAATTTTGGCGGGATTCCATCCTATGACGGCGCGGCCATCGGGGGGAAATACAGCCCTCCGCCTCCCCCTCCTACCACCGACGAGCGGGTGGCGAAGCTGGAAAACGAGAACAAACTGCTGCGGGAGCAGGTGAGCGCTCAGGCGGATCAGGCGGAGTTTTATGAGGAGTGCATCGCCGAAATGGCGGCGATCGTCTATGCGTGAGTTCTGGGCGGAGGCCGCCCTGACCCTATATTTTTTCTTATCGAAAGGAGCACGAGACATGATGGCAATGTTGTTTGCGCAGAGAGTGATTTTAGGCAAGACCGTGTTTGAAAAGGTTCCTGCGAAGCTGAAGCAGCAGGTGGCGGACATCCTCATCAACGAGTGCGGTCTGCCGGAGCTGGTACCTGCTGAGTTTGGGGGCACGGCGAAGGTGGAGTAACAAAAGAGCCGCCCAGTGGGCGGCGCAGAAAATTGACAAAGCAAGGCGAATCGTGTATGATGGGGTTCGCCAGTAAGAACGGTACGGTTGTTTCCCCGTAAAGGGGGTGACCGCATGAGCACAGCAGAAACCATTGCGTTACTTATGCTTGTGATTGCGGCTATCAAATTAGGCGTTGACCTAAAGAAATAACCGCCACCTAAATCGGCAGCGGCTTTTCTACGGATTCTAAATCTGTTGGGGAACGACCTGCACCGACCAAAGTGAGCCGTCCTTACTGGCCCTATTATATACATGCCAAAGCCGCTTTGTCAAGGATGACAAGGCGGCTTTTTTGATTGGGGAACCATATAGATGCCTTAAAACTGCAACTTTTAAGGAGTGTGTTATGACGGAGACGATAATCTGCGCCCTCATCACAGGGGGGCTGACGCTGATGGGCGTGCTCATCGCCAACGGCAAACAGCAGGCGATCACCGACACGAAGCTGGACGAGCTGACCCGCGAGGTGCGGGAGCACAACAGCTTCGCCCAGCGGGTGCCGGTGATCGAGGAACAGATCAAGGTAATCAATCACCGGATCGAGGATCTGGAGCATATCAGTGAACGCTGAAAGGAGAACGCTATGGAAAACATTAAGAAGCGGCTGGGGAATCTGCTTGCGGTGAAGTCTCTGGTGACCATCACCCTGACGGTGGTGTTTGCGGTGCTGGCCCTGCGGGAGAGCATCAGCGGCAGCGAGTTCCTGACCATCTTCACGGTGGTCATCGGCTTTTACTTCGGCACCCAGAGGGTCAACGAGGACAAAAACAGTTAAAACCGGTTGAAGAATCAACCGAAATTTTGAAGGGGGTACATACCATGGAAAAGATCTACGAGAACATCATCAACGAAGGCAAGAAGAACGGCAAGACCGTGGAGACCATCAACGCGGAGCTGAAGGAGGCCGGTGCCAACTTCCATCTGAATCCCGACGGTGGCGTGGCTGGTTGGACCGAGGACGAAATGCGGGAGGGCTTCATCCCTGCGGAGAAGGAGCCGGAGGACGTGAAGCACCTGCATGACTATATGCGGTACGATGTCACGAAGGCCGGTCAGACCGTGCGGGTGGAGACCCCGGAGGGCACCTACGACATTACGTGGGATGAGGGCGGTCATCCTGAGAAGGCTGTGAGAGTCAATGGTTGACACGTTTGACTGCGCGAGAGCGCAGATCTACCACAACACCGGCAAGCTGACCCCGGCCCAGATCAAGGCCAAGACCGGCTGCACCCACATCATCAACGGGTATCTTTTCAACGGACGCTTCGTTCCAGTTGGCTGGTGCGTGATCGACGGCAAGGTCATCAGCCGGGACAAATACCAGGACTGGGGTGTGTCCATTGGCAGTGACGGCAAGCCGCAGATGCTGACGGACCGGGGCGGATCGTTCCTCTCCGGCGTCCCCATTCTCAAGGGCGGCTCCAAGCTATACCGGGAGCTGACACCGGACGTGGCCCGGTCTGCCGCCCGGACGGCGGTGGGCTGGCTGGCCAACGGCAAGGTGGTGCTGTGGTGCGACAAGACCAGCCTGACCCGTGAGCAGCTCCAGAACAAGCTGCTGGGGCTGGGCGTGGTGGACGCCCTGATGCTGGACGGCGGCGGCTCCACCCAGGGCATCTTTCCCGGCGGGAAGGTGGTCAGCAGCCGAAAGGTGCCCACGCTGCTGCTGTTCTGGGAGCGGTCGGCCAAGGTGGAAGATCAAGACCTCGTATGGGGCAAGGCTCACGGCCTGCTGACGGACGCCAACGCCGGGGAGACCGTGACCCGCGCAGACATGGTCCGGGCGCTGTATCAGATCTGGGGGGATAACCATGGTTGAGATCCACGCTTACAGCAAAGCCGCCTCCGGGGGGAAGCAGCTCTCCGCCCATTTTAAGGTGCGGGAGTTCGCGTGTGGAGACGGGTCCGACGCTGTTTTGGTGGCTCCCCGGCTGGTGATGGTGTTGGAAACCATCCGCGCCCACTTTTGCGCTCCGGTGGTCATTCACAGTGGCTACCGCACGCCGCAGTACAACGCGAAGGTAAACGGCGCGGCCCACAGCCAGCACTGCTATGGCATGGCGGCGGATATCTCCGTCAAGGACCAGAAGCCGGAGACGGTGGTGGCCTTCGCCCGGACGCTGATGCCCGATTGGGGCGGCGTGGGGGTTTATGACAGCTTTTGTCATATCGACGTGAGAGAGGCCAAGGCTGACTGGAAAGGATAAAACCGAAAGGAGGGCACAGGCGATGGCAACATCCACGCGGGAACGCGCTCTGCAAGTCTGGGGAACCCATGGAAAAAACAAACCGAGAGATCCGGGCGCTGTTGTCATCGATGGCCCCGGCCAGGGCGGCGCAGGCCGTCCGAATGGTAGGCTTGCCGCCTGACGAAGAAGCGGCGGTGCTGTCCACGGCCAGAGCTGCCTGCAGACGGCGGCCCAGCTCCACGTCAGCGTGGACGGGTTGGCCAAGATCCGGCGGCGTGCCTACGCCAAGATCGCGGATGATATGCAGGGGTAAAAGGAAAGCCGTGTCCGATTCGGACACGGCTTTTTTATTTTTCTTCCCAAGCTACCAGCGTCCACCCTTTATACGTGGACACGGTGCAGGGCTTCCCGTTTGCCCTGCGGAAACGCCCCTCCATGGAGCGCTTGATCTGGCGGAAGCCGGAGGAAATAGCGGCGGCGCTTTGCTCCGTCGGCTCCATGCCAAAGTCGGAGGTGTGCTGTCTGGCCCAGTCCGTCAGATTGGTCACAACAACCGGCTCACCGTCCGGCGTGCGCAAGTGCCAGATCTTAGCGTTGCGGTTCTGCGGTCCACGCTGGCCCTCCGGCAATGCAAGCGCGGCCTCCGTGCCGTGGGCCAGATTGCTGGTTCTTTCCGCTGCCGCAGCGGCGTTTCGCTTGGCGGCGGCGCTCCACTTGTTGTGCCGTCCCTTGTGCTGTTGGCTGCGCCATGCGGCGGAGCAGGCCGGGGAGCAGGTGCGCTTGTTGTTGGACGGCGGCGTGTCAAATTCCGCGCCGCAGATCACACACTTCCGGGTCATATCAGTCTGCGGATATCCACATGAAGCGCGTCGGCAATGGAGATCAGGTTCTTGGCGGTAAGGTTTCCGGCCTCCGCCTCGCCCAGCTCCACCCGCTGGATCTGGCGGATGTTGACGCCGGACGCCTCCGCAAGCTCTGCCTGCGTCAAATCGGCCATCCGGCGGGACCACTCCAGCTTAGTAATAAGGCGATTACGGCAGTCCCGCCCATAACTAACCAAGGAGCAGACGGTGCAATCTCCGTCTGCCCGCTGGCAGTCTGCGTATTTTTTGCGCATTTTGTCCCTCCTCAACAAATAATAGCGACCACTTCGGCATCCCGGATGACCAGCTCACCGTCATCCTCGCCGTAGTCGGCCTCGTTCCCACAGATGATAGCAACATGATCGCCGTAATACTCGGTGTGGCCCAGCCGGTCAACCTTGCAGGTGGAGATGCCATCCAGCTCGACGCCGGTGTCATCGCCGTTGTCCCAAACATGGGAGAGGTGAGAGATGGCACCCATCTCAAAGGCGCGGGTCTGAACGCGAACGCCGATGTATTCGTAATTCCAAGCCAAGTCCATATCCTCAACAATGTTCTTGATTTCGGTGATCATCTCAGCGGTCATCTTCATGATTTTATCCTCCCGGGGTGTTCCCCTCTCTTGTTTACATTCTTAGTATACGCTAATATTAGCGTAAAGTCAAGCAAAAAAAGCAGAAAAGTCAAAATATTTTTCGGGCAGTTTGAGGGCAGAATACAGGCAGTTTCCGGGCAGTTTGGCTGTCCGAATTTTTTGTATCATAGAAATGTAAAGGAGGCGCACACAATGTTCGAGCGGCTTTTGGCCTGCGGGTATCCGGCAGAGATGGCGCGAGAGATCATAGCGCGGACCGACCCGGCGGAGTTGGAACGATACGTGCGCATGATTGAGCTTTTATACGATGACCGGAGGGAGTATGTATAACCATTTCAACCCAAACCCCTGCGGGAAAAATGTGGGGGACTGCATCGTGCGGGCAATCGTAAAGGCTACCGGCAAGGATTGGGGCGAAATTTATTTGCGGCTCTGTATCCAAGGATACCTTGATGGGGATATGCCGTCGGCTAACGCCTGTTGGGGGAGGTATCTCCGCAGCATCGGATATCGGCGGTACATCGTGCCGGACACCTGCCCGGACTGCTACACGGTTGGGCAATTTGCGGAGGATCACCCAAAAGGCACCTATATTCTGGCGCTATCCGGCCATGTGGTCTGCGTCTGCGACGGCATGATCTGGGACAGCTGGGACAGCAGCAACGAGAACATCTTGTATTACTGGGTCAAGGAGGATGACTAAAATGGCTTACACACCTTACGGATGGCAAAACCCTTATTACGCACAGCCCATGCCGGATAATCTGGCACAACTCCGTCAACAGCAGATGCCTCCAATGATGGCACCGCAGCCCCCTCAGAATCCGGTGGCGCAGAGCGGTGTGCAGTGGGTCAGCGGCGAACAGGAGGCCCGGAACTGGATGATTGCGCCCAATGCCGCCGTGGCTTTGTGGGACAGCTCCGCGCCTACGGTGTACCTCAAGAAGGCGGATGCCAGCGGTAAACCGTCCCTTACGATTTATGACCTCGTAGAACGCACAGAAACGCCCCGTACAGCGCCTACGGCAGACCCGGTGAAGTTTGTCACCCGGGAAGAATTTGATGCGCTGGCGGCGGTTGTGGACGGCATGAAGGGTAAAAAGAAGGCGAAGGAGGCTGATGCGGATGGCTAACCCCTTTTTTAACGCTTTAGGCGGCGGGAACACGCCGGTAGGCCGGTTTCAACAGATGATGCAGCAATTCAACCAGTTCCGATCCTCGTTTCAGGGGGACCCGAAAGCAGAGGTGGAAAAACTTTTGCAGTCCGGCAGGATGAGCCAGCAGCAGTTGAACCAGCTACAAGAAATGGCGAAACAGTTTCAGGGGTTGCTTAAATAAGCAAACAAAAAGCAAAATTTAAGCAAGCGTCTAAGCAAGGTGTTTGCAAAATTATTAGGTTAATCAACATCGTGGCCACGATTTGATAATAAAAAACTGAAAGGAGTTTTTCTATGTCTCTTTCCTCTGACGGCGCTCCCATGCTGACGATGCCTGTGGCACCCACCAATACCGGCGGCGGTTTTGGCTTTGGCGGTGACGGCGCATGGTGGCTCATTGTTCTGTTCCTGTTCATCTTTGCAGGTGGTTGGGGCAATGGCTTTGGCAACAACGGCAACGGCGGCGTGGTCGACGGCTACGTGCTGAGCTCTGATTTTGCCAATGTCGAGCGCAAAATCGACAGTGTAAATCAGGGCCTTTGCGACGGATTTTACCAGCAGGCGCAGCTTGTCAACGGCACCAACATGGCGATGGCAAACGGCTTCGGACAGGCCGAGCTTTCCCGCGCTAACCAGCAGGCGGCTCTCATGCAGCAGTTGACTGCCATGCAGATGCAGGCCGCTGAGTGCTGCTGCAACACCCAGCGCAGCATTGAGGGCGTGCGCTATGACATGGCCGCTCAGGCTTGCGATACCCGGAACACGGTGCAGAACGCCACCCGGGACATTATCGACAATGCCAACAGCAACAGCCGCGCGATCCTCGATTTCCTGACCCAGAGCAAGTTGCAGGATCTCCAGAGCGAGAACCAGGGCTTGAAGCTGGCCGCATCTCAGGCAGCACAGAACAGCTATCTGGTATCCCAGCTGCGTCCCTCTCCTATTCCGGCCTACACGGTGCAGAACCCCTATTGCTGCAACCAGTTTGCCGGATGCGGTTGCTGACAACTGCATAACATAGCTTTTTCGTGACCTCACGAAAATGATCGGCCCCATGCCGATACTGATGACAAAGCGGCGGGGCAGTAGCCCTGCCGCTGATTTTATGAAAGGAGATTTCTATGCCTGAATACACTGCCATTGCCGCACAGACCGTAGCGGCAAACCAGAACGTGCTTTTTACGGAAGCACCGATCCCCTGCACTAAGGGTCTTGTGACGCACCGCGCAGGCTCCGGCCTGTTTAACCTCCGTGGTAACTGTTCCCAGTGCCGCGTCCGCTATAAGGTGGACTTTATCGGCAATATTGCCGTAAGCACCGGCGGGACCCCCGGCCCCATCTCCGTTGCCATTGCGGTTGACGGTGAGCCGCTCCCGTCCTCCATTGCGACGGTGACGCCCACGGTTGCGGGGGCATTTTTTAACGCGGCTGCATCCGAGTACGTTGACGTTACAAAGGGCTGCTGCGCGTCGCTGTCCATCCGCAACGTTAGTGGCGAGGCCATTGACGTGAGCAACGCGAACCTTATCATTACCAGAGTTTGCTGAGAAAGGAGAACACAATGGGAATGAAATCTATGTATGAACTGCGGGATATGCTCTGCAAGGAACTTGACGAGTTGACCCGCAAAGGCGAGCTGGGTGCCGGTGATCTGGACATTGCCCACAAGCTGACCGATACCATCAAAAACATCGACAAGATCGAGGCGATGGACGAGCGCGGCTATTCCGGGCGCTATCTGGACGATGATATGCGCGGCTACAGCCGTGGCAGCTCCTACGCGCGTCGGCACTACGTCCGAGGTCATTACAGCCGCACGGACGCAACTGAGCATCTGCGCGATCAGATCAACGATATGATGCGCGAAACCGACGATGACCGCATCAAGGACGCCCTGCGCCGTGCAATGGACATGATGGAGGAATAAGGGGGTAGGCCCCAATGATTGACGATCGAGAAGTGGCGCTATGGATCAAGCGGTTAGAGACGGAAGAATCCAGTTGGTCAAACTACGAAAAGCTGGCGGCGCTATATACCATCCAAAACCAGAACCGGGAGCCGGTGAGGGAAAGCCGTATGGTTGAGGCGTATTCTGCGGCTCCCGCGCCTGACAGCGAATTCCTCCGGGCGGTGGCTAACGTTGACTCAGCCCGTGCGTGGGAGGTCATGGACGAGCTGATGGACAGCTTGAAAGTGGTAAATGCGCGGGTTTACAATAGCGTCATGCGGAAATTGGAAAGCTAAACTTAAACCCCTCGGCAAATGCCGGGGGGTTAGTTATATTTTAATGTAGGCGTTGTGACATGAAAATAAGACTAACTGGGCGTTACAAAAAACGCACCGTCATTGTCTGCGTCGATGCGCTGGATCGTGCGTACCCAGAATTCCTTTTTTGCCTGCCGATCTAAATCAGGATATTCCTTCAATTCCCGCCGTAAGGTTTCGAGATCAAATTCTTTTATAGGCTCGGGGTTTATTGCCGCAAGCTGCTGTTTCAAGTCTGTATAGTCTTTTTTGTATTCTTCGATTTCGATCAAATCCGACAGATACAATTCTTTTAGCTTTTGCATTTTCCGTTTGATTTGCTCCGCCGTTTTGGGCGGCTTTTTTTCTGCAGTTTTTGATTTGGAGTAATACTTTTTTGCGATCCCCTCAAATTCGCGCAAGAGGTAATCCTCCAGCACATCTTCTCGGATTCTAAGAATGTGCGGACAGTCGTCTGGGTCAAGTGTGTGCGTTCTGCATCGGTAGTACTTGTATACTTTCTTTACGGTTTCCGGCTGCATATTTCTCCCACACTCCCGGCAGCGGAGAATTCCGGTAAACAAATATATTCGATCCGCACTGGCGTTCCGTTGGCTTCGCCGTTCTAAAATTTTTCCGGCAAGGTCGAAGGTTTCTTGATCGACAAGCGAGGGCAATACGTTTTCCACGCCGAACGCCTCGCCTAAGTACAATCGATTCGACAAAGCATCCTTGTATTTGTTGTACGAGCGCTTGATCCCCCACTCCGTTGCCATATACCGCCTTAAGGCAAGGATGCTTTGCAGCCGTATAAAGGCAGGGAACATATCTCGCGCCGCATCTGCGGTTTCTTCATCAATGGCGTAGTGCCGGTCTTTCACGCAGATACCGACGGGTGTTCTCCATGTGGTAGGCTGGCCCTTCAATCGCTTGCCTTCGTTAATGGCCTTGATTCGCTCGCTGGTGCGGTCAGCTTCGTCCTGCGCTACCGACAGCATGATATTCACTTTTAGCCGCCCGGATGCCGTGCGAGTTTCGTAATCTTCCCGCGTGGCCTGCCATGTGACGTGGCAGCGGTCTAATTCTTCCTGCACGGCGTAGTATCCGGCTACACTGCGGAACCAACGGTCCAGCTTGACAAATAAAATCGTGTCGATCTTCCCATCCTTGCAATCTGCCAATAAACGCAGAAGTGCTGGTCGCTGCTTGTATGGTTTTCTTGCGGATATTCCAGCATCCTCGTATACGCCGACAACCTCCATACCGTTGTCTGCGGCATACGCCAACAAGGATTCCCGCTGATCTCCCAATGACAGGCCGTGCCGCGCCTGTTCTTCCGTCGAGACGCGGATATATAGTGCGACTCTCATACTATCCCCTCCAAAATCCGTAATTGGCGCAGCGAATATCTACCCACACGCACCAGACGAAGAGACCGACGATCAATAGCGACAAACCGAGCATGATCCACCTGTATAGTTTTACGGAATGACGTAGGTTATTCAGTTCCGCCTCCATCAGGCCGATGGTCTTCCGCTTATTTTCAAGGCGGTGTTCCAGCCCATCTTTTTCCGCCTGCAAGGTTTCTTCCGTGGCGGTACAGTGATCGCCAATACCAAAAAATGCGTCCAAAGACACCCCCAGTGCCGCACAGATACCAGCTGTGGTATAAAGGGCCGGGGATTTGGACGCATGGGCGAAGAAATTATTAACGGTGGAGAGGGGGACGCCGGAAGCATCGGCAATGTCCTGGGCCGTCATGTTGAGGGCGGCTCTTTTTTCGCGGCATAAGTCTTGGATCGTCAAAAAATCGGCCTCCTGTATTAAATTTATAAGATATGGGCAGCGATAGTACACAATTTCGTTTGGCAGTATACTGCCGGTTTCCCACATTTGGTTATTGCGTTGCCCAACCAATTTTTGCTATGGTTGCATCACGGCAAGCCAATCCCCCCAAGGCTTGCCCTCCGGCCCTCGCCGTTTGTTGCAGAGGCGGCGGGGG
>ERZ779861.3295-NODE-3295-length-13666-cov-6.363309_pt1 | contig 13666 bp, 9 predicted proteins | sample MGYA00511558_ERZ779861 | MGnify/ENA primary metagenome ERZ779861 (study PRJEB29588, sample SAMEA2163432) | human gut metagenome | biome: human gut; feature: human-associated habitat; material: faeces | place: Denmark | collected 2008/2010 ... | reverse complement strand
CGGCGGTCAGCTCCGCATCGGCAAGCGCCGCGCGGACTGCCTTGACCAGACCCTCGGAGGAGCCGCCCACCGTGCCGAACGGCACATCGCTGTGCGCCATGCCGTAGCCGCGCACGCGGCAGTAAGGCACCGCACCCCGCGCGGCGGCGGAGTCTGCGGTTTCCAGCACCAGCGACACGCTGCCGTCAGAGAGCGGGAAAGTATCCTTGCCCGCGTAGGGTGTAACCGGCTCGGAGGCGGCAAGCCCCAGCCCGTGGTACAGCTCGGAGAGAATCGCATCGTTTTCGTCGGTTCCGGTTGCGATCATGGCGGACTCGCGTCCGTCCCGGATGACCTGCATGGCATATGCCACCGACTGCAGACCGGACTGATTTCCGTTGGTCACGGTCACGTTGTAGCCCTTGATGCCGGAGCAGATGGAGAGGTAGCCGCCCGCCGCATTGTAGACCGTGTTGGGGAACTTGAAGGCACTGCCGCCCGCGTTGCCCTTCTGCGTGATGAGATTCTGGAAGTCGCAGCTGGGACCGACGGCGCCCTCCGAGGTGCCGATAATCATGCCGATATGCCCGGCGTTTTCGTCGGTCACGGTGTAAGCCGCGTCATGCAGCGCGTCCATGCCGGACACCGCCTGCATCTGGCTCAGATGATCCAGCTTGCGGTAGAACGCCATTTTCAGTCCCTGCGCGTCATAGTCCGCCGTGGTCACGTGGGAGGACGCCTCGGCACCCTCCATGTGTGCGCCGGTGCGGCAGGCATCCAGATAGGCAGTCTTGCCGTTGCCCAGCGGGGTGACAAGACCGATACCGGTCAGCAGGATGTCGGGTGCATCCGGACGCCTGCGCGGCTCGCCCGCCTGCCTGCCGAAGATGATGCTGGCGTTGTTGCCGCCAAAGGCGAAGGAGTTGTTCATGACCGCGTCCAGCTGCTTGCGGCGCGGGACGTTGGGGCAGAAATCCAGCTTGCCCGCCTTTTCCGCCAGAACGGTCAGATCCGCATCGCTGTATCCGATGGTAGGCGGAACGGTATTCTCTACCAGCGCCTTGATGGCGAACACCGCCTCAATGGCGCCGGCGGCGCCCAAACAGTGCCCGGTCATCGCCTTGGTGGAGCTGACCGACAGGCTGTCGTTCTTGCCGTCAAAAATCGTGTGCAGGGAAAGGAATTCCGCCTCGTCGTTCTTGGCGGTTCCGGTGCCGTGCGCGTTTACGTAGTCGATGTCCGCCTCGGTCAGACCAGCCTCGGCAATCGCGCCGCGGATGGCACTCATCTGTCCCTCGCCGTCCGGGCGGGGCGCCGTAATGTGGTGCGCATCGCTGCTGATGCCGGAGCCGAGGATCTCGCAGTAAATGTGCGCGCCGCGCGCAACGGCGTGCTCATAGGACTCCACAACCAGTACGCCCGCACCCTCGCCCAGCGTGATGCCGTGGGAATGGTTGAAGGGGGAGCAGGAGTTTTCGTCCAGCGCGTGCAGGGACAGGAAGCCGGCATACGGAACCGAGGAAAAACCGTCGGTGCCGCCCGCCAGCACGACATCCGCCTTGCCCGCCCGGATAAGGTCGGCTGCATAGGCGATGCTGATGGTGCCTGCCGCGCAGGCGTTGGCAACATTGGTCACGATGCCGCCCGCATGGCAGACGCCCGCCACCTGATTGGCAATTGCCGAAATCGGCATTTTGAGAATATCCTCGCGGTGCTTGCCGCCGCGGTAGTAGCGCTCCAGACTGCGCCCGCCGCCGACACAGCTGCCCATAATGACGCTTGCCCGCTCACTGTTGCCGAAATCCGAAAGACCTGCGTCCGACAGGGCTTCCCCCGTCGCCCGCAGGCAAAGAGCGGCAGCCCGGTCAAGGGTGGGGTCGGATTCCTCCAACCCCTTGACCTCTGCCGCATAATCGGCATAGCAGTCGGCGGTGTCCAGCGTGTTCGTATGCGCGATACCGCTCCGGGAGGCAAGGATGCTGTCCCAGCACTCCTCCACATTTCCTCCGATGGCGCTGATGACCCCAAGACCTGTGATCACGCACCGAATCTGTCTGTCCGCCATGGTCTTACTGCTCCGCGTGTGCTACGACGTAGGCTGCCAGCGCGTCGATATTTTTGAAGTGCTCCTTGCCGACGCCCGTCATCGGCACGCCGTACTCCTCGTCGATAGCGGAGATGATCTCCAGCGAGTCGATGGAATCCAGCCCGATGCCCTCATTGAACAGGGGGGTGTCGTAGTCCAGCACATCTGCCTCGATGCCCAGCCGCTCGCAGAGCATCTCCTTGATTTTTGCCTTTACAGTGGTTACGTCCATGGTAGTACCCTCTCTTTGTGTTTTTTGTTTGGTTGGGGAAGAACCGAGTCCGGATTGCCTTCCGGGGCGCTCCGGAACCAGCGCTTCCTTTGCTTTTTGCTGTATTTGTTCCACAACGGGTTCCGTTGATGTGGACAGAGGAATGCCGCCTTGCCGATGCCGACGGTCAGCCCGCGATCAGGAATCACCCGGCGTTTCGGGATATTCCACCACGCGCACCGAGGAAAGCACGGTGCAGGCGCTCATGGTGGCTTCCACGATCAGCACGGCACCCATGAAGCGGGTCAGAAACCGCACGCTGTCGGTCGGGTAGATGGCGATGAACAGCCCACCTGCCGTTGCCAGCACGGCAAGGGAAAAGATCAGCCACCAGACGGAGATTCCGAATCTCCTGGCGTGGCGGGCGACCTGGATTTTGATGATTCCGTCGGTGAAAACGAAGATGCCCAGCAGAAGCCCGGTCGATTCCACCGTCAGCACGGGGCGGACAAGGAAAATCAGACCGATGCCGATGAGCAGGACGCCGTAAATGGAGTCATACTGAAACGCCAGCCGGTACAGGTCCTTGGAAAGGAAGCCTGTGATTTTGACCGCGCCGAGCAGGATAAGGAAAACGCCGCAGGCGTACTTCCATCCGACCTGCAGACTCGGGTCGGCGACCAGCAGGACGCCCAGTACGAGCAGAAACGCCGCCAGCACGAGGTGCCCGATTTTAGCAATGCGCATGGGAACAGCCGAGTGCATATCCATCCTCCTTTTCCGCTTGCCGCCTTCGGCGGCAGAATACCGACAATCCGAGGAACAGTATACCGGAAACCTCCGCCTGCCGCAATGGACAAAGAAATGCCGGTGTCACACTTTAGGACACCGGAGGGGGAATTGTCATATAAAAAGGGGGGGGGGAATGCCGGAACTCCGTCATTCCCCGTGCGACATATCCGTCAGCAGACGGACTGCGCGGCGGTACTTTTCCACGATATTGTCATTCATGCCGCTCTTGGTCCAGTCCATGCACAGCCCGAAAAACTGGCACTTGGCAAAGTAAATCAGCGCGTCCCGATCCTCCGGAGCGATCTTGCCGTCCGGCGTCATCTCACCCACCACCAGCCGGGCAGTGTGTGCGCACATCCGCATGAGGAAGTCCTCATAGGCGTTCCGGTCGATGGAGTTGTAGATGTGGTACACGGCGCGGCGGTTATTCTTGGCGAACTCATAGGCGCTCTCAATGCAGGTTTCCATGGACAGTGCCGTATCATGCTGCTGTGTCAGCGTGTTGGCTGCCTCAATGATGATTTCTTCGAGCAGGGAAGGAATATCCTGATAGTGGTAGTAAAAGGTATTGCGGCTGATATTGCAGATATCCACAATGCTTTTGACGCTGATTTTATTGAGCGGGCGCTCGTTCAGCAGGCGGATAAATGCCGCCTTGATAGCGGTTTTGGTGTAGTCGTTCGGCATGATCCGCCTCCTTTCCGCCGTTATCCTGTATGTATTACAGCTATTATAGCACATGGGAAGGAAAATGTAAAGGTCTACCCGGAAGATTTTGCGGCACCGGCGGGAAAGGGGTGACAAAAGTTATGTCATGCAGGGGGGCTGAATCCGGGCGGCACGGAAGCTGGCGGGAACCCGCGAAAGCCGGACGCAAATAAAAATAACAAAATTTCCTTTTCCTATTGCCATCCGGATGAAAATCATGTATAATGTAAAAACAAAAATCGCACAGGAGATACGCATGGCAGAGAAAGCTGAAAAAGAGAACCGGAGGATGCAGCACATCCGCAACTTCTCCATCATTGCACACATAGATCACGGAAAATCCACCCTGGCTGACAGGATACTGGAACGCACCAACACACTCAGCGCACGCGAAATGGAAGCGCAGGTGCTGGATAATATGGATCTGGAGCGCGAGCGCGGCATCACCATCAAGGCGCGCGCGGTCCGGCTCAACTATACCGCGCCCGACGGCGAGGCGTATGAGTTGAACCTCATCGACACGCCCGGACACGTGGACTTCAACTACGAGGTGTCCCGGTCGCTCAATGCCTGCGACGGCGCCCTGCTGGTCGTGGACGCGACACAGGGCATTGAGGCGCAGACGCTTGCCAACGCCTACCTTGCCGTGGACGCGGGGCTGGAGATTGTCCCCGTCATCAACAAGATCGACCTGCCCTCGGCGCAGGTGGAGCAGTGCCGGAAGGATATCGAGGATGTCATCGGCATCCCGGCGGAGGATTGCCCCGCTGTCAGTGCCAAGACCGGACTGAACATCCAGGACGTGCTGGATGCCATCGTCCGCGACATTCCGGCCCCGCGCGGCGACGAGGACGCACCGCTCAAGGCACTCATCTTCGACTCCTACTATGACAGCTACCTCGGCGTGGTCGTCAATATCCGCCTCATGGACGGTGTCCTGCGGACGGGAGACAGGATCCGCCTCATGTCCACCGGAACGGTCTTTGAGGTGGTGGACGTCGGCACGCTGGAGCCGTTCGGACTGCGCTCCACAGGCAAACTGGCGGCGGGCGAGGTCGGTTACTTGACCGCCTCCATCAAATCGGTCGGGGATACCCGCGTGGGCGATACCGTCACGCTGGCGGATAACCCCACCGCTACGCCCTGCCCCGGCTTCAAGGCGGCACAGCCCATGGTCTTTGCCGGTATCTATCCCGCCGACGGCGCACGCTACGGCGACCTGCGCGAGGCGTTGGAGAAGCTGCAGCTCAACGATGCCGCCCTGACCTTCGATCCCGAGACCTCCGTCGCGCTGGGCTTCGGCTTCCGGTGCGGGTTCCTGGGACTTCTGCATATGGAAATCATCGAGGAGCGGCTGGAGCGCGAGTTCAATCTTGATCTGATTACCACCGCCCCCAGCGTCGTTTACGAAATCACCAGAACCGACGGCTCGGTCATCACGGTGGACAACCCCTCCAACTACCCCTCGCCCGACGTTATCCGGGAGGCGCGGGAGCCGATCGTCCAGGCGAATATCATCACGCCGGTGGAGTACGTCGGCGGTCTGATGGAGCTGTGCCAGGACAGGCGGGGCGAATTTATCGACATGAAGTACCTCGATCCCACTCGCGTGGAACTGCACTATCACCTGCCGCTCAATGAGATTATCTACGACTTCTTTGATGCGCTCAAGAGCCGTTCGCGCGGCTACGCGTCGCTGGATTATGAGCTGCTGGGCTATCAGCCCTCGCGGCTGGTCAAGCTGGACTTCCTGCTCAACGGCGATCAGGTGGATGCCCTGTCCTTCATCGTACACGAGGACAAGGCGTATGCCCGCGCCCGGCGTGTTGCCGAGAAGCTGAAGGAGAATATCCCGCGCCAGCTGTTCGAGATCCCCGTGCAGGCAGCGATAGGCTCCAAGATCATAGCCCGGGAAACCGTCAAAGCGATGCGCAAGGACGTGCTTGCCAAATGCTACGGCGGCGACATCACGCGCAAGAAGAAGCTGTTGGAAAAGCAGAAGGAAGGCAAAAAGAAAATGCGTCAGCTCGGCTCGGTACAGGTCTCGCCGGAAGCATTCATGGCGGTCCTGCGGCTGGACAGCGACGACAGCAACGGAAACAACGGGAGCAAATAACTCCCGAAAAAGAAAGGAGCATACCATGTCTCGTTACCTTGTCAAGGACAAATTCACCTATGAAAGAGTCCCGCAGACAGACTACAGCTACAATCCCGACTACCTTCCCTACTCGTGGATTGACGGACGTGTGCAGTCGCACAACGTCATGCTGCCGCTCTATCAGGCGGAGACCCTGCTGGCGCTGGGCGATCTGACGGTAGCCGGTGACACACCTGCCGACATGGCGCTGACGGGCGCGGTGCAGGAAGTACTGAGCCGTTCCTCCGCTCTGCGCGTCAGACCGACCGAGAGCGGCATCGTATACCGCGCCACCTTCTTTGGCGCGGCGGGAGAATCCTTCTCCTCGGTCGGCACCTCCTGCGCGGGTCACCCTGATTTCTTTGCGCTGTCCCGCATGGACTTTACGCCGGTGCGGTTCCGGCTGGAGACAGACGGCGCGCCGCTCACTGCATCCCTTTCCCTGGAGGCTGTGTGGAACACGCTGGGCGAATGGGGCGGACAGGCGCACTTCTATACGCCGGAGAACGCCGTGCTGACCGACCGCGGCTGTGCCATGGCGCTGACCGTGGACGGACGCGGCGGCTTTGCCAGCCGGAGTCTGCCCCTGGATCCCGGCGGATGCTACAGTATGCTGATGCCCCGGCGGAACACGGTGTTCGTGATCCTTTCCAACCCGGACGGGCTTGCCTCCGCCACGCTGTCCTTCACCTCCGAAGCGGCGCCGGACTACCTGCCGGAGAACGCCGTGACACTCCCCCTGCCGCAGGACGCGGATATGCACGCCCTGTACTTCAACCTTTCCGCCTGCCCCGGTTGCTCCGGGCGGCTGACCGGCTTCCGGCTGGAAATCGAAGGACGCGGCACCCTGCTGCTGCACGGCTACTCCTTTGAGCAGGAAAAGCCGCTGGAGACCCCGCGCGCGACCGTGACCTCCTGCCTGGCGGATGCCACTGCCACGACGCTGACCGTGACCGGCAGACTCTGCGCCGACGCCCTGCCGGCGGCGTATGCGGACGGACAGCTGTGCCTGTACGCCGGTACCATGGCGGACGCCCACGGGCTGGGCGCATCGCACGAGACGACCGCAGGAAAAGAGCGGGTCGGGAGCATCCCGCTGTCTGCCGTATCCGCGGACGGTGGATTCCGCATGGCAGATCTGCCGCTCCGGCTGGGTGCGACCACCCTGCTTCCCTATCAGCTCCTGCTGTTCGCCGAGGCGGAGGGACAGCCGGCACTGTGCCTGTCCGACCGCTTCTATGTCGAAAACTATGAGGTGTCCGACGGCAACCCCTACGCCTTCGATCTGCCCGACTACACCGTGCGCGTGACCGACTTCGGCGCGTTCGGCGATGCGATACACAACGACACCGATGCCATCCAGGCGGCGCTGGATCACGTATCCGCCGCCGGCGGCGGACACGTTGTCCTGCCCGGCAGCTCCGACCGTTACGGCCGCCGGTACATCGTGACCTCGATCCTTCTGCGGGACAGCGTGGATCTGCACTTTGAGGACGGCGCCGTTCTCTGGCAGTCCCAGCGCCGGGACGAGTACCCCTACCAGCCTGCCGTCGGGCATGACGGTGTGATCCCCGGCGTCAACTGGACGCACAACCTGCACGTTTCCAATCTGCCGCTCGTGCAGGGTGCCAACATCTCGCACATCAAGATCACGGGGCACGGCAGCATCCGGATGCTGGATACCGGCTCCGAGGAGGGCGTGGATATGCCCGGCTATGCCGCCGGATGCTACCGCCGCATCCACTGCATCCCGCTGGGGCTGTTCTGCTGTAACGATGTCGAAACGCGGGATTTTGAAATCATCCGCTCCAACAACTACAACACCGAGTACAGCCACTGCTGCCGCGTGTATATCGCCAATGTCCGCCTGCATGAGGTCAAGTGCGTCAGCGGCGACGGCTTCGGCGTGGCTGGCTCACACGGCGTGCGGGTCAACCGCTGCTTCCTGCAATCCAACGATGACGGCGTGGTCATGTCCTGCCATTACTCCGACCCGCGCGGCATCCTGTGGTGGACGAACCTCCGGGGCTACGACAACAGCTGCCGGGATATCACCGTCCTGCATTCCTACATCAACTCCGGCGGCGGCAAGGCGCTTGCCTTCATCACGTGGGGCACCAGCGATCCCATCCAGGAGAACGAGGAGGTCAGCGGCGTGTACGCCACCGACAACTACCTGACCTCGGTCAATCCGGTCGGCACATGGCCCGACAACCCCTACAACGGCAAACAGCCCTTTGACAACTCCGAGACCGATGACTACTCGCCGGTCAAGGATGTGCGCATCGTGGGCAACCGGTACGCCGGAAACTGCACGCTGGGACCCATCCGGGCGACCAACGTGCTGACCGACTGCGGTGTCTGCTCGACCTCGGATTTCTGCAACGGCGACTTCACGCTGGGCGGCATGGCAAACTGGACGATGTGGCGGAACGATGCGCCGGATTCGGTCGGCACCGTTATATACGCCGACAAGGAGAAGGGGCGCATCTGCCACTTTGAGCGGGGCGACGTCGCCGCCGCGCAGGGACTGCGGCTGGAGGCGGGACAGCACATCTTCCGCTGTGAACTGCTGACGGGTGCGGGCGGCGCGGAGCTGTTCGTGGCACGCATCCCGGCGCTGGGTACGCCCGGCGGCGATACGCCCTACGCTATGGGTGAGGTGCTGGCAAGCCGCCGGGCGGTCTGCACGCGCCCGACGGTCGTGTCGCTGTCCTTTGAACTGACCGATGAGGTGAGCGATGTGTTCGTAGGTCTGCGGCGCCCGGCAGAGGGCGCGTCGGCGCAGGACTACGCGGCGGAGGACTACGCTGTGTTCGACGCCTGCACGATGGAAAGCCATGTGGACCGTGACGCCATTGCCGCACGCCGCCGGGAGCGGTTCCTTGCCGCTGTCGAGCAGGACTTTGATACGACCGGCTTCTGCGTGGACGGGAAGGAAGGCAAGCTGTACCTCCGGACAACCGCCGGACGGGAAGGCGAGCCGGACGGGCGGCGCTACCTGCCCGCACGCCGGGAATGCGACGTGTTCACGCTGAACAGCGCGGTGCAGTCGAACGCCTACGACACCGCCGCCGGGCGGTGCGGCTTCGGCTACCGCTTCGGCATCCGGGACGGCGGCAGGTGCTATACCGAGCTGTGCTTCAATGTGGTGGAGCGCACGCTGACGCTGACCGATGTCAGCCCGGACGGGGAGACTGTCCTGTACCGGCGCACGAATTTCTTCTTCACCTCCTCGGACTTCCACATCTTCAGGATGGATGTCTGCCGGGATACGGTCGCCATCTGGATAGACGGCTCGCTGTACGCGACGGTGCCGCATACCGCCTGCATGGGCGGTGTGGCGGCGTTCTACACGGATATGGACGCGTCGATCTCGGGACTGACGCTGGAATAAGTCTGACCGCCGGGGCGGGGGATATCTGTTGAGGCAGGCATCCGCCGCCCCGCTGGGCGTTGCCCCGGCGGTCATTGCGGAGATTTTTACTATGTGGCTTGTATTTGCACTGCTGTCTGCCGTATTTGCGGCACTCACATCCATCCTGGCAAAGGTAGGCATCAACGGCGTGAACTCCAACCTTGCAACCGCCCTCCGGACGGTTGTCGTGCTGGTCATGGCGTGGGGGATGGTCTTTGTCACCAACGCGCAGGGCGGGATCACGGACATCAGCCGGAAAAGCTGGGTGTTCCTCATCCTTTCCGGGCTGGCAACGGGCGCCTCGTGGCTGTGCTATTACTATGCATTGCAGATCGGGGAAGCCTCCCGGGTTGTCCCGGTGGACAAGCTGAGCGTGGTCATCACGCTGGTGCTGGCTTTCGTTTTCCTGCACGAGAAGTTTACGGTACACTCGCTGATAGGCTGCATCCTGATCGGTGCGGGCACATTGCTGATGGTTCTGTGAACCCCGGCTCGGAAGCCCCGGGGAAGCAGGCAGAATCCATAAGATCGGAAAGGAAACATACCATGACAGAAGATGAAAAGCGCCGCGCCGGCGTCCTGTTCTTTCCCGGCGACCCGGAGCTGAAGGAAATCAAGCGCCGCACGCATAATCTGAATCTTGACTACAACGCGACCTATGAGGATGAAGTGGAAAAGCGCGCCGCCATTCTGGCGGAGATACTGGGCGACTTGGGCGAGGGGAGCTTTTTTCAGGGGCCCATCACGTTTCATTACGGCAAGCACACCCACATCGGCAAGCGCTTTTTCGGCAATTTCAATCTGACCGTGCAGGATGATGCCGATGTGTACATCGGGGACGACTGCAACTTCGGACCCAACGTGACCATTGTGACGCCCCTGCACCCGATGGTGGCGGCGGAGCGAACCCGTCTCCGGACGGCAGACGGAACCGAGCGGCGGCTGTGCTGGGCGCGCCCGGTACGCATCGGGAATCAGTGCTGGTTCGGCGCCGGGGTGACCGTCTGTCCCGGCGTCACGGTGGGGGACGGCTGTGTCATCGGGGCGGGCAGCGTCGTGACGCGGGACATTCCTGCGAACAGCTTTGCCGCCGGCGTACCCTGCCGCGTCATCCGCCCCATCACCGAGGCGGACAGCATGAAGTACAGACCGGACATTCTGGCGGACAACACCGTGCCGGAGCCTCCGCCCGCCGCCGATTGATTCATAGTGCCACGCGCCAAAAGCCCGCCATGCAGCGAATGCCGCATGACGGGCTCAATTTTTAGGGTATCGAAAACTTAGCGTTCTGCTTAGCTGATAGCCGAGGTAATAGCGGTATAATTCTGCGAATTGACAGCGTGTGCGAACTGCGTTTTGTTGATAACGAAATCATACCCGCCGGCTGTTCTTGACGTGCAGAACAGATACTCGCCATCAATCGCCAGAGAACATCCGCCATCTACCACAGGAATTCCGTTGTACTGCTCGTACAGACCTGCCGCCTGCAGCGCATCGTACTGTTCGTTCTCCCGGTAACCGGCAATACCGCCTATTACGCAGATTTTAATCTCCCCGGAGATATCGCCCTTATAGCTCTTCAATACATCAACCGTGTACACAGTGTACAGCATACAGTCGGTTTTGCCCGATGCGGCAGAACTATCCGCTGTTCCGGTTTTCATATTGACAATCTCAAAGCTGATATTCTTAACCTTCCCGGTGTATATATTGGAGGAGGCTGTCACGATTTCCGCGGCGGTGTTATATACGGGCCAATCCGGCGACTGGGTAATCATCGGATGCTCCGTTTCTGTCGATACGACCAAGTCATTGGGAAACTGGTTGTTGATTGCCTTGTTGCATCCTGCAAAACACGCTGTCATAATCAGTGAGAGCATTATCGCCAAAAACCGTTTCATGTAGATTCTCCTTGAAATTTCTTGAAACTTATAGATGGGTTTTGCGTTCATGAAATGCTGTCTGTTCATCTTATTTCCGGCGCTGTATCGGGACCACCTCTTTCTTTAGCCTTGCTCTATAAAGGAAAACGCTTACCGAACCGTGCTATACGCTGTGCTATATATGCTACGTCAGTAGTATATCACGTGAATTGCCGATTGTCAACTGTCAGCAAAATTTGTATACAACTCGTATACAAAAAGTTTACCATTTGGTGCTCTTTTCCACTGCCTGCATGGCTTTCTGCCCTATCCCCCGCCCCGCGCTCTTGCCTTGCCGGGACGCCGCCCTCCCCCCTCCGGGGTACTACAGCGGCAGGGGCTGTCGGTGCCGTAAGCGGTCTGATGCCGGGGCGCCGGGGGCGATAGCGCGCCCCCGGCGCAACCTCCCTTACACCCCGTTTCCGGAATCGTGTGCGTGACAGCACGCGCAGTCACCGGAGCAGAACTCGTCCGGATTGTAGGCAATGCCGTGACGGTCGTAGTAGTCCTTGACGGCGGCGCGAACCGCTTCCTCCGCCAGCACGGAGCAGTGCATCTTGACCGGCGGCAGACCGTCCAGCGCCTCGGCAACAGCCTTGTTGGACAGCCTGAGCGCTTCCTCAATCGGCTTGCCCTTTATCATTTCGGTCGCCATGGAGGAGGTGGCAATGGCGGAACCGCAACCGAAGGTGTTGAATTTTACATCCGTGATGATGCCGTCCTTCACCTTGATATACATCTTCATGATGTCGCCGCAGACGGCGTTGCCGACCTCGCCGACACCGTCAGCGTCGTCCATCTTGCCCACATTGCGGGGATTCTGAAAGTGATCCATAACCTTTTCACTGTACAGCATATAAATACTCCTTCTCCTATCTCTCTTCTATTCGCTTGCGTCAGATGCGGTGCGCGAGCCTGCCGGTCTCCAGATCCTCCCAGACGGGGGACATATCCCGCAGGGTGGCAATGATGCCGGGCAGCTTTTCCAGGATGTAGTCCACATCCTCCTCGGTATTGGTCTCGGACAGCGACAGCCGCAGGGAGCCGTGCGCGATTTCGGCAGGGCGCCCGATCGCCAGCAGTACGTGACTCGGCTCCAGGGAGCCGGAGGTACACGCCGAGCCGGACGAGGCGCAGATGCCGGCAAGATCCAGCCGGAGCAGCAGCGACTCGCCCTCAATGCCCTCCACGCAGACATTCACGGTGCCGGGCAGCCGGTGCGCCGCGTCACGCAGTGCCGTGCCGTTGAGCACGGTGTGCGGGATGGCAAGAATGCCGTCAATCAGCCGGTCGCGCATATGCGCAAGGCGTGCCATGCGGTCGGGGAGCCGACTGACCGCCTCCTCCAGCGCCGCGGTCATGGCAAGGATGGACGGCAGGTTCTCTGTCCCGGCGCGAAGATTGCGCTCCTGCGCCCCGCCGCGGATGAGCGGCCGGAGCGGGATGCCGCGCCGGACATACAGCACCCCGGTGCCCTTGGGACCGTGGAACTTATGCGCCGACAGCGACAGCATATCCACGTTGTCCGCCTGCACGTCCACCGGAATATGCCCGACCGCCTGCACTGCGTCGGTATGGAACACCACGCCCGCCGCGCGGCAGACCGCGCCGATCTCCCGGATGGGCTGAACCGTACCGATTTCGTTATTGGCATACATGACCGACACCAGCGCGGTATCGGGGCGGATGGCGTCCCGCACCTGCTCGGCGGTCACGAAGCCGTCGGGCGAGACGGGCAGCAGGGTGACCTCAAAGCCCTCCTTTTTCAGTGCATCCAGCGTATGCAGGATGGCATGATGCTCGAAGGCTGTGGAGATCAGGTGTTTCCTGCCCTTCTTTGCGCCGTTATATGCCGCCGAGCGGACGGCTGTATTATCCGACTCACTTCCGCCGGAGGTGAAGATGATCTCGCGCGGATCGGCGGCGCCGAGGCATTTTGCCACGCGGGCGCGGGCGTCCTCCAGGTACACCTTGGCTTCCTGCCCGACCGTATGCAGGCTGGAGGGGTTTCCGTACTGATTTTCCAGTGCCCATATCATTTTTTCGAGAGCCGCCGTGCTCATGGCTGTGGTGGCGGCGTTATCGGCATACACGTGCCGGATGTTTTTTGCGTTCTCCATACCGTTATTCCTCTGTGCTGTATCTCTCTCTGCCCGGCGGGTGGGTGTTGTCGGCGCATCTGCCGGGGCTTTTTCTTGTGTTTTCCTTTTTGCGCCGCCATTATAGCACATAATTCCTACCTTGTCAATAGGATTTTAGAAATTTCTTTTGGCGGCGGAGGGGATTGCCTTCCCCCGGCGGCACTGGCTCGCCCTACCACTGTGGAAAACGCAACGGGGGCTTGCCTTTTTCCTTGCCTGCCTACCCTGCCTTTGGTTTACTTTCTTGCCCCCTATCCCCCCGCCCCCCTTCC
>ERZ779861.3287-NODE-3287-length-13691-cov-9.770827_pt1 | contig 13691 bp, 11 predicted proteins | sample MGYA00511558_ERZ779861 | MGnify/ENA primary metagenome ERZ779861 (study PRJEB29588, sample SAMEA2163432) | human gut metagenome | biome: human gut; feature: human-associated habitat; material: faeces | place: Denmark | collected 2008/2010 ... | reverse complement strand
GCGGACGAGTTTATCGAACGCTTCACAGACGGGTACGACACCCATATCGAGCAGGGCGGCAGCAATGTGTCCGGCGGGCAGAAGCAGCGCCTGTGCATTGCCCGTGCCATTCTCCGCAAGCCCAAGGTGCTGATCCTGGACGACTCCACCTCCGCCGTGGACATGGCCACCGACGAGCACATCCGCCGCTGTCTGCGGACGGCCCTGCCCGGCGCCACCAAGGTCATCATCGCCCAGCGCATCAACTCCATCATGTCCTGCGACCGCATTGTGGTGCTGGACCAGGGGCGTCTGGCGGACATGGGCACCCATCAGGAGCTGCTGTCCCGCAGCCATATTTACCGTGACGTGTACGAGAGCCAGATGAGAGAGGGGGCGGTGGATCATGCCGCGAGTTGACCTGCAGAAATATAATAAAAAGGTAGAGAACCCCTTCGCCATCCTGTGGCGTCTGGTGTGCTACTTCAAGCACTGCCGCCTGCTGCTGACGGCGGCGATGCTGTCGATTCTGGCCTATGTGGCCGCCACCATCGGGGCCGCCTACTGCATGAAGCCCCTGACCAACCTGCTGGAGACCAGCGGCGCAGCACCCAACGAGACCTACGCCAAGTACATCAGCCTGATCCTGGGCCTGGCGGGGCTGTACCTGCTGTCGGCCCTGACCAACTATCTGCTGAACCGGCTGATGCTGGAGTGCAGCGCCATCATCATGAAGCAGCTGCGCACGGAGCTGTTCGACACCATGCAGCGCCAGCCGGTGCGGTTCTTTGACGAAAACAAGACCGGCGCCCTGATGAGCTACTACACCAGCGACATCGAGGCCACCAACGAGCTGCTGCAGCACAGCATCACCCAGCTGGCCATCTCCATCACCTCCCTGGTGGGCACCGTTGCCATGATGCTGGCCCTGTCCATGCGGCTGTTTGCCATCATGGTGGTGCTGGGGGCTATCGTGGTGCTGGTGGTGCGGGTCACCACCAAAATCAGCAAGCGCACCTACGCCAGCCAGCAGCGCCTCACCGCCGCCGTCAGCGGCTATATGGAGGAGATGATCACCGGCCAGCGTGACGTGAAGGTGTTCACCCACGAAAAGGAGGTCATGGAGCAGTTCGACGTCATCAACCAGGACCTGTGCAAGGCCTCCACCACCGCCACCACCGTCACCTCCATGGTGGGCCCCATTCTCAACAACCTGTCCCACATCTTCTACGCCATCACCTGCGCGGTGGGCGTCCTGTGGCTGACAGGGGAGGGGGCCGGCGGCATCCTCATCGGCTTTTTGCAGTATGTCCGCACCTTTGCCGACCGCGTCAGCCAGATCTCCGAGCAGTTCAACGCTCTGATGATGGCCCTGGCCGGTGCCGAGCGGATTTTTGGCATCCTGGACCTGCCTCCCGAGGAGGACCAGGGCCAGGTGACCCTGGAGCAGAAGGACGACGACTACCACTGGCGTATGCCGGACGGCACCCTGGTGCCCCTGCGGGGCGATGTACGCTTTGACCATGTGGACTTTGCCTATGTGCCGGAAAAGCCGGTGCTGCGGGACCTGTCCCTGTACGCCAAGCCCGGCCAGAAGATCGCCTTCGTCGGCTCCACCGGCGCGGGAAAAACCACCATTACCAATCTCATCAACCGGTTTTACGATATCCAGGCCGGCTCCATCACCTACGACGGCATCGACGTGCGCAACATCCGCAAGGACGACCTGCGCCGCTCCCTGGGCATCGTGCTGCAGGACACCCACCTGTTCACCGGCACCGTCATGGAGAACATCCGCTACGGCCGCCTGGACGCCACCGATGAGGAGTGCATGGAGGCCGCCAAGATCGCCAACGCCCACTATTTCATCTCCCACCTGCCCCGGGGGTACGACACCGTCCTCTATTCCGACGGCGCCAACCTCAGCCAGGGCCAGCGCCAGCTGGTGGCCATCGCCCGGGCGGCGGTGTCCCGGGCCCCGGTGCTGATCCTGGACGAGGCCACCTCCTCCGTGGACACCCGCACCGAGAAGCTCATCGGCCAGGGGCTGGACGGCCTGATGGCCGGGCGCACCGTGTTCGTCATCGCTCACCGGCTTTCCACCGTCCGCAACGCCAACGCCATCATGGTGCTGGAGCAGGGGCGGATCATCGAGCGGGGCGACCACCGGGAGCTGCTGGACCAGAAGGGGAAGTACTATCAGCTCTGCCACAACATGATTGAATTGACCTAACTGTTCACCGAAAACATCTGCGAGATATAACCATTAACCGTTAATCTGCGGCGAAAGTTAGCGGATAAAAACAGCAGAAAATCCGGCGCAAGAGAATAAAAATACAAAGAAAATGGATATTTGTCATTTTTTTTGGAATATTCACAGAAAGTTTAATCTTAGTGTTGAAAAATCTACTGTTTCATGATACAATTAGGAAAACATTTTAATCCTGGGCGGCGATAAGTAAAATGCACAAAAACCGTCCGCCATCGGCGAACAGACTGGTGCGTAGTGGACAGCGAGCCGTGGACGCACCCAGCCGTCCCCAAAGGAAAGATCATGGCAGAAAAGAATAAAAAGCGCGGCGGACGCCGTGCCCATCTCAACGATTTCCATGTGAATCTTGCCGGTGATTATGTATATACCGGCGCCCACTACTCCTATGTGGACCAGGGCCGCAGCCGCGACCGGGTCCAGCGGGAGTTGCTGGGACTGAGCGTTGCCGTCATGCTGGCCGTGGTGGCCGGGGGATGCAGCGACGCCCCCGCCATGCTGAACTGCTGGTACGTCATCCTCCCCTATATCTGCGAGGCCGCGGCGGCGGTCAGCGTGATCTGGGCGGTGCACCGGCTGCGGAAGGCGGAGGAACCCATCCGGGAGTACATTTATAAAAAGAGCGTGCAGGCGCTGCCCCACCGGGCCATGCTCTGCATGATCTTCGCGGGCCTGGGCTTCGTGACCATGGTGCTGTACCTGGCCATGAACGGCTCCGGCGGCCGCGTGGCCTCCGTGATCGCCTACCTGGTGCTGAAGGCGCTGGTGGCCGGGGGAGCGTGGCTCCTGTGGCGGTATATGCTGACCCTGAAATGGGAAAAGCTCCCCGCCCGCGACTTGGATACGCCTCAGGCGTGATCCACCAATTTCTTTTGTGAACTCCGGGCTTCTGCCCGTGTTCAAAAAAATTTAAGGAGGATTCCAATGAAGAAAGCTACCCGTATCTTGGCTCTGGTACTTTGCGCTGTCATGTGCCTGGGCCTGTTCGTTGGCTGCGGCAACAAAGGCAAGCAGAACAACGACACCCCGTTGGTCGTGGGTTATTCCCCGTTCAACAGCAAGTTCTCCCCCTTCTTCTCCGAGACCGCTTATGACCAGGACGTCTGGGTCATGACCGCTATCAGCCTGCTGAACGGCGATCGCCAGGGCGCCATCATCATGAAGGGTATCGAAGGCGAAACCAAGGCCTACAATGGCACCGACTACACCTACTATGGTCCCGCTGACTGCGAGATCGTGGAGAACACCGACGGCACTGTGGACTACAACTTCAAGCTGCGCGAGGACCTGAAGTTCTCCGACGGCGAGCCTATCACCATCGACGACGTCATCTTCTCCATGTACGTCCTGTGCGATCCTACCTACGACGGCAACAGCACCCTGTTTGCTCTGCCCATCGAGGGCATGGATGCTTACCGTTCCGGTATGGACACCCTGTACAACCTGATGCTGGCTGCCGGCCGCGACAACACCGACTTCACCAACAACAAGTGGACCGAGGAAGAGCAGACTGCCTTCTGGGCTGACGTGGATCAGGCCGGCGTGAAGTTCGTCCAGGCCATCATGCAGTACTGCATTGCCCAGGGCGCTAACGCCGAGGGCGATTCCGTTGCCGCCTGCATGAAGAACTGGGGCTTTGAGCTGCCCGCCGATGCTACTGAGGCGGATGCCTTCAATGCCATCGTCGCCAAGTATCCCTCCCTGGCCGAGGCTGTCGACGCTGAGAAGCCCGAAGGCACCACCTTCACCAGCCTGCTGAACGACTACGAGACCAAGTACACCAAGGGTATCAAGACCGGTGACTCCGCTGCCAACATCTCCGGCATCAAGAAGACCGGCGACTACAGCATGACCGTCACCCTGACCCAGGTGGATGCCACCGCCATCTATCAGCTGGGTGTGACCATCGCCCCCATGCACTACTATGGCGAGAAGACCAAGTACAACTACGAGAACAACCAGTTCGGCTTTGACAAGGGCGATCTGAGCCACGTTCGCGAGAAGACCACTACCCCCCTGGGTGCCGGCCCCTACAAGTTCATCAAGTTCGAGAATGGTACCGTTAACTTCGAGGCTAACGATTCCTACTATCTGGGCGCCCCCAAGACCAAGTATGTCAACTTCCTGCAGACTCAGGAAGACGATAAGCTCAACGGCGTCGTCACCGGCACCGTGGATATCACCGATCCTTCCTTCAGCTCCACCACCGTGGACGCCATCAAGGCTGCCAACAAGAATGACGATGTCAACGGCCCCGCCATCACCACCGATACCGTGGATAACCTGGGCTATGGTTACATCGGCATGAGCGCCAACACCATGAACGTCAACAAAGAGCCCGGCTCCGATGCCTCCAAGGCTTATCGTAAGGCTTTTGCCACCGTTCTGGCCGCTTACCGCACCGTCGCCATCGAGTCCTACTATGGCGAGCGCGCTTCCGTCATCAACTACCCCATCTCCAACACCTCTTGGGCTGCTCCTCAGGCTGCCGATCCTGTCTACAAGGTCGCCTTCTCTGTGGATGCTCAGGGTAAGGACATCTATACCTCCGACATGAACGACGAGCAGAAGTACGAGGCCGCCCTGCAGGCTGCCCTGACCTTCTTTGAGGCCGCCGGCTGCAAGGTCGAGAACGGCAAGGTCGTCTCCAACCCCGAGGGTGGTATGGATACCGCTAACTACGCCATCGAGCGCGAGGCCCTGATCCCCGCCGACGGCAAGGGCGATCACCCCTCCTTCATGATCCTCACCGAGGCCTCCAAGGCTCTGGAGAAGATCGGCGTGCACCTGATCGTCACCGACCTGTCCGACAGCACGCAGCTGTGGGACACCATCGAGGCCGACCAGGCTGACATGTGGGCTGCCGCTTGGAGCGCCACCGTGGATCCTGATATGTATCAGATCTACTTCTCCGGCATGGACGGCAAGTCTGCCGGCGGCTCCAACTACATGTACGACATCAACGATGCCGAGCTGAACCAGCTGATCCTGGATGCCCGCGCTTCTCTGGACCAGAGCTATCGTAAGACTCTGTACAAGTCCTGCCTGGACATCATCGTTGACTGGGCCGTTGAGGTTCCTGTCTATCAGCGTCAGAACGCCATCATCTTCTCCACCCAGCGTGTCAACATGAACACTGTCACCCCCGACATCACCACCTTCTATGGCTGGCTGAACGAGGTTCAGAAGGTTGAGCTGAACTGACAAAGTTCCGCACCCAAGACCTGTACGACAACATAGGTTAAGTCACAAGGTACGCCCCCGGCGGCTCCGGCCGCCGGGGGGTGCCCCGACTGCATATCAAGGAGCGACCCGGGCGGGGCCGGGGGTGTTGCTTGATGTGCAGTGGGTAGTCTGTAGGGAGGGGCGGAACAGACGTGTTCCGCCAATCTGCATCACTGTATCATCAGATCGGAGGGTTATCAGTGCGCAAATACATCATCAAAAGAATTCTAATCTCAATCGTCATCCTGTTCCTTGTATCATTCGTCATCTACGCATTGATGCGCTGTCTCCCCACGTCCTACGTGGAGGCTATGGCGCGTCAGAAGTCCATGCAGCCCGGTTCCAAGTCCTTTGAGGAGTGGATGGAGCAGCTCACCCACATGTACAACCTGGATGTGGGCATTATCCCCGGCTTCTTCAAGTGGCTGGGCCAGATGCTGACCTTCAAATTCGGCGACAGCTGGCTGTGGACCAAACCCGTCACGGAAGTATTCAACAACTGTGTGTGGATCTCCTTCTTCATGGGCCTTATCGCCTTCGTGCTGCAGATCATCATCGCGATCCCCCTGGGCGTCATTGCCGCCACCAAGCAGTACAGCAAGACAGACTATGTCATTTCGGTGCTGGCTCTGGCCGGTATTTCGCTGCCCACCTTCTTCTTTGCTTCTCTGCTGAAGCTGGTTTTCTCCGTGAGGCTGGGCTGGTTCGACCTGTATGGTCTCACCGGCCGCAATCACGAGCAGCTCTCAGCCTTCGCGAAGCTCCTGGACATGGGACATCATCTGGTTCTGCCCATTGTCACCCTGGTGGTTATCAGTGTCGGTTCCCTCATGCGTTACACCCGCACCAACATGCTGGAGGTGCTCAACGCTGACTTCATCCGCACGGCCCGGGCCAAGGGTCTGTCCGAGCGCAAGGTCATCTATCACCATGCGTTCCGCAACACCCTGATCCCCCTGGTCACCATCATCGGCGGTTCTCTGCCCGGCCTGTTCTCCGGTGCACTGATCACCGAGACGCTGTACTCCATCCCCGGCATCGGCTACATTTCCTACCAGTCCATGGTGGGCGGCGACATTCCGTTCTCCATGTTCTACCTGGTCTTTATGGCCGTGCTGACCCTGTTGGGTAACCTGATTTCTGATATTCTGTACGCCGTGGTCGATCCTCGCGTACGCATCGCTTAAGAAGGGAGGAGGAAATAAAATGGCAGATCGCAAAGATAAGATCAATGAGCAGCAGATCGAGCAGGAGATCCGTGAGGAGATCCGCGAGGAAATGAAGCACGCCGACCAGGAGCCTGCTCAGGAGCAGTATTCTCTGAACGATGACCGTCGTGTTAAGGTCCTTTCTCCCGGTATGCTGGTGGCCAAGCGCTTCATCCGCAACCGCATGGCCGTCACCGGTCTGGTCATCCTGGTTTTCATGTTCGTGTTTTCCTTCATCGGCGGCCTGATCTCCCCCTATGGTCAGGACCAGTTCTTCTACACCGATAAGACCATCCGCCGTGACTTCGGCGCAGCCAAGGAAAACACCGAGTTCCAGTACGCCAGCAACAACGACGAGGTGTTCGGCCTCACCGCCCAGGCCAGAGCTATGCTGGCCATCCAGCAGGGGAAGACCACCTTCTCCAACAAGAGCGACAACTTCACCCTGACCAAGGTTTCCGACGACTTCTATTCCGTGGAATACAACGGTCAGGTGGTGGGCTACGCCGGCAAGAAGCTGGTGAACGCCTCCGCCAAGGACAGCACCCTGTCCTTCGAGTTCAACTATCAGGCCCTGCTGGCCTCCGCCTCCGGCGCTAAGGAATTCACCGCCGACGGCGTAGCCTACACCCTGGCTGAGGATGGCAGCATCACCTCCCAGGACGGCGCCGATGTGGCCTATGTCAGCAACATCATCGTCAACGCCATTTCCCCCGACGTGTTCCTGACCCGCGACTTCAAGGAGAAGCTGTATGCCGCCATTGCCACAGCTGAAAACGGCAAGGCTGCCTTCAGCTATACCGACGAGTCCCTGATCGTCGCCGAGGAGCCTGAGGAGGAGCCCGACACCGAGGAGCCGTCCTCCGGCATCAACACCGAGGACCCCAACGCTCCCACCCAGGAGGATACTCCCACCAGCGCCACCGCTGAGTACGATCTGGAGTATGATCCTGCCACCATGAGCTGGAAGATCCTTCAGGAGAAGCCCAGCCGTCAGTACGATCAGTATTCCTTCCCCAGCAAGGACCACTGGCTGGGCACCGATATGTACGGTATGGATATGCTGACCCGCCTGATGTACGGCGGCCGCGTCTCCCTGCTGATCGGCTTCATCGTCATCATCATTGAGACCGTCATCGGCGTGATCTTCGGCGGTATCTCCGGCTACTTCGGCGGCTGGGTGGATAACCTGATCATGCGTATCGTCGATATCTTCTACTGCATCCCCTCCATGCCCATCATCATTATTCTGGGCGCGGCCATGGATGCATCCCGCGTGGACCCCACCATCCGAATGGTCTACTTAATGCTGATCCTGGGCTTCCTGGGCTGGGCTGGTATCGCCCGTCTGGTCCGCGGCCAGATCCTGTCCCTGCGTGAGCAGGAGTACATGACCGCCGCCGAGGCCTGCGGCCTCAGCGTGTCCCGCCGGATCTTCAAGCACCTGATCCCCAATGTCATTCCCCAGCTGATCGTCACCTGCACCATGGGCCTGGGCAGCGTCATCATCATGGAGGCTACCCTGTCCTTCCTGGGCCTGGGCGTCAAGTTCCCCTTCGCTTCCTGGGGCAATATCATCAGCGACGTCAATAACACCCACGTTCTGACCACCTATTGGTTCATCTGGATCCCCGCCGGCGTGCTGCTGCTGCTGACGGTTCTGGCATTCAACCTGGTTGGCGACGGTCTGCGGGATGCCTTTGACCCGAAGATGAAGCGCTGAGGAAGGAGGAGATCATATGGCTAAGAAAAACGAAAGCGGCTATCTGTCCGCCAAGGAGTCTCGCCGGATTTCCCGGGAGAACCGCAAGATCACGGACCAGTTTGAAAAGCTGCACAAGCGCAAGAACGTGCCTGAGGAGGAGTTCCTCACCCAGATGCACGACCAGAATAACTCCCTGGAGATCGAGAACCTGCATACCTACTTCTTCTCTGACGTGGGTACCGTCCGGGCTGTGGACGGCGTCTCCTTCGACGTGCCCATCGGCAAGACCGTGGGCGTGGTGGGCGAGTCCGGCTGCGGCAAGTCCGTCACCAGCCTGTCCATCATGCAGCTGCTCCAGCGGCCCCAGGGCCAGATCGTGGAGGGCGAGATTCGCCTGAATCTCGGCAACGGCAAGGCCTACGACATCACCAAGACCCCCATCGAGCAGATGCAGAAGCTCCGCGGCAACTATATGTCCATGATTTTCCAGGAGCCCATGACCAGCCTGAACCCGGTGTTCCGCATCGGTGCCCAGCTGGACGAGGTCATTGCCCTGCACGACGGTGAGGGCAAGACCCCCGAGGACATCAAGGCCCGCTCCATCCATCTGCTGGAGATGGCCGGCATCGCCAACAGCGAGGGCGTCTATAAGATGTACCCCCACGAGCTGTCCGGCGGTATGCGTCAGCGTGTCATGATCGCCATGGCCCTGTCCTGCAATCCCCGCCTGATCATCGCCGACGAGCCCACCACGGCTCTGGACGTGACCATCCAGGCCCAGATTCTGGACCTGCTGCGCAACCTGAAGGATAAGATCAACTCCTCCATCATGCTGATCACCCACGACCTGGGTGTCATCGCCGAAATGGCCGACTATGTGGTGGTCATGTACGCCGGCCGCGTGGTGGAAAAGGGCACCGCCCAGGAGATCTTCGCCAATCCCGCTCACCCCTACACCATCGGCCTGATGGCCTCCAAGCCCATGGTCGGTAAGAAGGTGGATAAGCTGTATTCCATCCCCGGCAAGGTCCCCAACCCCATCAACATGCCCAACTACTGCTATTTCAAGGATCGCTGCGAAATGTGCGTGGAAGGCTGCCAGGGTGAGTATCCTCACATGATCCAGCTGTCCCCCACCCATATGGTCAGCTGCTACCGTTACTACGGAAAGGAGGACGCTCAGAATGGCTGATGTCAAGAAGACCGCTGAGGAGCAGGTCCAGTACGATCCTCAGTATATCCTCCAGGTCAAGGACCTGAAGAAATACTTCCCCATCAAGGGTGGTATGCTCAACAAGACCGTGGGTTACGTGAAGGCCGTGGACGGCGTCACCTTCAACCTCAAGCGCGGCACCACCATGGGTCTGGTGGGCGAGTCCGGCTGCGGCAAGACCACCACCGGCCGCACCATCCTCCGTCTGTCCGGCGAAAAGACCGACGGCCAGGTGCTGTTCAACGGCCAGGAGGTCTATGACCTCAACGCCAAGGAGATGCGCGACATGCGCACCAAGATGCAGATCATCTTCCAGGACCCCTTCTCCTCTCTGCAGCCCCGTATGCCCGTGGGCGAGATCATCGGCGAGGCCGTCCGTGAGCACGGACTGGTCTCCAAGGAGGAGTTCGACGACTACATCGACAAGGTCATGGACGACTGCGGCCTGCAGTCCTTCCACAAGGACCGCTATCCCCACGAGTTCTCCGGCGGCCAGCGCCAGCGTATCTGCATCGCCCGCGCTCTGGCTCTGAAGCCCGAGTTCATCGTCTGCGATGAGCCCGTTTCCGCTCTGGATGTGTCCATCCAGGCCCAGATCATCAACCTGCTGAAGGAGCTCCAGGAGCAGTACAAGTTCACCTACCTGTTCATCTCCCACGACCTGTCCGTGGTGGAGCACATCTCCGACACCGTGGGCGTCATGTACCTGGGCAACCTGGTGGAATACGGCGCCACTGAGGATATCTTCAAGAATCCTCTGCACCCCTACACCAAGGCCCTGTTCTCCGCCATCCCCGTGCCGGACCCCACGGCCAAGATGAACCGCATTGTGCTGGAGGGTTCCATTCCTTCCCCCGCCAATCCCCCCGCAGGCTGCAAGTTCCACACCCGCTGTGCCCAGTGCATGGAGCAGTGCAAGACCGAGGTGCCTGAGCAGCGCGAGATCGAGCCCGGCCACTTCGTGGTCTGCCACCTGTACGACCAGAAGTAATGGCCAGGAAGGAAAAACACTGGGAGGACGACGACGGCCGCACCATAGCGGACATGTCCCAGGTGAAGCGCCCGTCGCTGTTCGGCAATCTGCCCGGCAGCGCTTACCAGCGGGAGGAGCAGCCGGAGGAGCGGGAGGAAGCCAAGAAATCTCCCCCCTGGGTTGACAATTCCCTGAGCAAGCAGGACCGGCATGCCTTCTTCTTCGGAACCATGAAGGCGTCGCTGCTGATCTGTGCGGCTTATCTGGTGGGATTCGGAGTGTTTATCCTGATTCTGACGCTTCTGTTCCGCTGACTGCGGAAAGATCAGACCCCAAAAGGGGCGTCCTCCGGCCGGAGGACGCCCCTTTTTATACGCATTATCGAAAAAATGGGAGGATTATCATGATTTCATCCATGCTGCAATACATTCAGAAAAGCCCCGACTGCTTCCACGCGGTGGAGAATCTCCGGCAGCGTCTGCTGTCCGAGGGTTACACCCAGCTGACGGCAGGGGAGTGGACCCTGACCCCCGGCGGGAAGTATTTTGTCACCAAGAACGGATCCTCGCTGATGGCCTTTCGTGTACCCCAGGACCGCCCCACGGGCTTTGTGCTGACCGCCAGCCACTCCGACTCTCCCTGCTTCCGCCTGCGGGATCACGCGGAGCTTGCCGGCGAGTTTGTCCGCCTGTCCGCCGAGCGCTACGGCGGCATGATCAACGACTGCTGGCTGGACCGCCCCCTGAGCGTGGCTGGTCGGGTGCTGGTCCGCCGGGAGAATGGCCTGGATATGCGCCTGGTGGATATGAAGAAGGACATGGCCCTGATCCCCCGGGTGGCCATCCACCTGAACCGGGACGGCAACAACGGCACCAAGTATAACCCTGCCCAGGACCTGGTGGCCCTGTACGCCGGCGGGGAGCAGAAGGGCAGCTTCGACCGGGAGATTGCCGCCGCCGCCGGGTGCCAGCCGGAGGACATCGTGGCCCGGGACCTGTTCCTGTATAACAACCAGCCCGGCACCGTCTGGGGCCCGGCAGGGGAGTTCCTGTCCGCCCCCCGGCTGGATGACCTGGCCTGCGTGTTCGCCTGCACCCAGGGCTTCCTGACCGCCCATGAGACCACCGCCATCCCGGTGCTGTGCGTGTTCGACAACGAGGAGATCGGCTCCGAGACCAAGCAGGGCGCGGCCTCCGCCTTTCTGCCGGAGACGCTGACGGCCATCACCTCCGCCCTGGGCCTTACCTCCGGGGACTATCGCCGCCTGGTGGCCAACAGCTTCCTGCTGTCCTGCGACAACGGCCATGCCCGCCACCCCAACCACCCCGAGCTGGCGGACGCCAACGAGGCCCCGGTGCTCAACGGCGGCGTGGTGGTGAAGCACTCCCCCCGCTATGCCACCGATGCCGTCTCCGCCGCCGCCTTCCAGGAGATCTGCCGCCGGGCTCAGGTGCCCACCCAGCACTACGCCAACCGTCCCGACCAGGCCGGCGGCGCCACCCTGGGGAACATCGCCAACACCAAGCTGCCGGTGAACACCGTGGACATCGGCATGGCCCAGCTGGCCATGCACTCCTGCTTCGAGACCATGGGCAGCCGGGACGTGGCCCACTTCGTCCGGGCGGTGACCGCCTGCTACGAGGCCGCCCTGACCTTCACCGACACCCAGGTGACTCTGGGCTGAGCCGCATTTTTCACCCCAAAAGAGGGCTGTCTCGTCACGAGACAGCCCTCTTTGTATGTATTTTGATGAGATAGCACAGGAGGAAGGAATCAAAGACCTCCGTTTTCCTCCTGCAAATAGCCGAACTCCTCCTGAAACAGGTCGTCGGCATAGGCCCGCAGCTTCCGGCAGTAGTCGTCATAGGCCGCCATCATCCGCACGGCCTCCGGCGTCAGCTCCGCGCCGCCGCCGCCCCGTCCGCCGGTGACGGAGTGCAGCAGAGGAAAGCCCAGGGCCTCCTGAGCCTTTTTGGTAATGGTCCACGCCTTGGAATAGGCCATGTTCATGGACATGGCCGCCGCCCGCAGCGAGTGCAGCTCCTGCACCTTCCGCAGCAGCTGCGCCATTCCCGGTCCGAAGCACTTCTCTCCGCAGAACAGCCGGACCGTCAGGTTGTACGTCATTTTCTCATCCATGCCCCTATTGTACCAGCTTCCGGGGTCCCCGTCAACCTTGACGCAGCCGCAAAAACGTGTTATTCTTGGGAAAACGGCAAGAAATCGAGGAGCTTTTATGAAAATTCTCATTCGCGGCGCCGGGGACATCGCCACCGGCATCGCCCTGCGCCTGTACCGGGCCGGGATGCAGGTGGTCATGACCGACCTGCCCGCCCCCACGGCCATCCGCCGGACGGTGTGCTTTTCCCAGGCCATTATCCTGGGGGAGATGACGGTGGAGGACGTCACCGCCCGGCGGGCGGAGACCCCGGACCGGGCGGAGGCCCTGCTGGCCCAGGGGCTGATCCCGGTGCTGGCGGACCCGGACTGCACCTGCCGCACCCGCCTGCGGCCCGACGCCCTGGTGGACGCCATTCTGGCCAAGCGCAACCTGGGCACGAAAATGGACGATGCGCCCATTGTCGTGGGCATCGGCCCGGGCTTCACGGCGGGGGAGGACTGCCACGCCGTGGTGGAGACCATGCGGGGCCATACCCTGGGCCGGGTGATCTACCGGGGAAGCGCCCTGCCCAACACCAACATTCCCGGCCTCATCGGCGGATATGCCGGGGAGCGGGTGCTGCGGGCCCCGGCGGAGGGGATTTTCTGCCAGAAGCTGGAAATCGGCGCGGTGGTCCGGGCCGGAGACATCGCCGGAGAGGTGGCGGGCCAGCCCATGAGATGCACCATTGACGGCGTACTGCGGGGCATTCTGGCCGATGGAACGCCGGTTTTCCGGGGTATGAAGGCCGGAGACGTGGACCCCCGGTGCAAGCCGGAGTACTGTACCACCGCCTCGGACAAGGCCCTGGCGGTAGGCGGCGGCGTGCTGGAGGCGGTGCTGCACCTGCATCATCAGCACCCCAAAACAGGAAAATAATGGTTACTCCCTACAAACTGAGCCGCACCCGCAGGTGCGGCTCAGTTTGTCAAAAAAGCCTCGCAGAGTTTGCCGCCCG
>ERZ779861.3286-NODE-3286-length-13693-cov-11.709488_pt1 | contig 13693 bp, 10 predicted proteins | sample MGYA00511558_ERZ779861 | MGnify/ENA primary metagenome ERZ779861 (study PRJEB29588, sample SAMEA2163432) | human gut metagenome | biome: human gut; feature: human-associated habitat; material: faeces | place: Denmark | collected 2008/2010 ... | reverse complement strand
TTTCCAGTTTGGTCATTTTTTCACTTCCTTTCCGTTTGCTATTGACATTCTGTGTCTCATGATTTAGACTTATAATTAGCAAATAGATTTGTTTTCTATTTTTAGACTAACATAATCCCAAACTATTGTCAAGACTAATTTATAATATAAATTTCTATAAATCTATTTTGAGGTGCAGCCATGTCTGATTTTCAGTGCAAATTTTATCTTCTGGACGGCGCGGAAACTTTGGAGTGCAAGGAAGGCGACGCCGAGTACGTCATAAAAATAGCAGACCGCCCGTTTCCGGACAGTCTGCTGTCGTTCGTGTATTATGATATCAATTCGTGGGAACCGCGCTTTCATGAAGCCGATCGTGCGCTGATGGAATTTTATCAGACGCGGGACACAAAGTGCCTGAAGCCGGTGCAGAATCTTCTGGACAACTTCAAGGACGAGCATCCGTATTTTTTCTACCTGTGGCTGGATTGGAGTGATCGTCTGGCGCAGGCAACACCGGATTGTAAAAATCCGACGAGACTTTTGCCGCACAGGGAGCTGGCGCACGTTCCGAGCAATCTGGCGATCATGCAGCAACAAACTCTGCGTCTGTTTCAAACGGTACTGGACGCAAGTATCACCGACGTGGACTTTTCCGTGCGGGTGCAGGCGTATGAGCAGGCACCGTCTTTACAGAAATTTGACTTTCAGCCGATGAAAATTTCGTTTGAGTTTGTGGGCGAAAAGCAGTTCACCGAAGTGCTTTATCCGGAAAGCATGTACGACCTGATCGACTTTTCCCTGCGCGAGTGCATCCGGCAAAGAATCGCTATGCGCACCTGCAAAAACTGCGGCAAATATTTTGCGCTCACCGTTCACGGCAGTACAGAATATTGCAGCCGTGTGTTCGATAGCCGCGGCCGCACCTGCAAAGAGGTCGGCGCGATGCGGCAGTATCTGCAAAGTCACGCGCAGGACGAACTGCTGAAAATCTACCGCCGCGAATATAAACGCCGCTTCGCATGGATCCGCGCGGGCAAGATCTCGCAAGAGGCATTCTCTGCGTGGAGCAAGGAAGCGCAGAAGGAAAAAGAGAAGTGCGAAAACAGCGAGATCTCGCAGAGGGAATTTACGCAGTGGTTAAAACGGTAAATCCATATTATTTTTTGAAAAGGCTTGCGCAAAGAATACATTTGTAGTACGATGGTAAATAAAGGGGTGGTACTGTTTGAACGAGCCGCGTTTGGAGATTCCAGTAAAAAAATACACCGGTGAATCTGCTGTTATTTCAATGCGATTACCCCGCGATATGCTGCAGGAAATTGACACGATTGCAGCCGATACGGGTCGAACAAGAAATGAAGTTTTAACGCTCTGCATGGAGTTTGCATTAAATCATCTTGATAGGGGTTCCAAATAAAACCGAAAGAGGGAGAAAAGAATGGCAATCATCAAGTGTAAAATGTGTGGTGGGGATATTGAGATCTCGCCTGACAAGACGTTTGGGACGTGCGAATACTGCGGCAGCACGATGACGCTGCCCAAAGTAGATGACGAGCAGCGGGCGGCGGCGTTTAACCGCGGCAATCATTTCCGGCGCAGCGGCGAGTTTGACAAGGCGCTGGCCGTGTATGAGCGGATCGTTGCCGAGGACGACAACGACGCTGAGGCGCACTGGTGCTGTGCGCTGTGCAGGTTCGGTATCGAATATGTGGAAGATCCGGCAACGTATGAGTGGCTACCGACGTGCCACCGTGCGAGCTTCGACAGCTTCCTGGAGGACGTGGACTATCTGGCCGCAGTCGAGCATTCCGACGGCATCACCCGCCGCCAGTATCAGAAGGATGCGGCAAAGATCGCCGAGGTGCAGCGCGGCATTCTTGCCACGTCGCAGAATGAACAGCCGTTCGACGTCTTCCTCTGCTACAAGGAGACCGGTGAGGACGGTCAGCGCACGCGCGATAGTCTGATGGTGCAGGAGGTCTACTACGAGCTGACAGAGCAGGGCTACCGTGTGTTCTTTGCGCGCATCACACTGGAAGATAAGGCAGGCACGGAATACGAGCCGTATATCTTTGCGGCGCTGAACTCCGCGAAGGTCATGGTCGTGATCGGCACGAAGCCGGAGCATTTTAACGCCGTTTGGGTCAAGAACGAATGGAGCCGATTCCTGTCCATGATGAAAAAGGACAGAAGCAAGCTGCTTCTGCCGTGCTACCGCGATATGGATCCGTATGATCTGCCGGAGGCACTGTCTGTGCTGCAAAGCTATGATATGAGCAAGATCGGCTTCATGCAGGATCTGATCCGCGGCGTCAAAAAAGTGATCGACGCGGGCAAGCCGCAGGAGGCTGCGAAAGAAACGGTCAAAGAGACCGTCGTGGTACATAACGAGGGCGGCAGCAACGTGCAGGCCCTGCTCAAGCGCGGCAATATGGCGCTGGAGGACGGCGAGTGGGGCAAGGCAGACGAGTTCTTTGAGCAGGTACTCAATCAGGACGCGGAGTGCGGCGCGGCGTATCTGGGGAAGTTCTTAGTCAGGACGCAGTCTCGTTCGGCAAAAGCCTGTGTGGATGCGTTTATCGGAAATGCAAAAGTCAAAGTTCCCAGCAAGAAGAATGCCTATGCTTGCGAAGAAGATACCGTCTTTGTCTCGTCATGTATGGAAAAATATACGGTGCCTGGAATTTTGAGCGAAAACGAGATCCGCCAGATGCTGAAATTTGATCTGGGATATTGTAAAACGTCGGACTATTATGCGGAAATCGCCGAAAAAGCCCGTATGCAGCTTGCTGCCGATAAAGATCTGATGCGCGCCGTAAAGTATGTCTCCAGTGAAGCAAAGACGATTATGGATGGCATTCCGCAGACGCTGGATACGCTGCGGCGGGATGCGCAGCAGCGCGAAAAAGTCGAGTGCGCCGCGATCACGGCAAACTACCGCGACTTCCTGACGAAAACCGAAGCCGAACTTGAAAAGGAGCACCCTCAGCGGCTGAAAGAGGCAGAGGACGCAAGGAAAGCAGAAATCTTCCGACGGCGCAAAGTAAAGGCCACAGCGAAAAAGGCCGGGATTCTGGCTGCTATTGTGGCTGGTATTGTGACTGCCGCAGTATTGTTTACTGTAAATGTTATTCTTCCGCCTGTGAACTATTCTAAGGCCGAAAAACTGCTGGCTGCGGGGGACGTGAAGAAAGCGGCCATTTCGTTTGGTAAGTGTGCTGGTTACCAAGACGCACGAGAGCGGAGCATGTCCCTGTGGGATACCATAGCTGATCGGAAAACGCTTGTAGCGAATGGAACTAGCATAATTGCGCTAAAAATAGATGGAACTGCAATTGGTTCAAGCGATATCAATGGCGACGAAGCGGATGTTTCCAACTGGACAGATATTGTGGCACTCAGCACAGGGCTGGCCCATACAGTTGGCCTGAAGTCAAACGGAACCGTAGTGGCCGTGGGCCAGAACCTGGAAGGCGAATGCGATATTTCCGATTGGACAGATATTGTGGCCATCAGCGCAGGGACGTGGAGCACGTTTGGACTGAAGGCGAACGGAACCGTAGTTGCAATCGGTTCTAATGAGTATGACGAATGTGACGTTTCCGATTGGACCGATATTGTAGCCATCAACGCAAGGACTTTCCGCACAGTCGGGCTGAAAGCAGATGGAACCGTAGTGGCTGTTGGATGGAGCAATGATGGCCAATGCGACGTTTCTGACTGGACCGACATTGTGGCCATCAGCACAGGGGACTTCCACACGGTCGGTCTGAGAGCAAACGGAACTGTGGTTGCTGTCGGCGACAACGAAGACGGCCAATGTGACGTTTCTGACTGGACGGATATTGTCGCCATTGATGCCGGGTACTTTCATACAGTTGGCCTGAAAGCAGATGGAACCGTGGTTGCGGTAGACGATAACGAGTCTGGTCAATGCGACGTCTCCGGCTGGAAAGACATCAAACTCCCCAACTGATAGAGAAAGAAGGATGAGAAGATGGCGATCATTAAATGCAAAATGTGCGGCGGGGACATCGAAATCTCTGCGGACAAGACGTTTGGAACGTGCGAATACTGCGGCAGCACGATGACGCTGCCGAAGACGGACGACGACCAGCGGCTGAGCCTGTTCAACCGCGGCACGCATCTGCGGCGGAATGGCGAATTTGACAAGGCTGCGGCGATCTACGAGCGGCTGATCGGCGAAAACGATGCGGATGCCGAGGCGCACTGGAATCTGCTGCTCTGCCGGTACGGCATCGAGTATGTGCAGGATCCGGCCTCCGGCGAACGCATCCCGACTTGTCACCGCGCGAGCTTTGACAGCATTCTGAACGATGTGGACTATCAGGCCGCGCGCAAATACTCCGACGGTGTGGCACGGAGCCTGTACGAAAAAGAAGCGCAGCGCATTGCCGCGCTGCAAAAGGACATTCTGGCGATCTCGCAGAAGGAAACGCCGTTTGACGTGTTCATCTGTTATAAAGAGTCTGACGAGAACGGCAAACGGACAAAGGATTCCGCGCTGGCGCAGGACATTTATTATCAGCTCACCGACGCGGGCTATAAGGTCTTCTTCGCGCGCATCACGCTGGAAGATAAGCTCGGGCAGGAATACGAGCCGTACATCTTCGCCGCCCTGCACTCGGCCAAGGTCATGGTTGTGGTCGGCACGAAGCCGGAATACCTGAACGCTGTCTGGGTCAAAAATGAATGGAGCCGGTATCTTGCGCTCATGCGCACCGACCGCAGCCGTCTGCTCATCCCCTGCTACCGCGATATGGATCCGTATGATATGCCCGAAGAACTCAGCATGCTGCAAAGTCAGGACATGGGCAAAATCGGTTTTATTCAAGACCTCATCCGGGGCGTCAAGAAGGTCGTGGACGCGGCAAAGCCGCAGGAAACTGCGGCGGAGACGGTCAAAGAGACCGTCGTGGTACATAACGAGGGCGGCAGCAACGTGCAGGCGCTGCTCGACCGTGGGCAGATGGCGCTGGAAGACGGCGAGTGGGAAAAAGCCGATGAATTTTTTGAGCAGGTGCTCAATCAGGATGCCAGATGCGGTGCAGCTTACTTGGGGAAATTCTTAGCCAGAGTGCAGTGCCGTTCGGCAAAGGTCTACGCAGACGCATATATCGAAGACGTGAAGGCCGATGCTCCCAACGAAAAAAACGCGGATGCGTGTGAACCGGATGAGGCCTTTATCACGTCGTGTGTGGAAAAATATACAGTGCCCGGGATCCTGAGTGGGAATCAGATCCGTCAGATGCTGGAGTTTGATCTGGAATATTGTGAGGCATCGAGCCTTTACGCGCTGCGTGCAGAGGAAGCACAGGAGCAGTTTGCCGCCGACAAAGAGCTGATGCGTGCCACAAAGTATGCTTCCAGCGAGGCCAAGACGATCACGGAGGATATTCCGCAGACGCTGGACAAGCTCCGCGCCGATGCGCAAAAGCATGAGGATGCGGAAAAAGCCAGAATCACAGCGGAGTACCGTAAATTCCTGACGGAAACTGAAGCAAGACTGGAAAAAGAGCACCCGCAGCGACTGAAAGAGGCGCAGGAGCAGAAAAAAGCGGCTGCAAAGACTAAAAGAACTACAACAATCGCACTCGGCGCGGCTACGGTTGTTATTGCAGTGGTGCTGCTCATCACTAAGGTCATCATTCCATCTTCAAACTATTCCAAGGCCGAAGAAATGCTAGCAGTAGGAGAGTACGACGGCGCAATCGAAGCGTTTACAGCGTTAGGCGATTACAAGGACGCGGCAGAGAGAATCACGCAAATCGAAGAACAGCAGGAAAACGAGCGTCTTGCCAGAGAAGCAGCCGAAGAGGAGGCCAGAAACGCACAGGCATATGCTGATGCGGAAGCGTTGCTTGCAAACGGAGATTACGACGGTGCTGCGGAGGCGTTCGAAGCGCTGGGCGGCTACCAGGACGCGGCAGCGCGTGCGCAAGACTGCCCGTACATAGAAGCCGAGCAGCTTCTGGCGCAGGGAAAAACCGCAGAAGCCTCCATTGCGTTTGGAAGAATTGCCGGATATAAGGATGCGCTGGAGCGGAGCTTTGCGCTGAGAGCTTCCAACGATCCTACAATTATTGCGGAAAGCGATCATATCGTTGCGCTGAAAGAGGACGGTACTGCAGTCGCCATCGGCAATAATGAGTATGGGCAATGCGATGTTGCCGACTGGACGAATCTTGTGGCAATCGATGCAGGATTCCTCTATACGGTCGGCCTGAAAGCGGATGGGACTGTGCTTGCTGCGGGCTATAACGATGATGGCCGATGCAATGCTTCTGATTGGACGGACATTACAGCGATTCGCGCTGGCAGCTATCACACGGTCGGCCTGAAAACAAATGGAACCGTCGTTGCTGTAGGAGACAACGACCTGGGCCAATGCGATGTTGCCGACTGGACGGATATTACTGCAATCAGTGCAGGAGAGAATCACACGGTCGGTCTCAAGGCAGATGGCACGGTAGTCGCCGTGGGCTATAACGATGATGGCCGATGCAATGTTTCTGATTGGACGGACATTACAGCGATTCGCGCTGGCAGCTATCACACGGTCGGCCTGAAAGCAGACGGAACGGTGGTCGCCGCGGGCAATAACAAGGATGGACAATGTGATGTTTCTGATTGGACAGATATTGTAGCAATCAAGGCAACATACAAACACACAGTCGGTCTGAAAGCGGATGGAACCGTGGTTGCTGTTGGTTTTAATGAATATGGTCAGTGCGACGTTTCAGATTGGACAGATATAATAGCAATTGATGCAGCGACTTTTCACACGGTCGGTCTGAAAGCGGATGGAACCGTCGTTGCCATAGGAAATAATGGCGATGGGCAATGCAATGTCTCCGATTGGAAAGATATCGTTGCGGTGAACGCTGGCGGGTGGGATACCGTCGGCCTGAAAGCAGACGGCACCGTGGTCGTTGTTGGCGGTAACGTCGATGACAAGTGTAATGCTTCCAGCTGGACGAACATCAAACTCCCAAACAAATAAGAGGGGGATATATATGGCTTGGTGGGATAAACATTCTGAGATTCCATATCAAAGCAAAAATTTTCAGAAAATAATTAACTTCTATCTATTTAACTGCCCTGTGATTTTTCCACAAAAGAAAAGTAGCAAACGAGTGTCTCAACGAGGGTTATCTTTTGAAGAAAGAGGTATTACGGACAGCCGTTTGAGGAAACTGCTATCTGAAATGAAGAACGCAAGTGCCTCTGGAGCGCTAATGTACCGAGCAGTAGATGTAGCTCAAAGTGATAATTTCACACAAATAGAGCAAAGCTACAACGCGGATGATTTGAATTTTGAAATGGTATTATTCATTGAGAATTCAGGCCTCAAAAAGACAAAGACTATTTTTTATGCTATTCGCAATGCTCTCGCGCATGGTTCTTTTTCGGTTTCAGGAACTGGGCAAAAAAGAATATATTGTCTTGAGAATAGAAAGGACAATATGCTAAAGGCGAGAATCAGGCTCCGCGAAAAAACACTATTAAAATGGATTGAATTGGTTGAAAAACCTGAGTCGTGGAAAAAGCAGAAAAGCAAGAAAAAATCCAAAGAAAAAATACTTGCACTTGCTTGAAAAGAGGTACATATATGTCCAAATTTGTGATTGAATGTCCCAACTGTGGGAAATTTGCGGAGGCCAAGACAGGCTTTTTTGCGCGGAAGAAGATCGACTGCGCGTGCGGCTATACGATCAACGTGCGCACGGACAAACTGGCAGGGCGGGAGTGTCCACACTGTGGGAACATGGTCGTGTTCGACCAGTCCAAGGGCGAAAAGGCACTTTGCCCGGTCTGCCATGAGCCGATCAACACGCTGGCGGAGCAGTCCAACACTGTGGAGTTTTCCTGCGCGCAGTGCGGTATTCGCCTGCGTACCAGCAAGGCTGCCGCGACCTACACCTGCCCGGTCTGCGACTGTGTCAATGACGTTGCCGAGCGGGTCGCGACCGAGAAGATCAAAAAGGACGGCCTTGCCAGCATCATCAAATATGAGGGTGACAACGAAACGCTTGTCTGGAAGCACCCGATCGAGGACTTCAACTTCGGTTCGCAGCTGATCGTCCACGAAAGCCAGGAGGCCATTTTCTTCCGCGACGGACAGGCGCTCGACCTCTTTGGCGCGGGGCGCTACACGCTGCAAACACAGCAGCTGCCGCTGCTGGAGAAGATCTACAAGCTCCCGACCGACACCGAGGGCACGTTCCATTCCGAGGTCTACTTTGTCAACCTCGCCACGCAGATGGGCGTCAAGTGGGGCACGGACAGCAAGGTGCGTCTGTTTGACCCTGCCTCCGGCTTACATATCGAGATCGGCGCGTCGGGCGAATTTAATATTCGCGTGACCGATTCGCGCAAGCTGTTACTCAAGGTTGTCGGCACGACGGGCGGGCTTGGGCAGGAGCAGCTGCTCGGCATCGGAAACGGCAAGGGCTTCTTCCGTTCGATGGTCATGACGCAGGTCAAGAGCTACCTCGCGCAGACGATCAAGGAAAATGCGATCAACATTCTGGAGATCGACGAGCACCTCATGGCACTCTCTGGTGCGCTGCGCGAGCGGATCAATGCCGCGCTGGATGAGTACGGCCTGACGATGCCAGAGTTCTACGTCAGCCGCATCGTAACGCCGGACGACGACCCGAATTTCCGCCGCATGAAGGAGCAGTACGCCGAACAGTATCTGCTTGTCCGGCAGGAGGGGATCCGCAAGGCCGAGGCGGAAGCAGCGGCAGACCGCAAGGCCGTCGAAGCGCAGACGGCGGCGCGGATGAAGATCATCGGCGCACAGGGCGAGGCAGAAGCGCTCAAGATTCAAAAGCAGGCAGAGGCAGAGGCATACCGAATGCAGGCTGAGGCGGAAGCCGCCGAAATGCGTATGAAGGGCTACACCTATCAGCAGGAAACGTCCCGGCAGGTCGGCCTGGAAGCGATGAAAAACGGACTTGGCGGCGGAGCGAACGCCGCGGGCGCGCTGGGCGACCTCGCGGGGCTTGGCGTGAGCCTCGGCGCGATGGGCAGTGTCATCGGCATGACGAAGGACGCGCTGAATCCCATGACGCAGGACGCTGCGCAGATGGGCGCGGCAGTCGGCGCAGCCGGCTGGGATTGCCCGGCGTGCGGTCACAAGAATATCACTACGAACTTCTGCCCCGACTGCGGCGGCAGAAAGCCTGAAGTGAAAATCGGTTGGGACTGCGCGCAGTGCGGCACGAAGAACATCCAGAGCAGATTCTGCCCGAATTGCGGTGCAAAGAAGCCAGAAGAACCAAGCGGCTGGACTTGCCCAGAATGCGGCACAAAAGATATTCTGAGCAAGTTCTGCCCCAACTGCGGTGCGCGGAAGCCGGAAGAAAAACACGGCTGGATCTGCCCGGATTGCGGTACGAAGGATATTATGACAAACTTCTGCCCGAACTGCGGGCGGAAGAAGGAGGAATCATAAATGGCGGCGAAGCTGGAATGTGAGATCTGCGGCGGTAAGTTGATCGGCAAACCCGGCGGCATCTTCGAGTGCGATTCGTGCGGTATGGAGTATTCCACCGAGTGGGCCAAGGCAAAAATTCAGGAGATCAAGGGCACGGTCAAGGTCGAGGGCACAGTCGAGGTCACCGGCAAGGTACAGGTCGAGGGCGCGGCAACGAAAGAAAGCCTCCTCAGGCGTGCGGAGATGTGCTGTGCGGAGAAGAACTGGAAAAAGGTCCGCGAACTGCTCGAAAAAGTTCTGGAAATCGACCCGGAGTGTGGGACGGCATATCTGCTCGCTGCGATGGCATCGCACTGGATCACTTCTTTGGAAGATCTCCACGCTGCATACATCGATCCGAAGAGTACAATCATAGACGATGCAAATATCCGTCACGCCGAACAATATCCAACGGATACCATGCGCATATGGATGGATGAGCGCAGTGGGAATCTAAAAGCTCAATTCATACATAATGCAGAAAACGCAGTCGAATTAGAAAGAAACCGCAGAGCACTCTCCTTGAAAACTGGCAATTTGATTGGAATGGCAAACAGCATACTCGGCAATCATCTGGTAGGAGTCTGCGCCGATGGTCATGTGCTGGCCACTGGGAATAACACAGATGGGCAATGCGATGTACGCACATGGACGGACATCACTGCTGTCGCGTGCGGAGCAGGCTTTACAGTTGGTCTGCGTGCAGATGGAACAGTCTTGGCGGTTGGTGACAATTATTACGGACAGTGCAATGTTACTGAATGGCAGGATGTTTCAGCGATTGCCTGTGGAGACTATCACACAGTTGGACTGAAAAAGGATGGTACGCTTATCGCTGCAGGCAGGAACGATGACGGACAATGTAACATTGACGGCTGGGCAAATGTCATCAAGATTATCTGTATGGGGTACGAAACGATCGCTCTATGCAAAAACGGCACCGTGCTTTGCACAGGAGAGTCTCTGAGAGACAACGATATGGAAAATATCAAGGAGCTCTCTGTTGGATCGTCTTTGCTTGGTCTGAGGAAAGACGGATCTGTTGCATGTCCCTTTCAGGCAGACGAGGTCAGGCGTGGTATTGATAACTGGAAGGATCTTGTTTCTGCAGTTGAAGTTGAATATCTAATATATGGTCTCCGAAAAGACGGCGTTATTATTAGTGCCAAGCAGTTGCCATGGGAGGACATCATTTCAATAGCGGGTAATGAGTATCTGGTTGGGCTTCGTAAAGACGGTACAGTTGTTACGTTGGGCAATGCAGATGTAAGCGATTGGAAAGACGTAATCATGATCCGCTGCTATGGTCCATTTCAGCAGACAATCGTCGGGGTGTGCCGTGATGGGCGCGTTTTAACGACAAACGAAGATTTTGATGTTGCAGGCTGGCGCTTGTTTAACAGCATCGACACGCTGGAGCAGGAGCGTGCTGAGGGGCCGGCACATGCAAAAGCGGAGCGCATTGCAAAGGAAAAAGCGGAGGCCAAACGCCGGGCACAGAAACGGGCGGCGCTTCTTGCCGAACAGAATGAACTGCAAACGGAGCTTTCGCAGCTCAAGGGTCTATTCTCCGGCAAGCGCCGCAGAGAAATAGAAGCGCGGCTGGGCGAAATTTTGGCCGAGCTTCAGGAAGTGGAGGAAAAAGCATGAAAGAGAGCAAAGGAAAATTTCAGGCGATCCTGATTCTTGCCATTGTGCTGGCCGCATATCTGTTGCTGGCATTCGTGATCCCGTTTGCAAAGACCGCTGTGTTCTGGCTGGCGCTGGTGTTCACGCTGGCAGCGTTCGGCGTACAGCTATATGTGCTGAAACTGTCGTTTACAAAGGGCAGGGACGCGCGCAGCAAATTCTACGGTTTTCCAATCGCGCGTATTGGTGTCGTGTATTTGATCGTGCAAATCGCGTTGAGCTTTTTGTTCATGGCAATCGCAAAATTCTGCGCAGCATGGATCGCAGGCATTGTTTTTGTACTGCTGTTGGCTGCCGCTGCCGTTGGCGTCATTGCTGCGGATGCAATGCGCGACGAGGTCGAGCGGCAGGACGCGCAGCTCAAAACCGATGTGGCCGCTATGCGCGCACTGCAATCCCGTGCAGCCGCGCTGGTTTCTCGCTGTGAGGATGCAGCGCTGAAGGCAGATGCGCAGAAGCTTTCCGACGCGTTCCGATACAGTGACCCTGTGACAAATAATGCGACGAAGGACGCTGAACATGAGCTTGCCGCCTGCATGGACGAGCTGGAGCGGGCCGTTCTCGACAATGACACCGAAAGTGCGAAGGTGCTGATCAAACGCGCAGCAGCGCAGCTGGCAGAGCGGAACCGGCTGTGCAAGCTGAACAAGTGACGTTCCTTACCAGCCCTGATACCAATCATTCTAATAAAAGCAGGAGGCAACCATAAGTTATAGGCTGCCTCCTGCTTTTCGCACATAGAGAATCCATTATTTATCCTCCTCGCTTTCGCAAGGAAGCTTTCCGGACTGTGCAGCCAGTTTCTTTTCCTGCGATTTTACGCGCCGCTCCAGTTTTTTGATGTCTTCTGCGGCAGGTAAATTCTCCGGCTGAATGCCGCGCTGCCCAAGCATATCTCGTACAGACCGATTATTCTGCACATGTTCTCCGGTAATGGCGGATTCGCCTTGAAGGTCCTTCTCCTCGACATTATAGTTGGTCATTTCCGCTGCAAGGTTCTTTGCGGCAATGGAGAGTGTCGGCAGGAAATCAGCCAGCGGGCGATTATCTTTTACACCAAGTCGTTCCTTCATTTCTTGTGTCGTGTAACCACCAAACAGCGCCCGATAACCCTTCGAGCGAATGTGACCAAACCCAGCGTCATCCACGCCGCGCTCATAAATGTTCTGGGAAAGCCGTTTTTCGGATTCTCGCAACCTGCCTCTGGCTTCTGCTCGCTCAATAAGAGAAATGCGTTCTTCAATCAGTTCTGCTTCCGAGTCTGAACGGCAAAGTAGCTTTGCGCAAATGCAATTTCTTCTTTTTTCGGATCTCCATTCTGGGCAATTAAATAGCAGGCATAACGAGTAAGCATATAATCCTTGATTTCCCGCTGAGAGCCGCTTCCTAACCGGACCATTTTCGTGACCTCACGAAAATGGTCTGAAACCTCTATTCCACTGGTTCTGCAGGATTCGACAGCTCGCCCGATTGCCTTATCAAAGTTCTCCCATCGTTCATAGCCGAGAAGCGGCATGAGGTCACGCGCATACCAGAATTCAATATGTGCCTCCTGGTCGCTATGTATTACAAGGTCAAATTGTTCTTTGCTTTGACTAACTCTTTTTTCCTTTATTTGACCTCCGTTACATTCGCCGTAAGCACTTCGTCCAGCAAATCTCTCACTTTTACAGAAACGGACACACTTTTTCCTGCTTTCGACAGCGAGAAATTTCCATGCGTAGAATGGCAGCTATCGTTTTCCGACCGAAATCGTCGAGTAACATCTTTCAGTCGCTCAGGGATGGTTCTCACACCTCGTTTTGAATTTCTCTTAGTATTGCTGAGAGCGAATTTCGTCAAGGTATTACCAAGAATCAGTTCTATAAAATATTACAACTGTGTAAATCCCCATAAAAATCCTTTCACTTTGCTATTGACGCAGACAATGAAGCGTGATATGTGGTATTCTACGCTCAAATCTAGCGCACGCACTTTGCCGTCTTGGTGCCGTCCTGTTCGCAGGTGGCGTTGTTGTCGGAAACATACTCCTGCCCTGCAAAGCTGTGGTTCAGGGCGGGGATATCCTCGGTTTTTGTATGGGAGGAGCTGGTGCAGGTGTAAGTCCTGACCCCCTTTCCCGTGCAGGTGGCGGGCGTCGTCACCGTGCCGCTGTCCCATACAAAGTCTCCGGTGGGGTTGGTGACCGTTTTGTTGGGAGTTTCCGACATGGAACTGCGGGGCGCGTAATATTCGATTTTTCCGCCGGGGTTCAGCGCGCAAATATCCGGCTCGACCTCTGCGCCGGGTATCCGGCTTCCGTCCGCGTTGCTGCCGCCGTCGCCGATGCCTGCGCCCGCTCCGTCAATATCGTCTTCAACGCCGCCCCGCACCTTCAGCTTCGTGTCGCCGGAAACGGTGATGTCGTTTCCTTTACTCCGCAGACCGCCGCCGATGCCTGCGCCGTTGAGGCCGTTGGTGGCCCCGACCTTGCCGCCGGAAATGGTGATGTTGCTGCCGTTGCCGCCGAGGCCGCCG
>ERZ779861.3283-NODE-3283-length-13696-cov-6.923393_pt1 | contig 13696 bp, 14 predicted proteins | sample MGYA00511558_ERZ779861 | MGnify/ENA primary metagenome ERZ779861 (study PRJEB29588, sample SAMEA2163432) | human gut metagenome | biome: human gut; feature: human-associated habitat; material: faeces | place: Denmark | collected 2008/2010 ... | reverse complement strand
TCGATGCCGTAGTGGCTGCGATTGCCGGCGGCGACGAACGCCGCATGCGTGTTTTCCTTTTCAATGCCGCTCATGCCGCGATGCGCGACCATCAGTGTCTTTCCCGCGTTGACCTTGATCGTATTCATATTCTTTCCTCGATTCTGCGCCGTTCCGGCGCGAGTTCTCCCTGCCGCGGCGCCGCGCACGAGCCGCGATCAATCAGGTTGCTCAGGTATTCCACGCGCGTGACGTGCGTGCGCGGCGGATCTCCCGCCGAACAGATTCGCTGCCAGAGCAGTTCAAAGCTGCTGACCCCGATTTCCACCGGATGCCGGTCGATCGACGTCAGCGCCACGCCCGGCAGGCTCGATGGAAACATGTCATCCAGACCGCATACGCTGTAATCCTCCGGCACGCGCAGCCCGCGCTCCGCCAGCGCGTCCAGCTTTGCCTCCCGCAGGCAGGGAGCTGTCAGACTTTCCGCCACGCGGTCAGCTTCCCCTGCCGCCCGCAGACAGCGGTATGCGCGCTGGTACGCGGCGGATTTACGCAGATTCAGCCGCACGATGGCGTCCCGCTGTGCCGTCAGCATCCGGACGTCCCAGAAGGCGCCGAGGTCGAGCAGGTTTTCCCGCGTGCCGGGCAGTGTCGGCTCCCATGCGTGGGGGGCGGTGCCGTCCAGCATCCCGACTGTCCGCCCGTCCGGCGCGGTCAGGAGCAGGCCGTCCAGCGAGGCGGGGTCGGAGGAGCAGAGCAGGAACACGATCTGCCAGCCTGCCTCCCCGGCACACCGCGCTACCCGGCGCATAAGACCGCTTTTCCCGGTTCCGGGGCCTCCCTTGACGATGTACAGTGCGTCCGCCCCGGCGCCCGCGCTGAACAGGGCGGGGAAGTGATTCTCAAACCCGTGCTCCGAATTGGCGGCGGCAAACCAGATCTGCCGCGTCCCGCCTGCGTTTTTCTCCGTGTCCATACCGATTTCCTCCCGTTGCGCCGGCTGTGCCGGCAGTTTTACTCACAGAGTATGGAAAACGGGACGCTTCGGTGACAGAAACGGCGAAAAAATCGCGGTTTCCTGCAACCGCCGTGCGGCGGATTCTGTCCATATAGGTGAAGGGCCTTTCTGCGGGAGTGCCGATCAGACCGACTGCGCAGCTGCGGCGCGGAAGCGATCGGCGGTTCCAAAACAATCGGAGGTAATGCATATGAAGGACGGTAATCAATCCCGGTACGCCTCGGATGAGGATATTCTGACTCTGTACAACCGTCGTGACGAGCAGGCGATAGCCGCTACGCAGAGTAAGTACGGTTCCTACTGCCGTGCTGTTGCCGACCGCATCCTGCGTGTCCGGGAGGATGCCGAGGAATGCGTCAACGACACCTACCTGCACGCATGGAACGCCATACCGCCCGCCCGACCGGGGAGCCTGCGGGCATTCCTCGGCGCAATCGTGCGCAATCTGGCAATCAACCGGCTGAACTACAACCGGGCGAGGCGCCGCAGTGCGGCAATCGTCGCGCTGGACGAGTTTGCCGAATGCCTGCCGGACGGCACCGAGCCGATAACCGACACGGTCGCTCTGCGGGCGGCGTTTGACAGCTTTCTTGCCTCCCTGCCGGAGCGGGAGCGCGTGATATTCGTGCGGCGGTACTGGTACCTCTGCCCGGTGGCTGAGATTGCGCGGGGAATGGATATTCCGGAGGGAACGGTCAAGAGCATCCTGTCCCGCACGCGGGAGCGATTCCGGATACATCTGGAGAAGGAGGGTATTTTTGTATGAAAAAGAAGCAATGGGCGCAGAGCTTTTCCCTGATAGACGAAAAGTATGTTGAGGAGGCGGATCCGATGCGCGACGCAGGACGCGTCTCTGCCGTGCGGCGTCTCCGCCGCCGCATAATCACGCTGGCGGCGTGCGCAGCCGCCGTACTGCTGGGGCTTATCCTGTTTGTCCCGTACCGGGCGGAGGTTCCGGACGTGTCCCGGTACGCGGACAGCGAGTACTATGCCGTCATTCAGCGGTTGAATGATGGGCAGGTGATAAAGCCGCGCTACCGCAACAATCTCGACTACCTGCTTTCAAAAACATTATCCAAGACGGATGGTGATATGAACTTCGCAACTGGCGGGACGGGCACCGCAAACGACGGAGGGACGCGTCCGGAAACCGGTGCCTACCGGGAGACGACCGACAATCAGGTGGCGGGCATTGTTGAGGGTGACCTGCTCAAGCGGACCGATACCCGGATATACTACGCGGATGAAGACAGCGCGATGCTGCGTGTATATTCGGTCATGGGGGAGGATTCTGCCCTGCTTGGCAGCTTTGACCTGACACAGGTCACTGTCTACCCGTGCGACATGGAGATGTACCTGTCCGCCGACGGCAGATCCGTGACGCTCCTGTGCAACGGCGGGAATAACCAATCCATGATACTGCTTCTGGATGTGACGGATCCCGCCGCCATCCGGGTCACGAAGCAGGTATCGCTGAGCGGAACACTGGTGACGTCCCGGCTGACCGGGAACGGGCGGACGCTGCTGGTGGTGACTTCCTCGCGTGCCGGCGGGAGGCAGGATTACAGCGACCCGCTGAGCTTTGTTCCCGGCATAAACCGGGGTGACGGGCAGGGTATGCGTCCGCTGACGGCGGACTGCATCACGGTTCCGGCGGAGATGAGCGGCACCCGGTACAGCACGCTGACTGCCCTGCATGCGGAGACGTTGGATGTGCTGGATACCCGGTCGGTGCTGGCAGGGAAATTGGATGCCGTGTACGTGAACGCCGGGACAGTGTACCTTGCGTGGCGGTATACGGCTACGGAGACCGTCGGGGCGGATATCGTCACGCGGTTGCGCACCGGCATTCTGGGCATCGCCTATGACGACGAGGGACTGACCGTCCGCGGCTCGGTCGCACTGGACGGCTGCCTGCGAAACCAATACTGCATGGATGAGCGGGACGGCATCCTGCGTGTCGTGACGGGAACCGAGAAAGGGCGGTATCCCGCCGCCGCACTGGTCGGGCAGAACAACGCCGGCTTTGTGAGCAGTCTGAATGCCAACCTGTACTGCGTGTCGCTGGCGGCGGACGGCTGGCAGGTGGTCGGGCAGGACATCGGCTTTGCCCCGGATGGCGAGACGCTGCAGTCGGTTCGCTTTAACGGGCAGTATGCCTACGTCTGCACGGCTGTGACAGTGACATTGAACGACCCCGTGTACTTCTTCGACCTGTCCGACCCCGCGCGCATTGTCCGGAAGGACACCGGCACCATCCCGGGCTTCTCGCACTCGCTGGTGCAGCTGCCGGACGGAAATCTGCTGGGTCTTGGCGTGGGCGAAACGGGAAGTACCTTCAAGGCGGAGGTGTACGCAGAGAGCGCGGCCGGTGTCACGTCCGTATGCACATGGACACGCTCCGGAACGCGATTCAGTCAGAACTACAAGGCATACCTGATCGACCGGGAGGCGGGACTGTTCGGCGTTCCGCTGTACGAGACCTATGTACTGCTGCATTACGACGGGCATAGCCTGACATCTGTTCTGGAGGCGGACATTCCCAGCCCATCCCCGATCAGTCCGGACTCGGACTTTGTGCGGGCGTTCCTTGCCGATGGCTGGCTGTATATCCTCAGCGGGGACAGCCTGATTGTGCGTGCCGTCGGGGCATGAGAACCGGTTTGGATTCCGGGGGAGCCTTTCCTACGAGAGGCTCCCCCCGGGTTTCTTCCCGGGAAATTGTGACCGTTCTGAAAACTCTTGCAGTCTGTTCCGGCGATTTGTGAAAAAAACTCTTGACAAGTGCCCGCCTTTATGCTATAATAGGCGGCGGTTCGTGAGAGCGGTCTGCGAGTGTAGTTCAATGGTAGAATCCCAGCCTTCCAAGCTGGTCGCGTGGGTTCGATTCCCATCACTCGCTCCATATGCGCCTTTAGCTCAGTTGGATAGAGCAACTGCCTTCTAAGCAGTAGGGCGAGGGTTCGAATCCCCCAAGGCGCGCCATCCCGGCACGCCGCAGGTGTTCGGGCAGGAGTTCTCGCGTTCCGCAGATTTTGTTTCCCCTATGGTGGGTATAGCTCAGTTGGTTAGAGCGCCAGGTTGTGGCCCTGGAGGTCAAGGGTTCGAATCCCTCTACTCACCCCATACTGTCAGGCGGTGTTCTGCCGCCGCGAAAAAGTCCCGGAAGCGGGGCTTTTTCGCGTTTCGGGGATTTTCACCGGGTGTCTCCGCCTGACGCCCCTGCCGTTCCGGCATGGGAAACAGAGCAAATAACTCTTGCTTTCCATGCCGGAATGTGCTATAATGAACGGGAGAGATGTCGAAGCCGGGGATCGCGTCCCGGAAGAAAGGACAGGATACCATGAAGGTGGAACTGCGGAATCTGACAAAGGTGTTTCCCGCCAGGGACAAAAGATCCGGCGAACCGGTCGTGGCGGTGGATCATTTCAATTTCACAATCCCGGACGGGGAACTGATCGGGCTGCTGGGACCCTCCGGATGCGGCAAGAGCACCACGCTGTACATGATCTGCGGGTTGCTGGAGCCGTCGGAGGGGCAGATATTCTTCGGGGAGGATGACGTGACGGATCTGCCGCCCGAGGAACGCGGCGTGGGGCTGGTATTCCAGAACTATGCGCTGTACCCGCACCTGACGGTCAGGCAGAATATCCTGTTCCCGCTTCAGAATTTCAAGGGCGCGGATAAGCTCTCCAAAGAGGAGATGAACGCGAGGACGGAGGCGGCGGCACGCCTTGTGCAGATCGAATCCCTGCTGGATCGCAAGCCTGCCGAGCTGTCTGGCGGACAGCAGCAGCGGGTCGCCATTGCGCGGGCACTGGTCAAACGGCCGCGCGTCCTGCTTTTGGACGAGCCGCTGTCCAATCTGGACGCGCGCCTGCGCCTGCGGACGCGCGAGGAGATCAAGCGCATTCAGCGGGAAACCGGCATCACGACCGTGTTCGTCACGCACGACCAGGAGGAGGCAATGTCCATCTCCGACCGCATCGTGGTCATGAAGGCGGGCGTCGTACAGCAGATCGGCAAGCCGCAGGAGGTGTACGATGCGCCGGTTAACCTGTTCGTTGCGCGCTTTCTCGGCACCCCGCCCATCAATGTGTTTGAGGGACGCGTGGCAGACGGCGCCCTGTACATCGGCAATGACCGGGTGCTGGACGCACTGGGACAGCCGAATCGTGCCGTGTGGGTCGGCGTGCGCCCGGAGGGCTTTTTGCCGGACGCGGAGGGCGGACTGCACTGCGCCCTGACCGGAACCGAGGTCATGGGGCGGGATACCAGCATCATCGCCACGCACCCTGCCGCACAGAGCCAGACCATCCGTGCCATCATTAACGCCGATACCTGCCCGCCCCTGACTGCGGGGGAGGTGCACTTCTCGCTCAAGCCGCACAAGGTTCTGGTATTTGACAGGGAAACGGAGGAGCGGGTATTCTGACCGCCCTGCGGCTCCTACGTCCAAACTGAAGTAAAAAATCAACAGTCACCCCGCGTCTTCCGTCACTTTGACGCTTGCGCGGGGTGGCTGTTTGTAGTATAATAAGAAAGGAGGGGTATGCCCTTCATAGAAAGCGAGATAAAGCAGTATGTTTACGGATTTGACCGGAAAGAGACGGTATAAAATCAACCTGCATTGCCACTCGACCCGCTCGGACGGACGCATTTCCTACGAGGAGGTGCTCGCCGCCTATGCGCGCGCGGGATACGATATGCTTGCCGTGACCGACCACTGGGTGTGGGGCGAGGCGGGCACATTCACCGGAAGCCTGCCCGACGGCACGCCGCAGACCATGCGGATCCTGTCCGGCTGTGAATTCAATGTCGGCGGCGGGGACAGCCTGGAGGGTGTTCTCCATATTCTCGGGTTGGATTGTCTCCAGCGACCGGCGCTGACGATGGCGCTGTACAACGATGCACGCCTGTCGCCATTGGAAAAAGCGCGTATCGTCATCAAGGAGATACACCGCGCGGGCGGTGTTGCCGTGCTGGCGCATCCCGCGTGGAGCCTGAATACACCGGAGCAATTCTACCAGCTCGGTGCCTATGAGGCGACCGAGATATACAATTCGGTGTCCGCGTGGGGAATGTCAGATCGTCCCTACTCCGGCGTCCTGATTGATGAGGTGGCTGCCCGCGGGCTGTGCCTGCCCCTGCTTGCCACCGATGACACGCACTACTATGACGGGGATCAGTTCCGCGGAATGATTATGGCGGATGCGGATTTCGTGGATTCGGTCGGCTTTTCGCAGATGATCCGCGAGAACCGCTTCTATGCCACCATGGGACCGGAGGTACACCTGGAGCGGGTGGACGAGAATACCGTGCGGTTGCGTTGTACGCCTGCTGCCAAAATCGTTTTCCTGTCCAATCTGGTCTGGACGGACGGGCGCGTCCGGCGCGGCAGCGGGCTGACCGAGGCGTCCTATAACTTCCAGGACGGGGAGACATACGTCCGCGCAGAGGTGACGGACGAAAACGGGCTGACCGCATGGAGCCGCATTGAGGTCAGGTAAACGCGGCTTGCGCCTGTCGGGAGCTGATGAGAGAGGAGGTGTGCCCATGCCGGAGGTTTGCGACGGTATCCGGGCACGCCTCTTTTTGCTTGCCGATCCGGCGTACCGCGCGTTTCAGCAACCGCTGATTCCGACGGTGCCGCCGGAGCGTGTGATCGGTGTCCGGACGCCTGCCCTGCGGGCGCTGGCGCGGGAGCTGGCAGGAACGCCGGCGGCGGAGACATTCCGCGCTGACCTGCCGCACCGGTATTTTGAGGAGAATCAGCTGCACGCCTTCCTGATCGAACGGATCCGCCACTTCGGGGAGACTGTAGCCGCGCTGGAAGCCTTCCTGCCATATGTGGATAACTGGGCGACCTGCGATCAGATGCGACCGCCTGCACTGGGGCAGGACGGGGCGGCGTTGGCAATCCGGTGCCGCGCATGGCTGGCGTCCGGGCGGGTGTATACCGTCCGGTTCGGGCTGGTGACGCTGATGCGGTATTTTCTGGGGGCGGGGAAGAGCGCCTTTCCGCCCGATCCGGAGGTTCCGGCACTGGCAGTCGCGGCGGCGGGAGAGGATTACTATACCCGCATGGCGGCGGCTTGGCTGTTTGCGGAAGGGCTGACGTGGCAGTACGAACTGTTCCTGCCATGGCTGACCGACTGTCGCCTGCCGCCGGAGCTGCACCGTATGACGGTCCGGAAGGCGCTGGACAGCTACCGCGTGCCCGCCGAACGGAAGGCAGTTATCCGCCGGACGTGGACAGCCCGGACGCAGGCAGCGGACAGGACATGACCGGCACGGCACGGCGCGGTGCCGCAGAGGAAAAGATCTCCGGACGGAAACCGGAGGTTTTTTCTTTTGCGGCACCGCTTTTTGCGATAAGGGACATACCGGGCTGCGGATCGGCGCTCACTCCTCCCCGTGCCGCTGCTTCGGGTAGCGGCGCGGTTCCTCGGTTTCGCCGAGCAGGTAATCCACGCTGGTGCCGTAGAAGCGCGCCAGCCGGATCAGAATGGCGGTCGGGATATCGTTTTCCCCTGTCTCGTACTTGGAGTAGCCTGTCTGCGACATGGAAAGCATCTTTGCCACCTGCGTCTGCGTCAGGTCGCGGTCTTCCCGCAGGTCACGGATTCTCGGATACATCGGTCGGCTCCTTCGATTTCTTAAAAGTAATACAAATATCATAATTTAATCTGTTTCAGGGTATTGACATTTAACCTGAAACAGGTTATAATGGAGGGCAGACAGAGGAGAAAAGCGCCAAACTATTTGTTAAAATGCAAAAAAATCGTTAAACAAGGAGGACAGTATCATGGATGAGTGCAACCCGAACAGATCGGGGGCAAAACGCAAGCGACTGGGGAAAAAGGTTATATTGGTCGTGATTGCCGCTATACTGACGCATTCGCTCGTTCTTGCGAGCATCGCCGCACCTCTGTACCTGCAAGCACCGGCATTTCTGATGGAACGGGGGGATTACGCCAAGGCGTATCAGATTGCTCTGAAGTCGGAAAAGAACAGTATTCTGGCGGAAAGTACGATGGTAGAGGTCATCAGAAAACATAGCGAGGAACTATATCATCCGTCTTCGTTTGAACTACTTGGATGCTTCTACGCGGCGCGGTTGATTGATGGTTTAGATCATAGCGCGGCGAGGTTGTTTTTTATAATCAAGTACAGAGCGTTGAGTTTGGATGGTACGAGGAAAGTAGTGATATGGAAATATGGAGGAGTTGACTGTGGCTATGTTGACGAAACCTACGATGGTTTGGAGGACGACGAGAATGGAAGGATGTATACATATGCTCCTGTCATCGACATACCCGGAATAGAATTGATAAAAATGACTCAGAAGCAGTTGGATAGAATCAATAAACGTGCTGCGGATGAAACGCTTGGCAATATTACACCGGTACCGGCAGGAAAGATTGACTACTCGCTAATTCCGGAGAGGAAAGACTGAACCGCACATATTCACGCGCAGGACAGGGGCGTGCTTCGCATATCGCAAAAGCTCGCTTCATGCTATTGACAATTATTAAGGAGGAAAACATATGAAAACCGCATCCAAAGTGTTTGTGATTCTTAATCTGTGCTGGAAAATACCGCTTTTTGCTATTTACTTCTTAGCAGCATTGACTTTAATGGCGGGAGATCCGGTTTTTGCCGGGATGACCGGCTTGGTGGGCGTTGGATTGCTGTCAGGTATGATCGCTTTGTTCATAGTTGCCCTGATATTCGTCCCCGGGATTGTTTTCGGCTTCATCGCACTGGTCAGACTAAACCGCGCCGTTTGCCGGGAAGATGTCCCTACATGGCTGGGCGTCTGCACGTTGATTTTTACCAGCCTGCTCGGCGGAATATTCATGCTCTGCGTATCGGACAGGGACTTTGAGCCGACTGCAACGGTTTCCCGGACGGTATACTATCAGACCGTGCCGGTCGGACAGCCGATGAACGGCTTTGACCCGAATGCCCGGAATCCGTACCAGCCCGTGAATCAGAACCCGTACCAGACCCCGAATCAGCCGATGTACCAGAACCCGTACCAGAACCCGAATCAACAGATGTATCAGAACCAGACACCGAATCAGACTGTCAATCAGAATCAAAACCAGTACCCGAATCAGCCCGCAGGTCAGAATTGCAGCCCGAGCGCGAACGGGACCGCGCAGGCAAACGCGCCCCGGACTGCGCCGGACGTTGATACTGCCGCAGATGGCAGCGCGAATGCCTGACACAGGATATGCAAAACCAGTCTCAAAAAAACCGATTCATAATTACGGAGGATGTCCCATGAGAATCGTTGTTCTCATCGTTGTTCTTATTTACATTATATCCCCGCTTGATTTCGTTCCGGGACCAATCGATGATGTCGTTGTTGGAGTTCTCGGGGTAGCGTATCAAATATTGCGCAATCGTAAGAATAAGAAACAATAAGGAGGGGAAATTCGGGCGCTACAATCCCCGCCCGAAACCGCGCTCCGCCTTCGGATTTCTGGCGGTGGCTGGCACATACAAGCCCTCCCATATAGTTATCCGTCACACAAAGCAAAGCCAACGGTCAAAAAAATTCAGAAATCTTTCAAATTACCCTTGACAAATCAGCCGAAAGGCTGTATAATGAGCGTAATCGTGCAGGATGTCTGCAACAGCAGCTGCACAAAAAGAATTGAGGTATTACATGTACACTGACAAGACTTTGGTCTGCAAGGATTGCGGACGGGAATTCGTTTTTTCTGCGAGCGAGCAGGAGTTTTACGCCGAGAAGGGCTTCGAGAACGAGCCTCAGAGATGCCGGGACTGCCGGGCTGCACGGAAGGCAAACCGCGGTCAGGGCAACGGTCGTCCTATGTTCGACGCTGTGTGTGCTGAGTGCGGCAAGCCCTGCAAGGTTCCCTTCGAGCCTCGCAACGACCAGCCCGTGTTCTGCAGCGAGTGCTTCAAGAACCACAGAGGTTAAGGAAACCGCTGACTGATTCGGCGGCACGTCTCCGGCACGGCTTTTCCTACCTTCCGGTGGGGAGGATCGACATCCGGAGGGATTGCCCCCCTGAAAGGCAACAGAACGCCGCGCACGTATCTTTTTAGGGTACGTGCGCGGCGTTTGTGCGGTTTTCTGCGTCGGAAGGGGCTCTTTTGTCGGTCGGGGAAGCGAACACCCCAAGAAAATTTGAATTTTTGCAAAAACCCCTTGACAAACAGACCCCTTTTCGGGTATAATACAATGGTCATTGCCGATGTGTGTAACTATGCCCGCCGCATGGAGGGATCCCGGAACACAGGACGGTAAATCTTACAAGGAGGTGCAATCATGCTCAGAACTTACCAGCCGAAGAAGCGCCAGAGAAAGAAGGAGCACGGTTTCCGCAAGAGAATGAAGACTGCTGACGGCAGACACGTTCTCAAGAGAAGACGCGCAAAAGGTAGAAAAAGACTGACCTACTAAGGAGCACCGACCGCTTCAGCCACGCGCTGCATGCCGGACGGTACCCTGGGATTGTCTGTGGGCGCAAGGCGTCCGGATGAGCTTCACCGCATAAACCACCGAGATCGGATAGACCAAGAGAGCGCAAGCGCCGTCTGGCTGTCTCGCCTCGGTGTTTTTTGACGGACGACTGCCCGCGGGTGCAGAAAGACCCGCACCGCTATGAAAGAAATCGCAATTCGGGAAAATCACCTTTACCAGAAGGTCTTTCGCCGGGGCAAGCGCGCCGGGGGAAGACTGGTGTCGGTCTGCGTCCTCCGGGACCTGTCCGCCAACCGCCTGCGCCGGGCTAACCCGCGCAAGCAGGCTGTCAACCGCATCGGGCTGTCGGTTCCCAAGCGGGAAAGCGGCGCCATCGGGCGTAACCGTGTCAAGCGCATCATCCGGGAGGGGCTTCGGCAGGTCACGCGCGAGCGTCCGCTCAGAACCGGCTTTCTCATCGTCATCGCCGCCCGCTCCGGTATCGAGAAGCGGAAAAGCACCGAGATTGCCGCCGAGCTGCGATACCTGTTCCGCAAGCTGGATATGTTCCGCCCGGAGCCGGATGCACCTGCGGACGGCACGGACAGCGGTAAGCCATGAAACGCGTCTGCATGGCGCTGATCCGTTTCTATCAGCGCGCGCTGTCTGCACGCAAGCCCTACCCTACCTGCCGCTTTACCCCTACCTGCTCCGCATACGCCTACGAGGCGTTTGAAACGCGGGGCTTCTTCGCCGGATTTGTCCTTACAGTGTGGCGCCTGCTGCGTTGCAGTCCGCTTTCGCCGGGCGGCTATGACCCCGTCCCTCGCACCGGCTTCCGCACCATGCCCCTTCGCTGGAGCAAGTACGACCCCAAGCCCCCGGCGGACGAGCCGCCCTGTGACGATGCGTATGACGGCGCGAACAGCAATGCGCCGGAGTGCCCCCCGACCCCGCCGGATACCGACAACGACCGGGATGCCGAAGCATGACAGTCCCGGCACTCATACCGGATAAGCAGCGGTCAGAATCAGAGGAACCGCGCCCGATCCGCGCCCTGGCAGCCGTGCGCCGCGCGTTGTATCGGATGAAACAGGAAAGGAATCCACGATAATGATGAAGAGATCAAACAAGCGCACTCTTACCCGCGCCATTCTGTTCCGGACGGGACTTATTCTCCTGGCTTTGGCGATCTTGGGTGGGGTGCTGGTCAGCTGTGCCGGCGGGACTGTCGCGCCGACGCTGACACTCAACAAGGAAGCCATCACGCCGAGCGAGGAAAACGGCAATGCCATGAACAAGGAACAGCTGAGCACGCTGGCGGAGAATATTCTGAAGAATTCCGCCGCCGTGACCATCCGGCAGCAGCTGGTCGCCGCCCTGAACGGGTACGACATGACGGCGGAGGGCTTTGACGATGCCGCTCTGCCGGAGGCACAGCCGGACAAGAGCGTGGAATTTGCCCTCAACGTGCTTAAATCCGAAAAGTACAAGGTCGAGGTGTACGAGTCTGCCGACAGCATGACGCGGGCAGACCTGGAGATGCTGGTCAACAGCTTCCGTACGACCGTCAGTCTGGACGAGAACGTCAGCTTCCTGACCCGCATCCTGATGTGGATTGCGGTCGCTTTTGAGTGGATGATCAAGGTGCTGGGCTTCGGAAACTTCCTCCTCGGAACCGTGTTCTTTGCCATCGCGGTGGAGATCATCATGCTGCCCATTGCCATCATTCAGCAGAACAACGCCCGCAAGCAGGCGCGGTTCCGTCCCAAGGAGATGGCGATCCGCAAGAAGTACGCCGGGCGCACCGACCAGGCGACCATGCAGGAGATGCAGCGCGAGATCCAGGAGATGTACCAGAGGGAGGGCTACAACCCCATGAGCTCCGGCTGCCTGCCGTTGCTGGTATCCCTGCCTATCGTGTTCGCCCTGTACTACGTGGTCATTGACCCGCTGAAGTATATGATGGGTTGCCCCACGGATCTAGCGAACGCCCTTACCACCTTTGCGACCGCGCCCCGCGCCGCCGGCGGTCTGGGAATGACGCTCCAGTCCAACCGCGGCACCATCGAGATCCTGTCCAAGATCCGGGAGATGGGCGTCTCCACCCTGGAGCCGATGAAGGATTTCCGCTTCTTCACCAACGGTGCGGACTGCTTCAGCAAGATCAGCGAGGTGCTCAACACGCACAGCATCCCGGATTTCAACATCGGTTCGCTCAACTTCGGACTGACTCCGGACATCGCGCACCCGAGCCTGCTGCTGCTCATTCCCGTGCTGACCTTCGGCGTCTACTTCGGAACCTCCAAGCTGACGCGCAAACTGACCTACCAGCCCACCACTGCCAATGACCCCGGAATGGGCTGCTCCACTACCGTGATGGATATCTCCATGCCCTTGATGTCCGCTGTGTTTACGCTTTGGGTACCCGGCGCGGTCGGTCTGTACTGGGCGATCAAGAGCATCGTGGGACTGGGCAAGCAGTTCATCATGAGCAAGGTTATGCCGATGCCTACCTTCACGGAGGCGGATTACAAGGCGGCAGAACGCGAGCTTGCAGGAAAGAGTAAGAACAAGCCGGTCAAGAAGAGCGGCACCCGCAACCCCAACGTGCGCTCCCTGCATCACATTGATGACGAGGATTATGACACGTCCGCCAAGCCGGCAAAGTCCGGCAAGCCGACGGCAACAGAAACGCCGGATGCCGACAAGCCCGCAGAGGCACCTGCCGAGACCCGGATGGGGGAGGGCGCTGTGCTGAAGGAGGATGTGCCTGCCGAGGAGCGGCGCGCAAACCGGAAAAAGAAGAAGGGCGGAGAGTCTCCCGCCGAAACAGACAAGCAGGATGAGGTAAACGGACATGAAGAAGGAAATTGAAGTCAGCGCAAGGACTAAGGAAGAAGCCATTGCCCAGGCAGTCGCTGAACTGGGCGCACCGAGTGAATCGGCACTGGTCATTACGGTGGTGCGTGAGGCACGCAAAGGCTTTTTGGGATTCGGCGCCGTGGACGCGGTGATTCATGCGGCTTATCAGGTTCCGGACGAGCCGGCGGTTTCTGCCGGGGAGGATGGGGATGCCGAAGCCGCAGGCACCACCTGCGCGGCCTGCCGGATGGCTGCGGATGCAGGCACATGGTCGGCATACCGTTCAATGTACTTGGTGCTCTGCGGGTCGCGGTTGGTCAGCACGTTGTAAGCATACACCGCCGCCATCATCTCCTCGCTGGAAGGGTTCATGATGGCAAGGTCCAGCC
>ERZ779861.3278-NODE-3278-length-13707-cov-2.846176_pt1 | contig 13707 bp, 11 predicted proteins | sample MGYA00511558_ERZ779861 | MGnify/ENA primary metagenome ERZ779861 (study PRJEB29588, sample SAMEA2163432) | human gut metagenome | biome: human gut; feature: human-associated habitat; material: faeces | place: Denmark | collected 2008/2010 ... | reverse complement strand
AGCGCGGGCGTACGCACGCCGCGGATGCGCCCGGCATAGGCCACGCCGCCCGCGAGGGCTGCGCCGGTGCTCCCGGCAGTGAGCATGCCGGCAAGCTCCGGGTCGCACTTCAGGCGCTGCATGCCCTTGACGAGCGTGGAGTCGCGCTTGTGCATGACGGCGTCGATGGGATCGTCATGATTTGTGATGATCTCGGATGCGGGCATGAATTCCAGCGCATCCCAATTGCAGGGATATTTTTCCAGCTCCGCACGGAGCATAGCCTCCTCGCCGGGCAGGACGAGCATGACGTCCGGGACCTCCAGCGTGCAGCGGGCGCAGCCCTCGAGCAGCTGCTCGGGATGGTCGCTGCCAAATACGTCAATCAGGATCTTCTTCATGATTCTCCAGCCCAAACTTTTCGGAAAGATTTTTTTTGCGGGCGCGGACGCGCACCGTGTGCATGGTGATCCAGGCATTCTGCAGACCGTCGAGCCCCAGCGCGATGCCAATGGCGACGGACGGCGTGAGGAAGCTGGAATACAGCGCCGAAAGGGCGAACAGGCCGCCGAGGCCGAGCAGCAGGGAGGAACAGAGAATGGCGATCCAGCTCTCCATGCCGAAGCGGCGGGCATCCATCGCGATCTGCAGCTTCAGCAGGGCATCCAGAATAACATAGACGCTCAGCAACACCGGAAGTGTCGGCAGAACGCGCTGCGGCAGGAAGGCCAGAAGCCCTGCCAGCAGGGCGCACAGGACGCCGATGGCAAAGTCAAACTGAAAGGCGAGGCGGTAGAGATCGTTGGAGTAGTAGCCGATCATTTTGGCGGCGCCGGTCAGCAGAAATAAAACGGCAAGCACTGTCCGCTGCAGGGATGTGACCTCCGTGCTGGGCAGAAAGATCAGCATCAGGCCCGCCAGAAAGATCAGAAACGAGGCGGCCGTATTGGTGATTTTGGCCAGCTTGACCAGATTGTCGTTTTGCTTCATGGCTGTTTGTTCCTTTCCGCACCGCCGCGCCACTGCGCGCGGGCGAGAATTTCATAGACGCGGGGATCGACCATCGGCCGCTGCACTCCGGCAAGCGTCTGCTCCGAGAGCGTTCCCGTTTCGGCATATTCCCGGCCTGCCGCCTCGAAGGCCTGCAGACGGCGGGCCCGCGGCCCGTCCAGCTTTTCCACCGGGAGCAGCTCGCCCTGCGGGAAAAACAGGGGCGTATAATTCCGGCCGCTGCACAGCCGGTCGAGCTGGGCCAGCAGCGCTTCATACATGGGCGCGGCCTCCGTATAGCCGCATGAGGAGATGACGACGAGCTTCTTGCGCCGCAGCGCCGGGTCCCGCAGCGTCTGGAACGAGCAGTGCCCGCCCTCCGGCGTCTGGCCGTGGTATGGCTCCATCAGGCTGATCGTCCGATCCAGCAGGGCTTTGAGCTGAGCGGGAAGACCAAAATAATACAGGGGAAAGCTCGCAATCAGCACGTCTGCCCGGCGGAACTGCCCGACAAAAGCAGAGAAATCGTCCGCAATCGTGCAGGGCGCGCCGCTGCGCCAGCAGGCCATGCAGCCCCGGCAGGGCTCGATGCGGTTTTCTGTCAGAGAAAACGTCTCAAACGGCCAGCCTGTACCCTGCAGAAAGGCGCGGGAAAGTCGCAGCGTATTGCTGGCAGCGCCGCGCGGGCTGCCATTGAGCAGCAGAGCCTGCATGTTGATCTCCTCCTGTGTTTTGCGAGACTCAAAAAACCACCCCTATAGCATAGCGGGTCAGCCTCTGCTAGTCATCATTCATTCCCGGAGCGATGTGCAAAATCCATACACTCCGGGATATTTGTATGGCATTCAGGTGCGCGGATGAGCGGCGCTGAATTCCAGCGCATGGCGCACCGTGCCCTCGAACAGCTGGGCGACGCGGCGAAGCTCTGCCTCGAGCGCGACGTCGGAGCGGCCCGTCAGCCATTCCTCCAGCAGGCCGTAGAGGGCGTGGCAGCAGATGTCGCAGATGAGCTTGCGGTCCTGCTGGCTGTAGTCCAGATCGCGGACGTTTTGCTCGATATAGCGGTCCGACAGCTCGGAGATGACCTTGCTGAGGTAGACGCGCATGGCATCCTGACATTTCGACTGGAAAATATGACGGCCGATCTGCGGCGAATCTGTGAGAAAGCTGAGCATATCGAGCAGCATGGTCTCCCAGGAGGCCCCGCCTGCGGGGACGGACAGCGCCCGCTCGATCTCGGACTCCAGCACGTCGCTCAGCAGATCGTAGACGTCTTCGTAATGATAATAAAAGGTATTGCGCGTCAGCCCGCAGTCCTCGACGATGTCGCGGACGGTGATCTTATCCAGCGGCTTGACGGCCAGAAGCGCCCGGAACGACTCGGTGATGGCGCGTTTTGTGATCTGCTGTTTCATCCGGACTCTCCTTTCCGTGCCGCGCGGCTTCGGGCTGCGACGGCAGATCTTGGGCAACACCGCATAATTCCTCTTCGGCCTTCGCCGGATATTTTTCGCCGATACTGCAGTTCGAAAAGTTTGAAATACACAAAGTATTCCTGCGCTTTTCAAACCTTGTATCAACAAAAAATCTCTCGTCGAATGCTCTTGTTGAATTGTGCGGTATTGCCCTTGGCATTCGACAGCATTCAGTGTAGCACATGAATTAAAATTTTTCAACTTTGTCAGAAAAAACAACGTTCCCCGTTAAGAATTCACCGGCTGCGCGGTATGGGTGAAAGGAGGTATACGGCAACATGGAACAAGACGTTCTCATCGCGCTGCTGTCGCTGGCCGGAACGCTGACAGGCACCCTCGGCGGGATCCTGACCTCGGCCCGGCTGACAAATTATCGGATCGAGCAGCTCGAGAAAAAAGTGGACCGTCACAACGGCTTCGGAGAGCGCATCCCGGTCCTGGAGGATCGGGTCACGGCGATCTCGCACAGAATGGACTGCCTGGAAGGAGGGAAGACATGAAGGATCGGTTATCCGCTTTGCTGACGGTCAAGTCGCTCGTCACGGTGACGCTGACGGGGGTCTTTGCCGCGCTTGCGCTGCAGCGGTGTGTCTCGGCGCAGGAATTTCTGACCGTGTTTACGGTCGTCATCAGCTTTTATTTCGGAACACAGCATGAAAGGAGCAATGCAGCATGAAAATTTGTCTCGATGCCGGCCATGGGACCGGCCAGAATCAAAGCCCCGCACGGTGCGGCTACTTTGAGGGCGACCGGATGTTTACGCTGCAGCGCCTGCTGCAGCAGGAGCTGGAGGCCTACGGCGTGACCGTGGTCTGCACGCGCGCCGCGCGGCAGGACGACCCGCCGCTCTATACCCGCGCGCTGGCGGCGAAGGACTGCGATCTGTTCCTCAGCCTGCACAGCAACGCAGCGGGAAACGGGGTCTGCGAAAGCGTGGACTATCCCGTCGTCTTTTATCCGGTCAGCGGGAAGGGGATCGGCCTGGCTGCCGAGCTGGCGGAGTGCATCCATAAGACGATGGGAACGCTGCAGCCCGCGCAGACGCGCGTCCGCTGGAACAGCGCGCACAACGCCGATTATTACGGGGTCATCCGCTTCACGGCGGCCTTCGGCGTGACCGGGATGATCCTGGAGCACAGCTTCCACACGAACACGCGCATGACGACCTGGCTGCTGGACGACGAAAATCTCAAACGGCTGGCAGCTGCGGAGGCGGCTGTTCTTGCGGAGCACTACGGCCTGAAAAAGACCGCAGACGAGCCGCAGCGGGCGGAGACGGTGTGCTATCATCTGCTCTCCGACGTGCCGCAGGGCGATTACCGCACCGTGCTGGACAAGCTGATCGCGGCGGACATCCTGCGCGGCCGCAGCGGAACGGGAGAGGAGCGGGTGCTGGATCTGACGGAGGACAGCGTCCGGCTTCTTGTTCTGCTGGACCGCGCAGGTGCGTTCGGGAGTTGACAGCGGGCCAAAGCCGCTGTAAAATCAGAAACAGAAAACAGAAAGAAAGCGGAGGAAACGGCATGGATCGGATCATGGAACAGCTGCGGGCCTATCGCCCGTGGAACGAGCAGGAGGAGGCGGACTGCGCGGAGCTGCTGCGGCGGCTCGGGCAGGGGGAGGACCTGTGGACGCGGGAGAACCGCTCGGCCCACCTGACGGCCTCCGGCTGGATCGTCAGCCCGGAGCGCAGCCGCGTGCTCATGGCCTATCACAATCTCTATGACTCCTGGTCCTGGCTCGGCGGCCATGCCGACGGCGACCATGATCTTCTGGCTGTCGCTCTGCGGGAGGCACAGGAGGAGAGCGGGCTTTCCGCTGTGCGCGCCGTCAGCCCGGAGCTGTTCTCCGTGGAGATTCTGACTGTGGACGGGCACGAAAAGCGCGGGCACTATGTGCCGTCACACCTGCACCTGAACGTGACGTATCTGCTGGAGGCGGACCCGGCGCTGCCCATCCGCTGCAAGCCGGATGAGAACAGCCGCGTGGGCTGGTTCGGCCTGGATGAGGCCGTGGCGGCCTCGTCGGAGCCGTGGTTCCGCGAGCGCATCTATTCCAAGCTCAATGCCAAGCTCTGCGCGGGCTGGCCCAAATAAATACGGAAAACAATGCGGCAGAGGCGAAAAGGCCCCTGCCGGTTTTTTTATGCTTCTGCGCCTTACAGCCTGCCGAGCGGCACGGCGATCCCCGTTCGGGTGCGGTTTAGCCCCACATTGCGGAGAGCGTGGGAATGATCTGCTTTTTACGGGACATGACGCCCGGCAGAAACACGACGTTGTTCTTGGCCTCGCTGGAGAAGGCCTGCTGGATCGTCTCCTCGTCGCCGAGATAGATGAGCTGCGTGCCTTCGAGCAGGACATCCGTGAGCATGAGCAGCATCAGGCTGTAGTGCCGCTCCTGCATGGTCTGGCCCATGATTTCCAGAAATTCCTGCTTGCGCTCGAGGATGTGCGCGGAATTCACGCAGGTGATCTGGCCGACGCCGAGATCGTGGCCCGCGATGTGGAAATCCTTGAAGTCCGTGAACAGCAGCTCCTCCGGCGTCTTGTCATCCGACCACGAGGCGGAGAAGATCTGCTGGCCCAGCTCCTCGAGCGAGACGTTGGCGATGCGCGCCATGCGCTCGGCCATACTGCGGTCGCGCTGGGTGCAGGTGGGGGACTTGAACATGACGGTATCCGAGACGATGGCGGCTGCCATCATGCCTGCGAGCTTTTCCGAGGGCATGAGGCCCTTTTCCTGATACATCGTGGCGATGATGGTCGTGGTGCTGCCGACCGGCTCGTTGCGGAAATAGATGGGATTGCCCGTCTGGATGTCCGCAAGGCGGTGATGATCGATGATCTCCAGAATTTCCGCCTGATCGAGGCCGGGCACGGACTGGGCCGCCTCGTTGTGATCGACGAGCACGACGCGTTTACGCTTCGGGCGGATCAGATGGTAACGGGAGAGCGTGCCGACGACGCGGTCGTTTTCATCCAGAATGGGATAGCAGCGGTAGCGGCTTTTCAGCATACCCTCGCGGACGTCGTCGACAAAGTCGTCGAGATGGAAGCACTCGAGGTCCTTCGTGCGGCAGATGCGGCTGATGGGCAGCGACTGATACAGCAGGCGGACGGCGCGGTAGGCATCGAACGGCGTGGAGATGATGACGGTGTCCGTCGGCGCATTGCGGAGCTGCTCGTCCAGCTCGGCCTGACAGACGATGACGCAGCGGGCGTGCTGCTCGATGGCGCGACGCACCATGTCCGGCTGGTGGCCGCAGACGATGATGCTGCCGCTGCCGGAGAACAGCAGATTGTCACAGCTCTGCGGCAGGGCGATGCACACGTCGCCGCTGATGGAATCCACAAGATCGCCCGCTTCGTTCAGGATACGGCCCTCGAGCACGCTGAGCACATTGAACAGCGGAACGGCGTCGATGTGCGGATGCTCGATGGACTGCATGTCGCTGGCGGCGATGTCGCCGGAGGAGAGCATGCCGAACAGTGTGCCGTCCTCATTTGTGATGGGCAGGGCGGCGATGGACGTGTCCGTCGACAGAGCAGCCCACGCGCGGCTGATTGTCACGCCGGAGGAAAGCGCGGGCGGCGTGTCATAGTCGAGGTCGCGCACCTGCGTGCGCATGGTCTTGATCCAGACCGGGGCAGGGAAGCCGAAGCGGTCGAGCACGAGCTGCGTCTCGTCGCTGACGTGGCCGAGACGGGCGGCGCGGTACTCCCGGTCGCCGAGTGCATTGCGCAGCGCGGCGTAGGCCATGGCGGAGACGATGGAGTCGGTATCCGGATTCCGATGGCCGGTGACGTAAATGGGATCCATGGGCAGCCTCCTTCGGCAGCGCAGCTGCTGCGCCGCCGTTCATTTTTCGATTATGGTATTATCCTACCCCGATTTCGGCGTTCTGTCAATGTCGGAATGCAGCTTTTTCCAGCTTCGATGGTCTGAATATGATGAAAACATTTGCAAAATGTAGGTAAGCAGTACACATGGCAGTCTTGCATGAAATCATGCAGGTTATGCTGATATTACGGCATATGAAAGGATAATCATGCGGGAAACTGTGAAAGAATTCCTGCAAGTATGCACGACAAGCAAAAAACATAAGGAAATGTATTCAAATTTTAGCGCATTTTTATCTTGACTGCACTTTGCGGCACTGCTACAATAAAGTATGGCCTAACGTCCGGTTTATCGAAAAGGGCCTGCGGGACCTTTTCGGCAAGCCGGGCGTATTGTCATAACAAAAGAAAGGAAGGTTGATTCGATGAGAAAACAGAAGCTTCGGCAGCTATTGGCTGTCCTCCTGACGCTCTGCCTGCTGCTCGGCTGCGTTCCCGCAGTGTTTGCAGCAGACCAGACGAAGGAGCTGGAGCTGCAGCAGACGCCTGTTTCCATCTCTCCTGAAAATGAGAATGTGGAAACGGACGCAGCGGACGAGCCCGCGCCGGAGGAAACGGTGCGTGTGATCATCCGCTTCCGCAGCGATTCCCTGACCGAGCACGGCTATTCGACCCGCGGCCTCGGCAGCAACGCTGCGGCACTGGCCTACAGTGACCGCCTGCAGAAGAAGCAGCGCACGCAGATCAAGGCCATTTCGGCGGAGCTCGGCGTGACGCTTCCCGTGCGCTACCAGTTCACCATCGGCGTGAACGGCGTTGCCACGAGTGTGCCCTACGGCGAGGTGGAGGCGATCCGCGCCATGGACGGCGTTGAGAGCGTCTATGTGGAAAATCAGTACGAGCCGGATGTCGACGAGCCCAACACGGCTACGGCGGGCACGATGATCGGCTCCTATAACGCCTGGGCCGACGGCTATACCGGCGCAGGCAGCCGGGTCGCCATCATCGATACCGGCCTGGATATCGACCACCCGAGCTTTGACGAGAGCGCGTTCCTTTATGGCCTCGAGCGCTCCGCGGCCCGCTTCGGCAAGCAGGTCTCCGATTATGATCTGATGACGGAAGAGGACATCACGAAGGTCCTGCCCCGTCTGCATGCATCGGAGCGCATGAGCGGCCTGACGGCCGATGAGCTCTACCGCACGGCCAAGATCCCCTATGCGTTCAACTATATCGATGAGGATCTGGACGTCACCCATGACAACGACGCGCAGGGCGACCACGGCACGCACGTTGCCGGTATCGCCACCGCGAATACCTATGTCTGGACGAAGGACGCCGACGGCGATCTGCACGCGGCCCGCCAGAAAAACGGCGTGGCCGGATGCGCAGGTCCTGCCGATGAAGGTCTTCGGCAAGGGCGGCGGCGCGTATGATTCGGACTATATGGCGGCCCTCGAGGACGCCCTGCTGCTCGACTGCGACACGGTCAACCTGTCGCTCGGCTCGTCCGTCTCCGGCCATACGTTCAGCGATAACGACGAGCTGTTTGCCAGCCTCCAGGACACGGACACCGTCGTGACCATCTCCGCCGGCAACAAGTTCAGCTATGCGCAGTACAACAATACCGGCACGAAGATGCAGCTCACGCAGGACACCGTGATCGACACGGTCGGCTCTCCCGGCTCGTTCGGCAATGCGTTCACCATTGCCTCGACTGACAACTCCGGTCTGACGGGCGTGATGCCGGTGTTCAACGGCGTCGGCACGTCCTACAATGATACCTCCGAGAACTACGGCGCCTATGCGTTCACGACGCTCGATACCTCGGCGGACAAGTCCGGCACGACGTATGACTACGTCTTCCTTGGCGACCCGACGACGGGCGAGGATATCTTCGGCGCGGACGAGAGCTTTGAGGGCCTCGACCTCACCGGCAAGATCGTCCTGATCTCCCGCGGCGGCGGTGTTTCGTTCTATGTCAAGGCGAACAATGCCGTGAAGGCCGGTGCGGCCGCTACCGTCATTTATAATAATGACAGCGCCAACAATCTCAACATGAACCTGACGGGCTATGAGTACAAGAACCCTGCCGTCCTCATCCCGATGATCAGCGCCGAGAGCATTCTCGCCGCCTCCGAGAAGGACGAGACGACCGGCCTGTACGGCGGCAAGATGGTCGTTGCCAACCAGGTCCGCACCGTGACGGACGTCCCCGGCGGCTTTGTGCCGAGCGACTTCTCCTCCTGGGGCGTTCCCGGCAACCTCGACCTGAAGCCTGAGATCACCGCCCCCGGCGGCAACATCTGGTCCACCCTGACGGATGGCACCTACGGCTCCATGTCCGGTACGTCCATGTCCGCGCCGAGCGTGACCGGCATGGCGGCAGTCGTTGCGCAGTATCTGCGTGAGACCGGCCTTGCCGAGCAGGAGGGCATGACGGTCCGCGCTCTGTCGCAGGCACTGCTCATGTCCACGTCCAGCCCGCTGAAGCAGGATAACGGCGTGGAATATTCGCCCAGAAAGCAGGGCTCCGGCTTTGCAAACGTCTATCATGCCGTGACGACCCCGGCCTATCTGCTGACGGACAGCAAGGATGTGACCGACGGCAAGGTCAAGGTCAACCTCGGCGACGATCCCGACCGCACGGGCGAGTATACCTTTGACTTCACCATTAACAATCTCTCGGAGAAGGCTCTTGCCTATGTGCTCCATGCCGGCATCAACACCATGGCGGTCGAGGAGATCGAGGGTGAGAACTACATGTCCGATACGGCCCGCGTCCTGAGCCCGAAGGTCACCTTCGACGTCGAGGGCGGCATGAGCTACCTCTATGACCTGAACGGCGACGACACCATCGACGAGAACGATGCGCTCGTGCTCCTGCAGGTCGCAAACGGCACGCATGACGCGCTGTCCGAGGCCGATACCGCCAAGTACGACTTCGACGGCGACGGCGCTCTCACCACGGCGGATGCCCAACTCTATCTGGCCGGTCTGCACAATGAGCCGGAGAGCCCGAACGTCTACGCCGCTGCCGTGACGGTCCCCGCCAGCGGCTCCGTCTCCGTCAAGACAACGGTGAAGCTCAGCGAGGCCGACCGTGCTTACTTCGCAGAATACTATCCGAACGGCTGCTATGTCGAGGGCTTTGTCTACGCCTCCGATCCGACGGAAGCCGAGGCCGAGCTGTCTCTGCCGATTCTGGCCTACTACGGCAGCTGGACGGATGCCTCCATGTTCGATAAGTACATCACCCTGCGCGACAGCGTCGATCCGGATGCCGTCGGCTACACCACGACGCAGTACGCCAACGCGCTCGTCCTGCGCGGCTCCGGCTCCTCCTCGGCCTACTACCTTACGGCAAACCCCTACGGTCAGGCTGCGGAATTCCTCGCCGACCGCACGGCCATCAGCTCCACGTCCGGCATGCAGCTCTATGGCGCATACGCCAGCCTGATCCGCAACGCGGGCGGTGATCTGAATGCCGTCATCTCCAATGCGGAGACCGGCGAGGTCTATGCAAGCGTTGATCAGGGCGTGCAGTTCGGCGCTTACTACAACACGAGCGCAGCGGCCTGGGGCAACAACATGATCGCCATCCCGCTGAGCTGGAACGTGACGGACAAGAACGGTGGTCCGCTGCCCGAGGGCACGAAGATCATGGTCACCGTGAACGCCATTCCGGAATACAACTGGGACCGCGCCACGAAGACCGTGAAGGGCACGCTCGGCGCGGGCGCTTCCTGGACGACGGAGCTCACGGTCGATAACACCGCTCCGGAGCTGACCGGCGCGAGCTACACCCGCGATTTCGTGACTGGCGAATCCAGTCTGCGGGTCACCGCAAAGGATAACCGCTATGTGGCGGCCATCCTCGTGACGAATGCCCGCCAGACGCAGGTCCTTGCCCGTCAGGCCGTTGATCAGACCGAGCTCGGCGTGGAATCCACGGTCACGGTTGATACCTCCAACGTCACCGGCTCCGAGGTCTGCGTCATTGCCGTCGACTATGCCGGCAACATGGCAGGCTATAAGATCAAGCTCAACGGCAGCGAGGAAGAGGAGATCGATGCGGACAGCTTCTATGCCAACAACGCCTACGATTCCTCCTGGATCGCCTTCAAGGCCGGTTCGATGGACACTGCCAAGACCGTGGCGCAGGGTGCGATCTACGCTGCAGACTGCGTCGAGGATCATGTCTTTACGATCGACAGCAGCGCCCGCTTCTGCGTCGCTCCGCTGAACGATCTGGAGAACCGCACCTACATCGAAACGCTCAGCCTGCCGAGCAATGCGCTCGATATGGCCTACAACTACGCAGACGGCAAGCTGTACGTCCTGTGCACGCAGAACCGCCTGTACTCCATCGACCCGCTTATGGGCACACTGGAGATGGTCGGCACCATCCCGATGTCCGCCGGCCTGAGCTTCATGACGCTGGCCTGCGCGACAGACGGCACGTTCTATGCCGCGACCTACAGCGACTATAACTCCCGCCTGTACAAGTTCGTCCTGACGGACGAGGGCTTCACGGTCACGCCGTTCCCGAAGACGACGGGCATGAAGGTCGCATTCCTGCAGTCCATGACCTACGACCATAACACCGGCAAGCTCTATCACGCCAACTACGGCGCGAAGACCTATTACACCACCCTCATTTCCTATGACCTGACGACCGGCGAAGCCACCGTGCTCGATGAGCTCTATCAGGCAGAGCTGTGCGGCCTGTTCATCCCGCGCAAGAGCGGCTCCATGTTCGGTCCGTCCGAAAAAGTCCAGGAGATCTCACTGAGCCAGGAGAGCCTCGACCTCATCAAGGGCAGCAGCGCCACGCTGGAGGTCTCCGCGAAGCCGTGGACGGTCGTGAACCGTGACTGCACCTGGACAAGCTCCGATGAGACCGTCGCCAAGGTGGAAAACGGCGTCGTCAAGGCCGTCGGCGCAGGCACCTGCACCATCAAGGCAGCCTCCGTTCTGGACCCGAGTGTCACGGATACCTGCACTGTGACGGTCAAGGAGGTCGACCATGACCTCAGCGCCGTCATCTGGGATGCGGACAGTCAGTCCTGGTTCAGCACGTTCAACACGAAGACGATCCCGAATTACAAGAAGCTGACCGAGCAGGCCAGCCGCCAGCAGATCATGGCCGTGGCGACCGATACCGCCGGTATTACTTACGCCGCCTCCTATGAAGAAAAGGACGGTAATCTTTACTCGACTCTCTATCAGGTCGGAAAGGATTACAGCCTGACGAAGATCGGCGATTCCGAAGTTGGCTATACCGATATGACGTTCGCCGAGAAGCTCAATGGCGGCACGATGCTTGCAACCTGTGGCAAAAGCATCGTCACGGTCGACACCGCAACCGGTGCTTACACTGCGGGCTGGAATCTCTCCACACTCTTCTCCGCGAACCTCGTCGGCATCACCTATCTCAACACCGTCAACGACACGACGAATGGCGTGACTGACAACTGTCTGGTGCTTGACGCAGACGGCAAGGTCTGGGCCATGGGCTTCTACGGCGACGGCGACAACCTGCACTGCACGCTGCCGCAGCTCGTTGCCGACCTCGGCATCGAGGCAAGCAGAGCCTTCTTCTGCTCCATCGCGACGGACGGCGCTTACCTCTATGCCACGATCCTGAACGGCTCGCAGTCCGAGCTGGCCGTCCTCGACCTCAAGACCGGCGCGGCTGCCGACCTCGGCAGCTTCAACGCGGACGTCTGGCCCGTTGTCGGCCTGAGAACGGACCGCGTGACGATCGTCACCTCCGCATCCACCTCCTCCGCCATGGAAAGCACTGACTCCCTGCCTGCACTGCAGGAGGCACAGATCGAGGCGCTTTCCGTGACGGCACGCTGAAGAAAGGATGAGGCAAGTCATGATGAAACGAATCATTTCCTGCCTGCTCGTCTGCTTCCTGCTGCTCGGGCTCTGCCCGGCGGCGCAGGCTCTCCCACCGCGACTGCAGCCGTAACGGCCAATGCGCAGGGCTCTGCGACGGTCGTCCTCACGGTCAAGGCGGGCAGCGGCTCGTCCCACGGCCGCGTGACTGCGACGATGCCTGCCGGCCTGACGCTGGCAAGCGCCCGCTCCCTGCTGGGCAGCGAAGGCATTGCCGACCTGTCGAGCACGAAAACGTCACTGCGCTTTGCCTGGGCCTGCTATGCGGACCTGAAGAAGGATACCGCTGCGCTTGAGCTGAAGCTCACGGGAAAGCCCGGTGTCTATGCGCTGCAGCTTTCCCTTCCGGAGACGAAGGAGACGGTCTCCGTCTCGGTCGAGATCCCCGGCGTGTTCCGTGACGTTTCCGCTGACGACTGGTTCTTCAACGCGGTCTATGACGCATACGGCCGCGGCCTCATGGTCGGCGAGTCCTCCGATCTCTTTGCCCCGAACGACAGCATGACCCGCGCCATGCTCATCACGACGCTGTACCGCATGTCCGGCTCTCCGGCCGTGACGGGTGAGAACCCGTATTCCGACGTTCCCGCAGGCAGCTACTATGAGAAGGCTGTCATCTGGGCCATGCAGAAGGGCGTTGCCAACGGCATGGGCGGCGGCAAGTTTGAGCCGGACACCCGCGTGACGCGCCAGCAGGCCGTGACAATGCTCTATCGCTACGCCGTGAAGATCGCAGGCATCCGGACGGATGAGCGTGCCGAGCTCGGCCGCTTCACCGACAGCGCGAAGATCAATGCCTACGCGATCACCGCGATGCGCTGGGCCGTCGGCTCCGGCCTGATGAAGGGTTACCCCGACAATACGCTGCAGCCGAACGGCACACTGACGCGCGCCGAGGCCGCAACGCTTCTTGTCTGGCTGGCTGCCAAGGTTTGATGATCCCCATGCGGGGGCTGCGGCCCCCGCTCCGGATCCCGTGTTGTAACTCACAACAGAAAGGACAGAATCTATGAGTATTCGCAAACGCGCCCTGTCCCTGCTTCTGGTTCTGGTCATGCTGCTTGGCGTTCTGCCTGCCGGCGCTGCCGCGGCGGAGGTCTATCAGGATGTGCCGTCCGGGCATTGGGCCAGCGATTATATTGCGCGCGTCGCGGAGCAGGGCCTCATGGTCGGCACCTCTGACACGACGTTCGCTCCGGAAGAGACGATCACCCGCGCCATGTTCGTAACGATCCTGGCGCGCTATGCCAAGGCAGAAACGGACAACAATGCTGAAACGGCGTTCGCGGATGTCCCCGCCGGGCAGTATTACACCGGCGCCGTTGCCTGGGCTGCGGCTAACGGCATCGTCAACGGCACGAGCGCTGTGACGTTCGCTCCGAACGATCCCGTGACCCGCGAGCAGATGGCAGCCCTGCTGTATCGCGCCATGCGCTTCCTTGGGAACAAGTGCCCGCAGGACGGCAAGCTCGACGTCTTCTCCGATGCCTCCGCGCTTTCGGATTGGGCCGTTG
>ERZ779861.3272-NODE-3272-length-13733-cov-5.373081_pt1 | contig 13733 bp, 9 predicted proteins | sample MGYA00511558_ERZ779861 | MGnify/ENA primary metagenome ERZ779861 (study PRJEB29588, sample SAMEA2163432) | human gut metagenome | biome: human gut; feature: human-associated habitat; material: faeces | place: Denmark | collected 2008/2010 ... | reverse complement strand
CTTATCGGTATCGTCTCTTTCTTTTATTATAGCTGTTGCAGGCGGTTTGTCAAGCGCCTGCCGCCTGCGGCGTTTTCCATGCAGCGGTCTGCTTACGGAAGGCGCGGAAGAAGTAGACCATCTGCCCAATGGCGGTGAGCGCCCAGGAGAAGATGTAAAGCAGATACAAAGACGTCAGCGTGTGGAACATGGCAAAGATCGTATAGACCCAGATCACGCGGAACACGCACGAACCGAGAATCACAATCGCGACCGGCACCGCGCTCTTGCCGAGCCCACGCGAAGCGGCAAGCGAGTTGTCCATGAACGCCGAGAACGCATAGCTCCAGCCCATGATATGAAGCTTTTCCATGCCCGCGGCAATGACCTCGGGGTCCGGCGTGAAAATGCGCAGGAAGCCGCCGCCGAAGAACATGAGCGCCAGCCCCAGCACTGCGCCCACGCCGAACGAATACACCAGACTCACGCGGTAAGCCTTTTGGATGCGCTCCTTGTTGTGCGCGCCATAGTTCTGGCTGATGAAAGTCGAGCATGCCGTATAGGGCGCCGCCATGACCTCATAAACCAGGGAATCGGCATTTGCCGCAGCGGAGTTTCCTTCGACGACCGCGGCGCTGAACGTGTTGACGGCAGACTGGATGAACAGGTTTGCCATCGCAAAAATCGCGTGCTGCAGCCCGGAGGTAATGCCGAGGGCAAGAATGCGCTGCGCCTTTTCCCAGCTGAAGACAAAGTTCTTGAGCTCCAGCCGGTAGTCCTCCTGCGTGCGCAGCAGAACGCGCAGCACCAGCACCGCCGAGGTGTACTGCGAAAGGATCGTCGCCAACGCGACGCCGTCGGCTGCCATCTTGCAGACAATCACAAAAAACAGGTTCAGGCAGATATTGAGCCCGCCCGCGATGGAAAGGAAGATCAACGGGCGCTTCGTGTCGCCCGAGGCGGTCAGCACGGCGCTGCCGAAATTGTAAAGCGCCATTGCCGGAAGCCCGAAGGCATAGATGCGCATGTATAAAATCGCGCCGTCGATCAGCTCCTCCTTCGTGCCGAGCAGCGTCAGAAGCGGGCGCGCCAGACAGAAGCACAGCGCAAACAGAATCACGCCCAGCCCCAGGCACACCGCAGACGCCGTATGGACCGTCTGGCGGGTATTTTCCCGCTCGCGCGCGCCGATGAAGCGCGCGGTCAGAACGTTTACGCCCGCGCCCATGCCGATCAGAAAGCCCGAGTAGAGCGCGGCAAGCGTTGCCGTGGAGCCGACGGAGCCGAGCGCGTGAGACCCGGCAAACTGCCCGACGACGGCGATGTCCGACATGTTGAACAGTACCTGCAGCAGGTTCGACGCCATCAGCGGCAGGCTGAAAATCAATATTTGCTTCCAGAGATTCCCGTGCGTCATGTCCCGCGGATCGTAGCGCATGGCGATCAAGCCTCCAAAATCCAATCTGTGCCGGATTTCACGCGGCACCGCCATACTATAGCACCGAAAACCGGTTTTGGCAATGGGATTTTCAGAACTTTTCTGCACAAAAAGCACTGCCCCACCCGGCGCGGCTTTTGCAGCAGAAACACGAAAAATCCGCGCCATTTTCCGCTTCCCGGAAAACATTCCGGACAAACGCGCGAGAAAACCCTTGATTTTGCGTCCGCTTGCTGGTATAATGTTCTGGCAAAGCGCGCACAGCGCCTATGGAGTGGTATCGAAGTGGTTATAACGGCCCTGACTCGAAATCAGGTGTACCGGCAACGGTACCGTGGGTTCGAATCCCACCCACTCCGCCAAAAAGAAGAGACACGCAATCGCGTGTCTCTTCTTTTTGGCGGAGTACAGTCTGCTACGCAGACTGTGTCGCCTGCGGGCGGGAATTGAACGCGCAAGGAACCCCTGATGGGTTTCTTGCACACATTCTTCCTTTCCGAAACCAGGCGTCTCGACATTGCCCCGAATGGGTAAATCCCACTGCTCCGATTTCGTTCTATTGAAAGGTTGTCGGGTTTTCCAGCAAACCTTTCCATGAGATTCCTACCTTTCCGTCTCTCCCGCCCGCAGGGTAATGACCGGGATTTCGGGCTGGTTTGCGATACGGATAGGGATTCTTCGGCTGCCGCCAAGCCCGCGGCTGACGGCAAGGGTCGTTTTTCCCATCGTGTAAAGCCCCGCCGTGTAGTCTGGAAAAAACTCATAGTGCGTGCCGAAGACCGCGCCAAGGAAGGGCAGCCGGACCACGCCGCCGTGCGCATGCCCGCTCAAAACCAGATCTGCGCCCAGGCGCGCGAAGCGCTCCAGCTGATCGTTCCGGTGGCAGAGCACAATCGTATATGCCTGCGGCGCTGCCTCGTGGATTTCCTGCAGCAGCTGCCCCGGCGTCTTTTGGTCTGCCGGTCCGTTCGGGTCGTCGACGCCCGCGAGAACGACGCTGCCGCCTTCGCGCGAAAGCATCACAAAGCTGTTTTCCAGACGGGTGACGCCGCAGGCGCTTAACAGTTCGAACCACTGCTTCCGGTTTTCCATGCGCCACTCGTGATTTCCCGTCACATAATAGCACGGCGCAATCGCCGCCAGGCGCGGCAGCAGGCGGGATAGATCCTGCAAATTGCTTTCTTCGTCCGCAATATCTCCTGCCAGCGCAATGAGATCCGGGTGCGCATTTGTCAGCTGCCCGACCAGCCAGTCGTTGTCGGGTCCGAAGGTTCTGCCGTGCAGGTCCGTAACGAGTGCGATGCGGAAGCCATCGAACACAGCAGGAATCGACACAGACGAAACTGTCATCTCCGTCAGCGAAAGTGTAAAATTTCCAGCCCACAAAAGCCCCGCCGCCAGCGCTGCCACAGGCAGAATCACTCCCGCGCGGCTTCTTTTTTTCGCGTTTTTTTCCATCTGCACGCCTCCGAGCAAAATTTTAACCATTTTACCATGCCGGACCGGCAAAGAAAAGAACTTTTGGGCGCGCCGGTTTGCAATTTTTCCACAATTCTTCCCGTTCCGGGATTTGTTCATCGTTTTTTTATTGTGATATGCGAAGGTTGATGCTATAATGATATGCAGAAAAATAGTGCCCGCCGGCTTTTCCGGCGGGCGGTAATGGATGTGTATCGGATTTGAAGTACGGAACCTGGACAATTTCGTCCTATGAAGAAAGCGCGGCAGGTGCGCTGCGCGCGGCAGGCTGGTCGCCGGTAACGGCGGCTGTTTTGTGCAGCCGGGGCTATGACACGCCGGAAAAGGCGCAGGAATTTCTGTCGGCAGATGTGCCGCTGTCAAGCCCCATGGATCTGCTGGACATGGACAAGGCGGTGCGCCGGGTCAGAAAAGCACTCGAACGGCGCGAGCATATCTGCGTGTTCGGAGACTATGATGTCGACGGCATCACGGCGACGTGTCTGCTCACGGACTTTCTGCGCAAGCGCGGCGCTCATGTGACAAGCTACATTCCCGCCAGACTCGAAGAGGGCTACGGGCTCAACGAGATTGCCGTGCGCGCACTGCGCGCGCAGGATGTGAAGCTGATCATCACGGTCGACTGCGGCATCACGGCAAATCAGGAGGCAGCGTTGTGCAAAGAGCTCGGCATGGAGCTTGTCATCACGGACCACCACGAGTGCAAGTCCGATCTGCCGGAGGCGGTCGCGGTGGTAGACCCCCACAGGAAGGACCAGCCGGAGCCGGTTCTGGAGATGGCAGGCGTGGGCGTGGCGTTCAAGCTTGCCGCCGCGCTCGCGGGCGATCAGGAGGCGCTGCTCGCAGAATACTGTGACCTGCTGTGCCTCGGCACGGTGGCAGATGTGATGCCCCTGACAGGAGAAAACCGCAAAATGGTCTGGCGCGGGCTGCAGGCGCTCTCCAACCCCAAGCGGGTCGGGCTTGCGGCTTTGATGGCAGAGTGCGGCGCGCTGCGCCCGCCCATCACGGCAGGGACCATCGGCTATACCTTAGCCCCCAGAATCAACGCCGCCGGGCGCATGGGACATGTGGAAATTGCAACAGAGCTGTTTCTGACAAACGACGCGGCGCGCGCGGTGGACCTGGCAAGCCAGCTGTGCAAGCTCAACCGCAAGCGGCAGGATGTGGAGAGCGGCATTTACCGGCAGGCGGTTTCAATGCTCCCGGCAGGAAAGGCGCCGAAGGCAATTGTCCTGGCGGATGAAACATGGCACCAGGGCGTGGTCGGCATTGTCGCCTCGCGGCTTGCCGAGGAATACAGCTGTCCAACATTTCTAATCTGCCTCGACGGCGACAAGGGAAAAGCGTCCTCCCGCTCGTATGGCGGGTTCAACCTGTTTTCCTCGCTGGAGCAGGTATCGGATTTGTTGGAGAGCTACGGCGGGCACGAGCTTGCCGCGGGCTTTACCATCCGGCGTGACCGGATTGACCGCTTCCGCGAGCGGATTTATGCGCTGACCGACGCCTTTTCAAAATCTCCCGATTGCAATCCGGCGCTGCAGATCGACTGCGAGATTCCGCCGCAGCTGCTCACGGTGCAGAATGTGCAGCAGCTCGACGAGCTCGAGCCGTGCGGCGCGGGCTGTCCGCGTCCGGTACTTTTCATGCGCAGCCTGACTGTCAGCGATCTGTCTGAGGTCGGCGGCGGCAAGCATCTGCGGCTGCGCCTGTCCGGAAACGGGTATCATTTTAACGCCATCTTCTTCTCTACGACCGCAAAGCTTGCCGCGGTTGCGCTGGGAGATGTGGTCGATATCGCCTACACCCCGCAGATCAATGAATACCGCGGACTTCGCACCGTGCAGCTGAATCTGCTGGATATTCGCCCCGACGAGCAGGCGCGCGCGCGTCTCGGCGCCGGCAAGGCGCTCTACCGCAGGCATCTGCAGGGGCAGGCGCTGAGCGCGCAGGAGCTCGACCGGCTGATCCCCGAGCGGCAGGACTTTGTCGCAGTCTGGCGGTATCTGGCGGCAAGCGCACAGAACGGCGTCGTTTGCGAGGAGTTTGGCTGCCTCGTGCGCAAAATCACGCGCTACGCGGGCTGCACCTACAGCGGCAGCAAAATCCGCGTGTGCCTCGACGTTTTTCAGGAGCAGGGACTTTTGCAGATGGAGCAGCGCCCGAAGCTGCTCGTCATCCGCCTGACCAGCGACGGTCATAAGGTCGATCTGGAAAGCAGTCCCACGCTTCTTCATCTCAAAGAGTTAAAGGCAGGAACCTGAATGGAAACCAGAGAAGAACATTACGCTTCGATGATGCAGGCGGTGCAGCGCTATGCGCCGTCGGCAGATCTTGAGGAGATTCAGAAGGCGTATGAATACGCCGACCGCAAGCACAAAAACCAGCTGCGAAAGTCGGGAGAGCCGTATATCATTCACCCGCTGGCAGTGGCAGAAATTGTGGCGGAGATCGGTCTGGACACCGACGCAATTGTCGCCGCGCTGCTGCACGACTGTCTGGAAGACACCGACGCAAGCTTCGACGAAATCTCCCACATGTTCGGGCAGACGGTCGCCGAGCTGGTCGAAGGCGTCACGAAACTCACGCGCGTGCAGTATTCCACGACCGAAGAGCAGCAGATGGAAAACCTGCGCAAGATGTTCATGGCAATGTCCAAAGACATCCGGGTCATCCTGATCAAAATCGCGGACCGGCTGCATAACACGCGGACCCTGCAGCACCAGACGCCTGCCAAACAGATTTCCAAGTCGATGGAGACGATGGAAATTTACGCGCCTCTGGCGCACCGGCTCGGCATGCAGAAGATCAAGTGGGAGCTCGAAGACGTGTCGCTGCAGTACCTCGACCCCGAGGGCTACCAGCAGATCATCGACTATCTGCACGAAAACGAGGCAAGCGCGCAGAACTTCATGAACGCCATCCAGTCGAAAATCACCGACCGGCTTGCCTCCGTCGGCATCCACGGGTCGATTTACGGCAGGGTCAAGCACACGTATTCCATCTACCGCAAGATGCGCGCGCAGAACAAGACAATCGACGAGCTGTACGATTTGTATGCTTTCCGCGTGATTGTCGACAACATTGCCGACTGCTACAATGTCCTCGGTCACATCCACGATCTGTTTAACCCGATTCCGGGCAGATTCAAGGACTATATCTCAACCCCGAAGCCCAACATGTATCAGTCGCTCCACACAACCGTCATCGGCTCGCAGGGCATCCCCTTCGAGGTGCAGATCCGCACCTGGGAGATGCACCAGACGGCGGAATACGGCATCGCGGCGCACTGGAAATACAAGCAGAACGTCGGCGAGGGCTCGGAAAAGGAATTCGAGTGGGTCCGCAGACTTCTGGAAAACCAGCAGGACACCGAAGCAGACGACTATATCCACTCTCTGAAGGTCGACATGTTCGACGACGAGGTCTTCGTCTTCACCCCCAAGGGAAAGGTCATGAGCCTGCCGTCGGGCTCGACGCCGATCGACTTTGCCTATGCGATTCACTCCGCCGTCGGCAACACCATGATCGGCGCGAAGGTCAACAACCGCATCGCAAGCTACGATCAGGTGCTGCACAACGGCGACATTGTCGAGGTGCTGACGTCGAAATCGGCAAAGGGACCGAGCCGCGACTGGCTCAACATCTGCCGGTCCAATCAGGCGCGCATCAAGATCAAGCAGTGGTTCAAGCGCGAAAAGCGCGACGAGAATATCATCCGCGGCAAGGCAAGCTTTGAATCCGAGCTGCGCCGCATCGGCATCAACCCCGAGATCATTCAGTCCGAGGAAGTGCTGCCGCTGGTTCTCAAGAGAGTCAGCTTCGACTGTCTGGACGATATGTATGCTGCCATCGGCTTCGGCGGTCTGACTGCCATCAAGGCGGTCGGCAGAATCCGCGACGAGCTGACGAAGGCGACGAAGGCGGCAACGCCGAAGGAGCTTTTGAACTTAAACAAGCAGCAGCCTGCCGTCAATGCCTCGGGCGTCATTGTCGAGGACATCGGCTCGTGCATGATCAAGTTCAGCCGCTGCTGCACACCGGTGCCGGGTGACGATATCATTGGCTTTATCACCAAGGGCTACGGCGTATCGGTCCACCGCAAGGACTGCCCGAACGCCAAAAGCGCGATGGACCCCTCGCAGTCCGGCAGATGGGTCAAGGTTACCTGGGCAGAGAGCCCGGAGGCGACGTTCACAACCGCGCTGGAGGTCGACTCGGTCGACCGCGACGGCTTGATGCTGGACGTGACAACCATCCTGACGAGCCTGCGGCTTCGCATGAACGAAATATCTGCCCGCTCGGTCGGAAGCGGAAGAGCGCTGGTCAGTCTGGTGTTCCAGGTTCACAATCTGACGGAGCTTCAAAACGTGATGGCGCGCCTGCGTGGCATTTCCGGTGTGAGCGCGGTCCGGCGCGCGGAAGGATAAGGAGTAAGATATGAAAGCAGTTGTCACGCGAGTCAATTCCGCGTCTGTTTCGATTGACGGTTCGGTCTGCGGCAGAATCGGAAAGGGATTTCTGATTCTGCTCGGCGTCGCGCCGGAGGATACCCCCGAAAAGTGCAGAAAGCTTGCCGAGAAAATTCTGGGGCTTCGCGTCTTTCGGGACGAAAACGACAAGATGAACCTGTCGCTTTCCGACGTCGGCGGCGAGGTGCTGGTCGTCAGCCAGTTCACGCTCTACGGCGATGTAAGCCACGGCAGACGCCCGAGCTTCATCGGCGCCGGAAAGCCCGACATTGCCATTCCGCTCTACGAGCAGTTTTTGTCCGAATGCGAGCGGCTGGGCTTCCCGCCGCAGCACGGCGAGTTCGGCGCATATATGCAGGTCGCGTCCGAAAACGACGGACCGGTTACCCTGATTGTCGACACAAATGATCTCAAATAAGCGCAGCGGATCTTTTCCGTCGGAAGTGCGTTGCACAGGCTTGACGTACACACAATACGCCTTCGCCCGCGCGCCTTCTTCCGACGAAAAATCTCTCGCTGCTGCACACTTTCCGTTTTTTAATTTTTAAAATCCGAAAGGAACTCCATATGAACATTATCACTTTGCCGCTGGGACCGTTGGAGACCAACTGCTACGTGGTCTTTGAGAACGCACCCGGCGCGTGCGCACTCGTAGACCCCGGCGCGCAGGCGCAGAGCATTCTCGACTGCCTGAAAGAACGCGGTCTGACGCCGGGCTTGATTCTGCTGACGCACGCGCACTTCGATCACACGGGTGCACTTCGCGAGCTGCATGCGCAGTATCCGGACGTGCCGATTTACGTCAGCGCGCAGGACACCGACGAGACGCTGAACATGAGTCACGGCAACCTCGTCTATACCGACACCTTCCTCGACGGCGACAAAATTTCTCTGCCGCCGCTGCAGTTCCATGCCATCTCCACGCCCGGACACACGAAGGGTTCGAGCTGCTTTGTCTGCGGCAATACGATTTTCTCGGGCGACACGCTCTTTGAGGGCTGCTGCGGCAGAACCGATCTTCCCGGCGGCTCGGAAAAGCAGATGATGGCGTCGCTCAAGCGTCTGGCAGAGCTGCCGGGCGACTATCAGGTGCTGCCGGGGCACGGTCCTTCGTCGACGCTGGAACGCGAGCGGCAAACGAACTTCTACATGCGCGAGGCGATGCGATGAAGCTGCTGCTGCGAGGTCACACCGAGCGGTATCCGGTCGAGCAGCTGCAGATGCAGCTGTTCGGAAACGAACCGTCGGAATTTGTGACGGAGGAATTTGAAGAAGACGGCACCATATCGTCTCTTTCGCGTGGGAAGCTCTATCTGACCGCGACGGCAAAGGTGCGCTACCGCGGAAAAACGGGCTTTGCTGCACGAAGGCTCCCCTTGGTGCAGGCGGATGTGCGCCGGACGCGCCGGCTTTTGCAGCAGAGCTATTATCTTGCTGCCATTCAGGTGCTCGATACCGTTCCGCCCTGGGGCGCGCTGTCCGGCGTGCGCCCGACGAAGCTGTCGACCAAATGCATGCTCGAAGGCGGAAGCGAACGTGCGGCAAAAAAGCTTCTGGAGCAGACGTATTTCGTCACGCCGGAACGCAGCCGCCTGTGTGTCGATGCCTCGCGCCACACGCTGGAGGCTGTCAGGCTGTCGGAACCCACGGATCTTTCGGTCTACATCGGCATCCCCTTCTGCCCCACGCGCTGCTCCTACTGCTCGTTTGTCAGCGAGTCGATTGAGCGATTCGGCGCGTTCCTGCCGCCGTATCTTGCGGCGCTGCACCGGGAAATCGAATACACGGGAAAGCTGCTGCGCGCGTCCGGGTATCACATCCGCTCGTTATACATGGGCGGCGGCACGCCGACGACGCTTTCCAGCGCGCAGATGCAGGCGCTTCTGGCAGCGATCCACGAGAGCTTTGATCTCTCGCGCTGTCTGGAATTTACCGTTGAGGGCGGACGACCGGACACGCTGGACCGCGAAAAGCTGCAGGTCATTAAAAATGGCGGCGCGACGCGCATTTCCATTAACCCACAGACGATGGCAGACGACGTGCTGGAAAATGTGGGGCGGAAGCACACGAGCGCGCAGACTTTAGAGGCGTTTCATCAGGCGCGCGAGGTGGGCTTCGAGGATATCAACATGGACCTCATCGCGGGGCTTCCGGGCGACACGGCGGAGAAATTCGCCGCTTCTCTTTCGCAGGTTCTCGCGCTTCACCCCAGCAATGTGACGGTTCACACGCTGGCGCTCAAAAAGGGCGCGAATCTGTTCCAGAACCGGACGGTGCTTCCTACAAATGAGGATGTCTCTCAGATGCTCTCCGGCGCGGAAACGTCGCTTCGGGCGCATAGTTTTGTACCATACTATCTCTACCGGCAGAAATACATGTCCGGCAGCTTTGAAAATACCGGCTGGTGCCGCCCGGGATTTACGGGCTGGTACAACATATACATGATGGAGGAGCTCCACACCATTTTGTCTCTTGGCGGCGGCGGCATGAACAAGATCAGTCTCCCCGCCGGGCAATTGGAGCGCTTCCACAATCCAAAATCCCCGCAGGACTACATTGCGCGCATCGATACGATCCTGCATCAGAAGGACGAAATTTTTGAAATTCTGCATAAGCTTGCGCAGCAGCCTGCACCCAACGAGGAGGAATGCGAATGAATACGCTGTTTTCCCATGTCTGCGTCGTCACAATGGACGACCGGATGTCCGTCTGGACGGACGCGTTTGTCGGCGTGACCGACGGCAAAATCAGCTGGCTTAGCAAGCACGCGCCGGAGGAAAAGCCCGATCAAATCATCGACGCAACCGGTATGGTCTTAATGCCCGGCCTCATCAACTGCCACACGCACCTTCCGATGCAGCTGCTGCGCGGATACGCGGACGACTTGAAATTGCAGGAATGGCTCAACGACTACATTTTCCCGCGCGAGGACCGGCTGGACGGCAGATGCGTGCGCGCGGCGACGACGCTGGCCGTGGCCGAATGTTTGAAATTCGGCGTGACGAGCGTGTCCGACATGTACTATTTCTGCGACGATATCTGCGACGTCATCGCCAAGTCCGGCATGAAGGCAAATATCTCGCGCGGGACATCGATGTTTTTGGGCGACGATTTTGACTTTGAGAAATTCCCCGCCTGTCAGGAGCTGGTCGCGCTCAAAGAGAAATGGCACAATTACGACGGCGGCCGCACTAAAAATGGAGCGTCCATCCACGCCGAATATACCTCGACCTATCAGCTCTGGGACGCGCTTTCCGAGTTCTGCATCAACGAGGGGATCGGAATGCAGGTGCATGTGTCGGAGACGAAGCTGGAGCACGACCAGTGCGTCGAGCGCTACGGGTTAACGCCTGCGCAGGTGCTCGATTGCCACCATGTTTTCGACGTTCCCACGACGGCTGCGCACTGTGTGCACCTGACGGAAGAAGACATGAAACTTCTTGCCAAGCGGCGTGTGAGCGCGGTGCACTGCCCGGTGAGCAACCTGAAGCTCGCTTCCGGCTGCGCCGACGTGATGGGCATGGTGAAGGCCGGCATGAACGTCTGCCTCGGCACGGACTCTGTCGCGTCCAATAACAATCTCGATCTTTTTGAGGAGATCAAGGCCTGCACGCTGATGGCCAAGGCCAAAACGGGCGACCCGACCGCGATTCCGGCGGAGGCCGCGCTCATGATGGCGACGGTCTGCGGCGCAAAGGCACAGGGGCGCGAAAAGGAGTGCGGGCAAATTAAAATCGGCATGGATGCGGATTTGATTTTGCTCGATTTCACGCAGCCGCATCTCATCCCGTGCCACAATGTGCTCTCGAACCTTGTCTATAGCGCGTCGGGCCACGATGTGGTGATGACGATGGTGCGCGGCCAGATTCTCTACAACGCCGGGAAGTTCCCGACGCTCGACCTTGCGGGCGCTTTAAAAGAGCTCCACGACTACGCCATTCCGAAGGTATTCTCCGATGATTCCGAGGAGGCCGCGCAATGAACGATCAGCCCATCAAAAAGCAGACGTTTTTACAGGGCACGGCAGTCCTCGCAATGGCGACGGTGCTGGTCAAGCTCATGGGCTTTCTCTTCAAGGTCCCGCTCAACAACATCATCGGCGAAGACGGCTTCGGCTACTTCAATACCGCCTACGACGTCTATAACGTCCTGCTCATGATCTCGACGACGGGTCTTCCCGTGGCCATGAGCCGCATGATCTCGCAGGCGCAGACGCTTGGGAACCACGCGCAGATTCGAAGAATCTATAAAACGTCTCTCTACGTGTTTTTGACCATCGGCGTGGTTGGAAGCCTCGGCATGCTGATTTTCTGCAAGCCCCTTTCCGTGATGGTCACGACAAACGAAAACTCGTGGGCAGCAATTGCAGCGCTCGCTCCGTGCGTGCTGCTCATCTGCCTTGTCTCCGCCTACCGCGGATTTTTCCAGGGCCAGAGCAATATGACCCCCACGTCTGTCAGCCAGATTTTTGAGGCGGTGACGCGCCTTGTCGTCGGCCTTGGGCTTGCGTGGCTCGTGATGAAGCTGACGGGCGAAGCATATGTCCGCGCACAGGGAATTGCGCTTGCCCCGGGCGAAAGCGCGCGGGACTACGGCGATATTACCCTTGCCGCGGGCGGTGCGATCCTGGGCGTAACGCTCGGAAGCCTCATCTCCGCCGTGTACCTGCACTGCAAGTTCCGCCGGTCGAGTGCGATTCTCTCCATGGGAGGCGGGGCGGCCAAGTCCACCAAGGGCACGATGAAGGAGCTTCTCTCCATCGCCGTTCCCATCACGCTGGGCTCTGCCGGCCTTCAGATCATCAACCTGTTTGACACGATGATCTATATGCGCAGACTTACGGGCGCGCTTCAATGGACAGAAAAAATGGCGGACTCGGCGAAGGGCGTCTATAACTTCTGCCAGACCGTGTTCGCGCTCCCCTGCTCGTTCATCCCGACAATTACGATCGCCGTCATCCCGGCCATTACCGCATCACTGACAAAAAAGGACCTGCGCGAAGCAAAGTCGACCTCCGAGTCTGCCGTCCGGACGATGGCGCTGATCGCCATGCCCTGCGCGGCGGGGCTTTTCGTGATGGCAGAGCCCGTCATCCGGCTTCTGTGCTCGTCGTACTCGGAAGACCGCATTCAGCTGGCTGCGCCCATGCTGGCGATTCTTGGCTTGGCGGTTGTGTTTAACTCGCTCGTTCTTCTTCTCAACGCCATCATGCAGGCGCACGGCGATGTGACGACGCCCGTTATCAATATGCTGATCGGCGGCATTGTGAAGATCATCGTCAACTATATTTTAGTTGGTCAGCCGTCGCTCAACATCATCGGCGCGCCGATCGGGACGCTCGTCTGCTACATCGCAATTACCGCGCTCGACGTTGTCGCCATGCGGCGGCATATTTCCGCGCGCCCGACAATCTTCAAAAACATCGTCCGGCCGCTGATTGCCTCGGCTCTGATGGGCGGAGCAACGTTCCTCGTGTACCGGGTGCTCTCTTCCCGGCTTGGCTCATGGAAGCTTTCCTGCCTTGTGAGCCTTGCGTTCGCGGTGGTTTTGTACGCGGTTCTGGTCGTTGCGCTGCGATGCGTGACGTATGAAGACTGCATGCTGCTGCCCAAGGGCGAAAAAATCGCGAAACTCCTGAAAATTCAGAAAAAAAGTTAAACAAAAGCCTTGCGAAAGAGGGCGAATTATGATAAATTTTACTAGCAAAGATCGCTATGACTTTGCCGATCTTCAGCGGCTTGTCGAGGTTCTCCGCGCACCGGGCGGCTGCCCGTGGGACGGCGCGCAGACCCACCTTTCCATCCGGCGAAATTTCCTGGAAGAAGCTTACGAGGCCTGCGAGGGCTTCGATCTGGACGATCCGGCGCATATGCGCGAGGAACTCGGAGATGTGCTGCTTCAGGTTCTGTTCCACACCGATATTGAGCGCGAGGCAGGCCGCTTCACGCTGGACGACGTATGCGACGCGGAATGCAGGAAGCTGATTTTCCGCCATCCCGCGCTCTTCGGCGGCGAAGCCAAGAGCTGGGACGAGGTCAAGCAGCAGGAAAAGGGTCAGACGACCGTCACCGAGACACTGGACGGCGTGGCGCGTTCGCTGCCTGCAACGTGGCGCAGCGAAAAGCTTCAGAAAAAAGCCGCAAAGTGCGGCTTTGCCTGGGAATCGGCTGCGGAGTGTCTGGGTAAACTGGAAGAAGAGACGGCAGAGTTGCGGCATGCTATCGAAGAAGGGGTCGATCCTTCGGAGGAGCTGGGCGACATGCTGTTTGCCGCGGTCAATGTCGCCGCATTTTTGCAGAAAGACCCCGAGCAGGTTTTGCATGACGCCTGCGAAAAATTTATCCGCCGTTTCGGCGCAATGGAAT
>ERZ779861.3270-NODE-3270-length-13738-cov-7.486370_pt1 | contig 13738 bp, 10 predicted proteins | sample MGYA00511558_ERZ779861 | MGnify/ENA primary metagenome ERZ779861 (study PRJEB29588, sample SAMEA2163432) | human gut metagenome | biome: human gut; feature: human-associated habitat; material: faeces | place: Denmark | collected 2008/2010 ... | reverse complement strand
CCAGAAAAAAATATATATTTAAATGAACCAATGAAAAAACATACATCCTTTAAAGTAGGAGGTAATGCGGATATCTTTATAAAAATAAATGAACTTGAAGAACTAAAATATATTTTGAAAGTGGTAAAAAAAGAAAATGTTCCATTAACTATAATAGGAAATGGAACTAATATGTTAGTAAAAGATAACGGAATACGAGGAATTGTTGCAAAAATAAACATACAGAAAATACAAATAGAAGATAAAAATGAAGAAATAATTGTGACATTGGGTGCAGGAGAACCTTTAGGCAAAACTGCACAAATCCTTTTAAAGAGTTCCATAGAAGGCTTTGAATTTGCATCTGGTATACCAGGAACAATTGGCGGAGCAATAAGGATGAATGCTGGTGCATATGGAGGAGAGTTTAAAGATATTGTTGAAAGTGTGACTTATATGGAGGAAACAGGCGAAATAAAAACAATAAAAAACAAAGAGTGTGAATTTGAATATAGACACAGCTTGTTTTCTAACAAAAATTATATAATTATACAAACAACACTAAGATTAAAAAAAGGAAATGCAAAAGAAATAAAAGCAAAAATGGATGAATATGCAAAAAGTAGAAAAGCTAAACAACCTATAACTATGCCAAGTGCAGGTAGTACATTTAAAAGAGGAGAAGATTTTATAACTGCAAAGCTAATTGATGAATGCGGATTGAAAGGATATAGTATAGGAGATGCAGAGGTATCAGACTTGCATGCAGGTTTTATAGTGAATAAAGGAAATGCAACTGCAAGTGATATTTTAAAATTAATAGAGTATATTAAAAACGAAGTATATAAAAAATTTAATAAGAAAATAGAGTTAGAAATTGAAGTGTTAGGAGAGTAGGATAGAGATATGAAAGGCTTTTTAAGATGGTTTAAATCAGGAGCAAAAATGAAAAGATGGGTAGTTATAATATTAATAGGAGTAACTTTGTGCTGCTATGGAATGATGAAAATATTAACAGGTAAAGAGCTAGAATTTATGGAATTGGCAAGAATAATTACAGTTTTTGTAATGGGATTTGTATTACTTATAGTAGGTATAATATCAATTCAAAAACGAACATTAGAGCTATTGGTAGCTGAATCTGATAAAAGAAATAGCCCAAAAGATACAGATGTAAAATCTTTAATATTTAATAAAAAAGTTTATAATCAGGGTCCAAAAATAGTTGCAATAGGAGGAGGAACAGGACTAAATTCTGTTCTAAAAGGTCTAAAACATTATACAGATAATATAACTGCAATTGTAACAGTATCAGATTATGGCGAACAAGTGTCGGATTCTAGAAAAATGCTAGAAACAATGCCATTAGATGACATAAAACAAAGCTTGATTGCATTATCAGCAAATGAAGATGCAATGGCAGGAATATTAAATTACAAATTTAATACTGGAAAGCTAAAAGCTCTTTCTTTTGGAGATATATACTTATTAGGAATGAAAGAATTATATGGCGATTTTGCCGAATCCATAAAACAATCAAAAGAAGTGTTAAATATAACCGGAAAAGTACTACCAGTGACGTTAGAAGAAATAAAAATATGTGCTGAACTAGAAGATGGAACAATAATAGAGAATAGAGAAAAAATTGAAGAAGAAGTTACAAGTAGAATAAGTAAAATAAATAGAATATTTATAAATCCAACAAGTTGCAAACCAGCTCCAGGTGTTTTGGAAGCTATAGCAGAGGCAGATGCAATAGTTATAGGGCCAGGAAGCTTATATACAAATGTTATACCAAATTTATTAGTGAAAGGTGTAACAAAAGCTATAAAAGAAAGCAAAGCCTTTAAAATATATGTTAGCAATTTAATGACAGAACCAGGACAAACTGATACATATAGTTTGTCAGACCATATAAAAGCAATTAAGGAACATGTTGGAGAAGGAGTAATAGAATATTGCATATATGATAATGGAGATATAATACCAGAGTTTATAAGAAAATATAATATGGAAGGACAGGATTTAGTAGAAATAGATGTTTCAAAAGCAAAAGCTGAAGGAGTAAATCTAATGCAAAGGGACATTTCATGTGTCACAGATGGGTATGTACGTCATAATCCAGATGCGATAGCAGCTTCTATAATACAATTAATATGTGATGATTTGAAATTTAACGATATGCAAAACAATACACAATATATGATTCTTAATGATAAATTAAAGGATGCAAAAAAATCATTAAAGCAAGATCAAAAAGCAAGACCAAAAACAAATAATAAAACACCAAGAGGAAAAAGCAAATTTTATCAGAAATATCAAGAAAGAATAAAATCAATACAAGAGGCAGAAATTAAGGAAAAAGAAAGAGAGAAAAAGAGAAATATGCCTAAAAGAGGTAGAAAAAAGAAAGAAGAAACAAAAATAGAAATAAAACCATTAAGATAAAAGGGGAAAGTTAAAATGGAATATGCAAAAGATAAAATGAGTTTAGAAGAAGGAATAAAAAGAGAATGGATTATAACAAATGGCTTAGGAGGATACTGTAGTTCTACAATAATAGGTGCAAATACTAGAAAATATCATGGCCTTTTGGTAGCACCACTTACACCTCCAGCAAGAAGGCATCTAATTTTATCAAAACTAGACGAAAGTATACAAACAGACGGAAAAAAGTATAATCTTTACACAAATATGTGTAAAAATTATATTTCAGATGGATATAAATATTTACAAAGCTTTAAAAAAGATTATATACCAGTATTTGAATATGAAGTAGCTGGCATAAATATAAAAAAATCAATATGTATGGAATATAGAAAAAATACAGTTGTGTTAGTATACGAAATAAAAAATAATGATAAAGATTCAATATTAACACTAGCACCAATAATGAATCTTAGAGATTTCCATACTGTAACAACAAACTATGAGTTTGATTTAAGGCAAAACATAAATAAAAATAAGGTTAAAATAGTAATAAATAGACAATCGGAAACACCGATATATATGAATTTAACAAATGGAAAGTACATAAAACACGAAAATGACAAATTTAATAATATGTATTACATAGAAGAAGAAAAAAGAGGAATGGCGGCAGAAGAAAATTTAATCGTACCTGGAAGATACGAAATAGAATTGGCACCAAATGAGGAGAAAACAATTACTTTTGTGTGTTCTTTAGAAGAAAACATAGAAGAAATTGATGGAAAAGAGATTATAAAAAAAGAAATATCAAGAATAAATAAACTAATAGATAAATCAAATCTGTTAAATTCGGAAAACGAAGAATTGGTCAAAACATATATTATTGCTTCAGATAATTTTGTAGTATATAGACCATCGTTTGCCCTTTATACCATAATTGCTGGATATCCTTGGTTTTTAGATTGGGGAAGAGATAGCTTAATTTCATTTGAAGGACTATTGCTATTGTCAAATAGATATGAAATAGCAAAGGAAGTTTTATTAACATATATAAGAGATATAAAGTTTGGTTTAGTTCCAAATGGATACTCAGGATATGATAATAGACCATTATATAATAGTGCTGACGCATCATTGCTATTGTTTGAGCAAGTAAAAAAGTTTCTTAATTATACAAAAGACTATAACTTTGTAGAGAAAAATATATATAGAAGTTTAATAAAAGTAATAGAGTCATATATAAATGGAATAAACCATGATAATAACAATATATGGTTGGATAAAGATGGATTGCTTGTAGCAGGGACAGAACATACACAAAATACATGGATGGATGCGAAGGTGGGAGAATATTGTGTTACACCAAGAAACGGAAAAGCAGTTGAAATAAACGCAATGTGGTATAATGCATTAAAAATAGCAGAAGAACTTACAGAACTATATGGTACCAAAGAACAAGAGAAAAAATACAATGAATTGGCAGAAAAATGTAAAAAGAGCTTTAAAGAGAAGTTTTACAATAAAAGAAGAAAATGCTTATATGATGTCATTGGAGATAGCAAAATAAGGCCAAATCAATTATTTGCAATAAGCTTAACATATCAAGTTATAGAGCCAAACTCGGAAATAGCAACAGAAATGTTTGAAACAGTAACTAAAAAATTATTAAATGATTATGGATTAAAAACACTTGCTAAAGGGGAACCATTTTATAAAGAGGTATATGAGGGCGATGTTTTAAAAAGAGATATGAGTTATCATCAAGGCATAACGTGGCCATGGCTATTAGGTATATACTCAGATGCATATAGAAATAGAATAAAAGCAGAGAAAAATGCAAAAGTAAAAAATGAACTAAAAAAGCAATACGAAAACTTTAGGGAAAATGTTAAACAAACATTTATAAAGGAAATGAACGAAAATTCAACTGTTGGAAGCATAAGCGAACTATATGATTCAAAAAAACCATATTTAGCAAAAGGCGCATTCGCACAAGCGTGGAGTGTATCAGAAATATTTAAAATAATTTTACAGAAGGGATAAAAAGTGAGAATATTAGGAATTGACCCAGGTTTTGCTATAACTGGGTATAGTATAATAGATTACATAGGCAATAAATTTAATTTAATAACCTCTGGTGCTGTCACAACAAAGGCAGGGGAATCATTTCCATTAAGACTATTAAAATTAAATAATGACTTAGAAAATATAATAGACGAGTATAAGCCGGATGCAATATCAGTGGAAGAATTATTTTTTAACAATAATGCAAAAACAGCCATAAATGTTGCTCAAGCAAGAGGCGTTATATTAGTTGTGGGAAGTAGAAAGCAAGTTCCAACATATGAATACACACCACTTCAGATAAAGCAAGCGGTTGTGGGATATGGAAGAGCTGATAAAATGCAAGTGCAAAAAATGGTTAAAACTATATTGAATGTTGAAAAATTGCCAAAATTAGATGACACTACAGACAGCATGGCTGCAGCAATATGTCATGCACATTCATCAAAATTTTCACAAAAATTATAGGAGTTTTTAATGGTATATTTATTATATGGAGAAGAAAGATATCTTTTAGAAAATAAAATAAAAAGAATAAAAAAAGAATTTGGAGAATTAATACAAGGAATAAATTATATACAAATAGGAGAAACAGAAATAGATAATATTATTTCAGATATTGAAACTCCTCCATTTGGGTATACAAAAAAAATGATACTAGCAAGAAACACGGGAATATTTAAAAAGAGCAAAAAGACAACTAAAAAGGAAGAAAAAGCTAAAACTATAGTGGACAAACTAGCTGAGTATATAGAAAAAAATATAAAGCAAATAAATGAAACAGTAGATATTATTTTTGTAGAGGAAGAGGCAGAAAAAAATTCATTGTATAAATCAATAGAAAAAAATGGCGAAGTTATTGAGTTTACAGAGTTAAAACTTCCAGAACTAATAAGCAATATAAAAAAAATATGTAATGCATATAAAGTAAATATAGATGAAGCAACAACAAGATATTTTATAGAATGTTGTGGCACAAATATGCAAGAACTAATTAATGAAATAAGAAAATTGATAGAATATGCTGGAGAAAATGGAACAATAACATCAAGGGAAATAAATTTACTAAGCACAAAACAAATACAAGCAATAATATTTGATTTGACAGATAGTTTGGGAAAAAAGGATATAGCACAATCTTTAAAAGTGTTAAAAGGTTTAATAGCATCAAAAGAGCCAATACAAAAAATTTTAATAACACTGTATAATCATTTTAAAAAGTTATATATAGTAAAAATTGCTGAAAGAAGTAATAAAAACTTAATAACGGCTATGAATTTAAAACCAAATCAAACATTTCTTACTACAAAATATAAACAACAGGCAAAATATTTTGAAGAAATAGAATTAAATAAAATATTAAAAGAATTATCAAATTTAGATTCAAATTACAAGAATGGATTAATAGATTTGCAAATAGGACTAGAAAGTATATTGTGTAGATATTGCTCAAAATAAAATGTATAAAAAATACCTATTTTTCTAAAAATATAGTAGAGATAGTGTAAAGTAATCTATGAAAAATGTAGGGACGATTTTAATCGCCCGTACTTCGAAGAAATTACTAAAAAAATTTATAAGAGAGGTATTTTTATGTATAATTTTAGAACAGACTTAGCTTTAGAAAGAAGAGATTTATATAAAAGAGCAAATAATATAGAAAATGAAGTAGACGGAATAGAAACAGAAGAAGAAAAAGTAGATGAAGACATAAGAATAACTAGAGTAAAGGTTTTAAATGAAAATGGAGAAAAAGCAATAGGAAAAAAAGTTGGAAATTATATAACAATAGACATAAACAACTTGAAAATAGCGGGACAAGAGCAGATTCAAAAGGCTTCTGATACTTTAACAAAAGAATTAAAAGAGTTATTAAAAAAACATATAGGCGAACAAGAACCAATATTAGTTGTAGGATTAGGAAATTTATATGTTACACCAGATGCCTTGGGGCCAAAAGTTGTACAAGATATAGATATTACAAGGCACATATTGCAATATATGCCAGAAGTACTAGATAAAGATACAAGACCAGTAAGCGCTATATCGCCAGGAGTATTAGGAACTACAGGAATAGAGACACTGGAAATATTAAAAGGAATAGTAGATAATATTAAACCTAAACTATTACTAATAATAGATGCTTTAGCATCAAGAAGTATAGAAAGAATAAGTAGCACAGTGCAATTAGCTGATACAGGTATAGTGCCAGGTGCGGGAGTTGGAAATACAAGAAAAGAATTAACAGAAGAAACATTGGGAGTACCTGTTATAGCAATAGGAATACCTACGGTTGTAGAAGCAGCAACAATAGCAGCAGACAGCTTAGACTTATTTATTCAAAAAATACAAGAACAAGCAAAATCAAATGATTTTCTAAATAAATTGCAAGAAGAAGATAAATATGAAATGATAAAAGAAGTACTTGCACCAAATGATTATAATTTTATAGTAACACCGAAAGAAATAGACGAATTAATAGAAAATATGAAAGATATAGTGGCAAGAGGAATAAATTTTGCGACTCAAAAGTAGAGAGAATGGGCGATTTTAATCGCCCACTAAAAATATTTAATTGATATCTTGTATGGATTAATAAAATATGATAAAATTTAAAAGATTGCGAGTAAAGCAAACAAGTATAGAAAATGAACTAAAGGAGCGAAAAAAAATTGAGAATATTAAAAGATTTTAAAATACCTAATTTTAAATTTCCAAAGTTAAAAATGGATAATTTGTCAAAGATAGACAATGTAGAAGTTAATTATGAAGATGTAAAAAAGGCAGAAGAATATAAAAAAAGAAGAAAAAAAGAAAATTATCCAACTACATCATATACAACAATAAAAGAAATATTTGCAAAAAACATACAAGAATTTTCTAAGGAAACTGCAATATTAGAAAAGTTTAATCCAAAAGAAAAATTTACGGAAATTACATATGAACAATTTGGAAATGATGTTATAAATTTTGGTACAGCATTAACTAAAAAATTATGTTTAAAAGATAAAAGAATAGTAATTATAGGGGAAAATACATATCACTGGTATGTATCTTATATGACAATGTTATGCGGGGCTGGAATAGCTGTACCTGTCGACAAAGAATTACCTGAAAACGAAATAGAAAATGTAATAAGAAGAGCAAAAGCATCAGCAGTTATTTTTTCCACGAAAAAATCAGATGCAATAAAAAAAATAGAAGAAAAATTACCGGAAGTACAATACTTTATACAAATGAATTCAGACAGCGAAATATCTGGAAAAAATGTTGGAATGGATTGTTTAATAAAACAGGGCAAACAACTTGTAGAGCAGGGAGACAATTCTTTTATGGATATTAAAGTAGATCCAGACGAATTCAAAGTGCTAATTTTTACTTCTGGAACCACATCAAATTCAAAAGGGGTAATGTTGTGCAACAGAAATTTGGCTGCAAATATTAATGCGGTTTTAGCATATGTTAAGTTATATCCGAGTGATAGATTTATGTCTATTTTGCCATTACACCACACATATGAGTCTACAATTGGATTTTTATTACCGTTTGCAATAGGCGGATCTGTGGCAGTATGCCAAGGACTAAAATATATAGTACCAAATTTACAAGAAACGAAACCTACAGCATTATTGACAGTTCCATTATTGGTAGAAAATTTATATAAGAAAATAAATGCAAACATTAAAAAAAGTAAAAAAGAAAATATGGTAAATTCAATGATACACGTTACAAATGCATTAAAAGCAGTTGGTGTAGATATCAAGAAAAAGGTTTTTAACGAAATACATGAAAATTTGGGAGGAAATTTAAAATATATAGTTTCCGCAGCAGCACCGATAGATGCTAAAATTGGAAATTGGATTGAAGATATTGGAATAATTTTTTTACAAGGATATGGCTTAACAGAGACTGCACCAATAGCAGCACTTACACCAGAGTTTGACGCAAAGATTGGCTCAGCAGGAAAAGCTGTTGTAGGAGCAGAATTAAAAATTGATAATCCAAATGAAAATGGCGAAGGAGAAATATTAATAAAGAGTCAGACATTGATGTTAGGCTATTATGAAGATGAAGATGCTACAAATAAAGTAATAAAAACAGTAGATGGTGAAAGATGGTTCTATTCAGGAGATATAGGCTATTTGGATGATGAAGGATTTTTGTATATAACAGGAAGATGTAAAAATGTTATTGTTACGCAAAATGGAAAAAATATATATCCAGAGGAAATTGAATTGTTATTGGGAGATATCCCAGAAATTAAAGAGAGTCTTGTATATGGAAAAGAGCCTGAAAATGACAGAAAAGATGAGAATGAATTAATAATATCTGCAAAGGTAATACCAAATTATGAAGAGATAGAAAAGATACATGGAAAAGGTTTAACAGAAGAACAAGTATATAACATTATTTGGGAAAAAGTTAAAAGCGTAAACAAAAAATTGACTTCGTATAAAGCAATTAAAAATTTAGAAATAAAACATGAAGAATTTGAAAAAACAACAACAATGAAAATAAAAAGATATGCGGAGCTAAAAAAAGACAAAAATTGACTTGACAATAAAAAAAGCGTGTAATAAAATTGTAGTAGAAAATATCATAATCCTATTGTAATTTTATTTATAGCATTATATAATATTATTGAAATTGTAAAAGTAGATATAATAACATAGGACAAAGGAGGTAATGTTTACAATGTCTAGAGCTGGCATAGTAAACGTGAGAATGGTAATCACGGAAGAAAAAATCTTATCAAATATTGATAAAGTACAAAAATTAATTAATCCAAACAGTAAAAAACAAATAGTACAATTAGAAGAAGATGCATATTTTAAAGATTTAATTGAATCAATAAAAACATACTTAATAGAATATCCAAAAAAGAAAAGTTTTCCTAAAGGAGTCTATAAAGCATCATATCAATTGGTAGAATATGCAACAAGTGAGTTTGAAGAAAACACAAAAAAAATAGAAGAATTAATAAGACAAAGAGAAGCTAATATAGCGCTAGCAGCAAAACTTAAAAATATATTAAATGCAATAGTCAATAAAGAAGCAAATTGGAAACAAACACTAAAAGAGGCTTCAAATGATTTCTCAGAAGATATAATAGATACATTAGGGTTAATAGGAAGAGCAAAATCAAAGAAATCACAAAATTGCCAAGATGCAATGAAGTTAATTAATGCTAGAATAGCAAATTTGGAGTCAAACCTACATATTGAAATAGACATGGAGAGAATAGAAGACAGATCAAAAGCATTAAGCTACATAGGAATCGAAATTGCAGATGCGTTAAAGGCAATACCTGCACCTCAAGAAGAGAAAATAATACAAGAAGCAGATCAAGTAGCAATAGAAAATGAACAGTATATTGAAGAAACAAGAGTAAAAGTTAAACCAACTCTATGGCAAAGAATTAAAAATAGTAAGTTTGGAAGAACAGTAAGTAAAATTATGAGAATTAGAATAGTGGTACAAATACCTACACTTCCAGAAGGAAAAGAAGAATAAAAAATGTCGAAAAACCAGTTAAAATAACTGGTTTTTTTGATAAAAATAATATTTACAAAACATAGTTAGAGTGATATAATTACGGTGTCAATAATTTAAAATATATATGAAAGGGGCTTAATTATGAAAACAAACAAACTAAAAATGATAATGACTATATTTTTTACAATTTTTATATTATGCATATTATCATTAACAGTTAACGCAACAAATGAAGAAATAGAAATATTAGAAAAATTAGAGGAAGGAGAAAAAAAATATATTATTTATATTTCGACAGATTCAGAATTTGAATTCGCCTTTTCAGATAACTCAGCAACAGAAATAGATGACTTAGTATTTTTACCATCGGTAACAGACACAAATGGAAATAACGTAGCTTATATAGACTCAACAATGTCAGCAACAACATATTTATGGGTAAAAAATACAACAAACAATACGATGCTTATAAAAGGATTAAAAGTAGATTTAACAGACACTGTTACAGATAGTATTGTTGACGAAATAGCTGATATAACAAAAAGAATTAAAGTTGACATGACTAAAAAAAATAAGGAAGAAAAAGAAATTGACGGCGTAAAAACTACAATAACAACAGGCAAAGTAGAAATAACAGATAATGAGAATTCAGTATATAAATATCAATTAATTAAAGTTACAGACAGCAACAAAGATTTTGAAACTTTAATTGAAAATATGAATAAAGCAACCAATATGTTTGAAAAATTGAAAGCATATAAACACTTTTATAATAGATATTATGAGCTAGTGCCTTCACCACGTGATTTAGCATGGCAAGAAGTAAAAAACATGACTATACCACAACCAGAAACGTCAGAAAATGGAGACAAATATATTTTATGGTTAATGCAAGATGGCGATATTATAGATTTGCAAATATTAACTTGTACTAGAGCAGAAGATGGTGGAGAAGAAATAGAAACTGTTATAGTAAAAGAAACATCTAAATTACCTTTTACATATGATAGTATGATTTTATTTATAGTATTAGGAGTATTAATAGTATTAGCAATAGTGTTATTAATAGTTAAAAATAAAAAAAATGAAAAATAGAATAATTAATATATTGTTAGCAATTTTAATAACAGGAATAATAGTAACAATAATACTTATAGTAATAAAATATGGAAGAAATCAAAAAAAAGAAAAAGAATTAAAGGATGTTGTTGAAATTGTTACAACAAAAATAAAAGAAAATAAAGAAGAAAATAAACCTATAGGAAATATAGAAGTGAAAGGTTATAAAGTAGAGGGAATAATAAAAATTTCTAAAATAAATATAGAATATCCAATACTAGAAAAAACAACTGATGAGGCTATGCAGTATTCTGTTACACACTTTTGGGGTGATAGTGTGAATGCAATAGGAAATTACACAATAGCAGGGCATAATAATATTGATGGTACAATGTTTGGGAATACAGACAGATTAGAAGAAGGAGACATTATAGAATTAACAGGACTTGACGGAAAAAAAGTACAATATAAAATATTTAAACAATATACTATTGATCCAGAAGATGTTAGTTGTGTAAAAAGTGTGAAGGCAGGAACTAGAGAAGTAACTTTAATAACTTGCCAAAATGGACATAAAAATAGATTAGTAACAAAGGCAAGAGAAATAGAACAAGAATAATTAATATAAAAGGTAGTGTAAGGTAATCTATGAAAAATGTAGAGGTGATTTTAATCGCTCGCACTTTGAAGAAATTACCAAAATAGAAATGGAAAGGGGCAAAAAAATGAAAAGCAAGTTCAGTTATAAAAGCAAAAGAACTATTATAATAGCAGCAATTATAACAGTACTTTTAGCTGGAACAGCAACAGGTGTGTATTTCTTTACAAAAGGTAATGCACAAGCACAAGCTGCTGGCGATAATAATACAACACAAGAACAATATGGCGAAGCACCAGAGGAAAACAAGAACGAACAACAAAATAATACAACAGAGAATGAACAAAATAAAAATGAACAAGGAGAGACAACTCCAAATCAACAAGAAGAACAGGAAACAGAAAGACAAGAGCAAACAACAAATAACAATCAAACAACGCAAAATGAACAAACAACAACAACTACAACAGGTGAAGTTCCAAATCAAGAATATGTAACTGAAAGAAAAGAAACAGTTAAAAATCCTTGGGAATCATTAGAAGTGGGCTGGGGACCAACACAATTTGCGTCAATTGCATCAACTGCAAACTTAACAGCAAAGAAATCAAATCTTGAAATACATAAGACTGTAGACAAAGAAAGTGTAAAAATAGGAGATACACTAACATATACTATAAGCGTAAAGAATAATGGAGACAAAGTTGCAAAAGCAATAATATATGACAATGTACCAGAAGGAACAGTATTACTAAATAAAGATAACAATGAAGATGAAAATACAAAAAAATTAACTTGGAGAGTAACAGTAGAGCCTGGAGAGACAGAGAATGTTGAATTTACAGTAAGAGTTAAAGCAGAAAAAGGAACAATAAAAAACTCTGCAATAGTTAACGGAAAAACAACGGAAGAAACAGAAACAGGAATTATAAATATCACAGGTAAAAAAGAAGTAAATACCTCAGAAGCAAAAGTTGGAGATACATTAACATACACAATAAAATTAACAAATAATGGAAATGCAGATGGAACAGTAACAGTAACAGATGAAATCCCAGCTGGAACAAGAATAAAAGACGAAAACACAACTGAATATAATAAAGCAACAAATACAATGACATGGTCAGATGTAGAAGTAAAAGCAGGAAAATCGGTTGAATTAACATTAGAAGTTGTGGTCAAAGATGATACAACAGATACAGTAAAGAACGTTGCAAAAATAGATAACAAAGAGATACCAGACAAACCAGAAACAACAGTTGCAAATATTACAGGGGTAAAATCTGTAGATAAATCAAATGCAAAAGTTGGAGATACATTAACATATACAATAACATTAACAAATAGCGGAAATGGTGATGGAACAGTAACTGTGACCGATCCAATACCAGACGGAACAAGAATAAAAGATGCAACAATAGAAGGATATGATGCAACAACAAATACAATGACATGGTTAAATGTAAAAGTACCAGCAGGAGAGACAGTTAAATTAACACTTGAAGTTGTAATAAAAGATGATACAACAGATACAGTAAAGAATGTTGCAAAAATAGATAACAAAGAAATACCAGAAAAACCAGAAACAAAAGTTGCAAACATAACAGGAACAAAAACAGTAGACAAAACAGAAGCAAAAGTTGGAGATACATTAACATATACAATTGCATTAACAAATAATGGAAATGCAGATGGAACGGTAACAGTAACAGATGAAATTCCAACAGGAACAACATTAGTTGCAGATTCAATAACAGCCAATGGAAGTTATAATGAAGAGAATAAAACAATTACATGGACAGATGTAAAAGTAGAAGCTGGAAAAACAGCAGAAGTTTCATTTAAAGCAACAATTAACAGCGACACAAAAACATCAGTAACAAACAAAGCGGTAATAGATGGAAACAAACCAACAGAAGAAGTTGAAACAAGAATTGCAAATATTACAGGAGCAAAATCTGTAGATAAATCAACAGCAAAAGTTGGAGATACATTAACATATACAATTACATTAACAAATAGCGGAAATGCAGATGGAAAAGTAACAGTAACAGATGAAGTTCCAACAGGAACAAGAATAAAAGACGAAAACACAACTGGATATAATAAAGAAAC